>Ga0126342_10004392_pt1 | contig 24007 bp, 22 predicted proteins | sample Cyp1metagenome_FD_92528 | JGI IMG/M metagenome (GOLD analysis project Ga0126342, IMG submission 92528) | Coral microbial communities from Lord Howe Island, Old Settlement Bay, Australia - Cyphastrea 1 metagenome | ecosystem: Host-associated > Invertebrates > Cnidaria > Coral ...
ATACATATACATATACGCATACGTACACATATACATATACATCGAGTTAAAATTCCCATCGGACAGGGTTCGGTCGTTATAATCTACACTGGTAATTTCCATGGAATCCTATGGGATTATACATACCATAAATGATAAAACAAATGGAGATTCAAAAAACCAATCCATGTGTAATCATGTAAAATTATGAAACCTATGATTTTTATAATCATTTCATCTTAAAGGTCACTCGTTGAATCATCATACCATAAAAAGTCAATACATGGGATTTATATACCTATCCCTGTGGCCTGTGACCCTTCACATGTAAAATCCCATGATTTTTATCTCACCCAGCGACGATACTCCAGGCCCGCAGGGCATGCGGCACCTGGAGAAGTGGATTTCTGGAACTTTTTCGCGTTTTCAAAGGGATCTCATAGGGATTTCTAGAGATTTAATGGTGATTCAATGGGATTTAATGGTGATTTAATAGGATTTAATGGTGGTTTAATTTAGACTTAATTGAAGTTTTATGGGATTTAATATGGATTTAATGGGATTTAATTGAAATTTTATGGGATTTAATATGGATTTAGTTAGATTTAATCGAAATTTATGGGGTTTAATATGGATTTAATGCTGATTTAATTGATTTTTTGTGGGTTTAATGGAATGTGTCATTTTTCCCCTACAGCGTAAGCTAATGGGATCTTCAGCCCAGAACAGCTCCGGTGTGAACTGGTGCAGGCGCCGGGTCAAGTTCAACGAGGTTCAGGAGAAGGTTCCGAAGGTTCCGGAGAAGGTCTGGGAGGCTTTGGTGCTAGAGCCAGGTCAGGTTCAACAGGGTTCCGGAGAAGGTCTGGGAAGCTTTGGTGCAGAGCCAGGTCAGGTTCAACAGGGTTCTGGAGAAGGTTCCGGGGAAGGTTCCGGAGAAGGTTCCAGGAAGCCTTGGTGCAAAGCCAAGTCAGGTTCAACAGGGTTCCGGACAGACTGCGAGGCGGTCCATCATCGAGCACAATGCACAAGCAGCCACCAGCGGCAAGGCCAAGGCCTCTGCCGCTCCGTCTTTGCCTGCAGACGAGATCCTGGATCTGACTGGCGATGCCGACGAAGAGGAAGAGCTGATGAAGCTACAACAACTCCTCGAGCAAAGCGCCTCGGCCGTAGGAGTGGATATTGGCTTTGGCTCTTCAAAATCTGGGGACGAGATGGAGATCCTCAGCGACAGCGACTCCAAGCACCTTCGAAGGGTTCAACAGGGTTCCGGAGAAGGTTCCAGAGAAGGTTCCAGGAAGCCTTGGTGCAAAGCCAAGTCAGGTTCAACGGGTTCCAGAGAAGGTTCCGGAGAAGGCCTGGGAGGCTTCGGCGCAGAGCCAGGTCAAGTTCAACAGGGTTCCGGAGAAGGTTCGGGAGAAGGTTTGGGAGGCTTTGGTGCAGAGCCAGGTTAGGCTCAGCAGGGTTCCGGAGAAGGTTCCGGAGAAGGTTCCGGAGAAGGTTCTGGGAGGCTTTGGTGCAGAGCCACGTGAGGTTTAACAGGCCGGAGAAGGTTCGAAGTGTACATCATTTCAAAACGTGGGCAAGTATTCTAAGTTCTGACCCTCAAGAATGGGGGCTTGGGTAGAAATTCTAAGTTTCAGATCGGCACTATATTGTATATATGTATTTATATATATACACATATATATATATATATACTTTTGTATAATATAATATATATATATATATATACACATGTATAATATATATATATATATATGTCTGACTTGTAAAACAACTTACTTGAAAATCGCTGAAACAATGCCATTTGGGATGATTCCCCTGACTAACCATCATTCCAATGACGTCACATTGAGGTTATTAACGGTCATTTTAGTTCATCCAGACGGTATTACAGTATATATCATTACAGTATATGTCGCTATTGCATCGGAGAAGGTCTGGGAGGCTTTGGTGCAGCGGAGAAGGTTCCAGAGAAGGAGAGAAGGTCCTGGAGAAGGTTTTGGGAATCTTTGGTGAAAGGCCAGGTCAGGTTCAACGGGTTCAACAGGGTTTCCAGCGCTTGGCTTCGCAGCAGGGTAAAAATAAAACGTTGCGGCTGTTGGGGATACCACCGAAGCTTATTTTTTTGTTAATTCATAATTCGAGAATCTTGCATTTAGGCAGCAACGGTGAACCCTTTTGTACCCGAAAGAAAGAAAGAATCAAAGACATATCCCCATGAAAAAATGGGTTGGCCTGCAAATGGAGTACCCCTATATCATATATTTACTGGTTGATCATCAATTCTCCCCTTATTTGATCATCATTTTGGTGGTGTGCCCCATTTTCAGACAGGTATGAGCAATGTTCAAAACCCTTGTTGTTTGGGTATTTAATGAGAAGACAACCATGATGGATAGAGGCGTTATCCGATTTTATCCATCCGAAATTGGGAGACATAATTAAGACATGGTGGTTGGTTGATGATTAGGGTTTTACTTCCCTTTTATGTATTGGTAATTGCCAAAGTCCATTCTGGGAATGAACATGGCTCGTATGGATGTGTCTGAAAATTTGGCATACCAAACGTTGGGTTTTGGGGTACCGAAAAGTGACGGAGACATGGGTACCCTATCAACAGCGAAAGTGCAATCAGGCGGATCTCACAATTATCTCTATAGGGGGTTGTTTTCATTTAATTGCGGTTGATATCAACCAAAAATGGGGATGTTAATCAACCCACATGGAGATATTGAGATATTGATTGACCTGCAAAAACGGGATACAAATCATACATGTATGCATGCTTGAGGTTGATGGTGAAAACTACGGTTGTCAATATCTATCAAATCTATCAATATCTATTTCTTGTGATTGAGAAACAACTCACTGATGAAATCTATAAGTACTTCTTCTTCAACATTGATTCAACAAGTTCACCTTTGATTGGCTATGAATTGCTTAGTTACCCATGAAGCAACAAAACACCTAGTAGCGTCTAGTGGCACCGTGTCGCACCATGTCGTGTAACATCCGGTGGGCCAAGTTCCGTGTTGTCTTACTGAGAATTGAAAATTGAAAAGCCGAATGAAGCTATCGAAACACAATCTTTCTGGGATATTTCCCAGTTTTGTCGATTTAAGATGATTTAAGATACCTTTCCCCATGGCACAAGTGGCACATCTTTTCACCTCCAAAATCCGCCCCTGTCAAAAAGGGGCCTTGGGGCACGACGCTCCATTTTTTCGTGGGGGTAAAGGCTTCAATTTGAGCGTGTTCTCGTGGCAAACTCTCCACAGCAGCCTGGTGGCGCTGACATTTTCTGAGGCAAACTCTACCGAGATTTACCGAGATCCAACCAATATGGGCTATAGCAGCTATACCAACAAATATTGAAGAAAAAATCGCAACACATATCTTCACCGGGAACTTGGAAGACTCCGAAACACCTTGACATTATTTTGTGTCTGGCTCCACCTTATCCCATCTCCAACATCTTCAAATGGCGTGCCCTTATAGGTGTCATTACAGTGTATCTTGGTCATTTCACCCAAGGAAACCCGGATCAAACACCCAAACATGAACCGACTCAAGTATCTTTGGATCCTCACCTATCCCAGTTTTTATGTTTCGGTCTTTTATGGTCTTTTAAAAAAATAGGTGTCTTTGTGTCTGAAACTTGGGTATATACCCAAATTTTCACCCATTTTGGGCCCAGGACCCCAGTATGACCCATCTCCATTCCTGGAAACCCATGGGAGCCCGCACCAGCACATTGCATTGAAGCTGTCGCTGGCACGCTGATAACAAGGCGCTGAAGTCAAAGCTGCCGTTGTTCCCACTCGCCTCCTGGCAGGTGTGAAACAACGGCGAAGCCATCCCGGTAAGAAGACCCACATCTGAAACCTGTAACCCGAATGATCCGCCTAAAGCGCAGTAAAAAAAACAAAGGTCCAAGGCAATAAAAACCTAGCAAAATGCGTGAACGAGCCGAGCCCACAGCAAACAAGAAACCAGAAGGAAAGTGAAAGGGGCACACCGAAACGAAAGTGGTAAAGGCATACCAGAAGTGCAAGGTGCCTACTTATTCAACAATTATCCAAAAAATGGTAATGACTAGATGGCAGCAGCATCTGAACAAATATTATACAATCTTAGTCGCTTCACCCCGTTCTCATACGCATTCCGCATTGGTACAAGATCCTGCTTTCAGCACAAGTGCACTCAAGGACCTTACACATACTACCCTCTGGTAAACGTTTACAGTTTGCGAACTTGAAAATGATCATAGAAATAGTGGATTTACCATGATTTACCCAGCTATAAAATGGTGGATCTTTCCATAGTTTTTTGTATGTTTACCAGGCAGGGTAAACCAATAAAGGTCTTTGGAAAAACGCCACCATCCGACGAGTTTCACTACCAGGCCGTTCGCCTCGATGAAGGAACGGTAAATCAGATGAACAAATGTATAAGCACGGCACGCTGACAGAAACTTGTTCAATGTTAACAAGGGTGTATATAATAATAGATAATAACAGCAAACAATAAATACCAAAACTTAACACTCGCAAGGTGTCTTTGATTCTGTACTTACACATTATAATATTGTATAATTTTGTAAAATCATACAGTCTCATACGTACAATACTTTTTTGGAGCGTGACAGTTTACTGAAACTTCCGGAAGAGTCAAACGATGGTCATCCTTCAGCGAGTTGAAGAGTGGTGCCACCTCGCCCAAACCTGCGCTGGACTGATCACAGTTGACCGGGATGAGGAGTAATCAAACATTTGATAGAGCTACAATGAGATATAAGCATCAATACTAGTAATAGAATTGTAGCAAATTGGTTTAAGGGAAACCTAGGTTGAAGCTACTCTTCTTACCACTCAACTGGGTCATGGTCATTTTTAGGATCTGAAACCGTCGAAATCAAGATGTGCTTTGGCCCTGGGAGCTGCAACATGGGCGGGTTAATGGTTTTTGGGGTACCCAATTTTCCTTAGATTCAACTCATGATCTTTCCGTCTGAGTGACTGCACCTGAACTTGTGGTTTATTTTGATTGAGATGACACTTTACCAAGGCGGCCCATGGTGACAAATGTTTGTTGCGTGATAAACTTATAACAATTCCGGTTGGTGGATTCAATCCATTTCAAAAATATCTTCGTCAATTTAACTCGGACGTGTCTGTATGCGGCATACCTCATTGCCATTTCGGGAAACTGGTGATCATCCAAAATTCGAGACATTTTCCCAACATTTCGAGAAAGCTTCCCAATTCAAGTCACCCATTTTTTCCAGGTCAACACCTTCAGGTTTTCAAAAAATCCGCCTGACCCCGATTCAAAGGCTTCTTGGATCTTTTCGACTCGCTGCTGTAACGCTGCCGCCTCACAAGGGGTCGAAAGGCGAGGAACTCCGACAGGAAGAATGAAACATCAACACTGCAGGGTATCTATAGGGTCGTAGCAATCCCAACTCTCCCATAGATTTACAGAAGATTTGCCCATTAAAATACTAATGTATGGTTGATTTTCCTCTGCCATGTCTAATTACCAGAGGGTAATCCTCCCAAAGTCTTGGAGGAAAACCGCCTTGTTAGCCAACAGTCCACCCGGACTGTGATGGTGTCATGATTCCCCAAAGAAAATGAAAGGTTTCGCTTTGCCCGACGAATTGAAACCCACAACATGATTATGATCTTGACATATTGAAATCAATTTTCTGGTCAAGAAACCATTGTAAATGCAAATAATCATAGTCGTAGGTTGGTCTTATAACCACCATTTTCAATGTTTCAATTCCCAAATCGAGTTGGTCAACACATGAGTTTGTCTCAAAAGAAGGGTATGCCCCGTTAGATACCCATTAAATTCCTTTCAATCACCACAAAATCCGCATTAAGTCCCTTTAAATCCTCTTTAAATGCCTTGAAATCTTCATCAAATACCATGAAACATCCCATTCAATCACCATTAGGTCCCAAAAAAAACTTTCATCAAATCCCCACGGAAATCCCTGTAGAACCCATAAAAAATCACCATAGAAATCTTCATGCAAATCCCATCAAAAACCCATAAAAATCTCCACAAAAAATCCCGAAATCCGACAATTTCGCCTCCCCAGACCCCACCAGACCAAAAAGTTGACGAATCCTGGGAACACGGCGCCCACCGGCTGTGAAGCGCCGCAGAACATGCTGATTTCACCGAGAAAGTGGGGATGAAGAGGCAGGAAAAATGCCGCAATTTGCGTTCATGTGAATTTCATGTGGATTTAATGTTTTTTTTTCAGGGATTTTAATGATATTTAATGGGATTTAATAGGGTTTAATCATATGCAATGGGCATTTAGTGGAATCTGATATAACCAACAGTTTGATTCAACCTACTAAAATCGGTGATTTGGATGATATATAGCTGATGTTTGTGAACTCTGAGTTGGTGAACATAACTAGCTGAATTCTATGGTTTATGGCAAATACATCAAACTAGTTAACGGGATGAACATAAACCAACAACACCAACAAACATAAGTGAGAGGGCATGACCTTGTAACAAGTATATAACATATATATTATAGTGGTTTCAATGGGGTTAAGGATGAAAGCGACTTAATTTCTTCCCTTCAAACCAACCCCTTCTTTTAGGCTTCCCTTCATGAGATTTTTCCTTGATGGGATTGGATGATCCAGAAGTTGATGTTCCAGTGTGGTAAACCTGAAGGCCTGGCCTTTTTTGTTGGGATGATTCCCGTCGATCTTCAGCGTCAAGGCCTCGGACCATACTTTCTAATTAATCTTAATGCATTCTATGGGGATGTGCCCCCCCAAGGCTGGGTAAATGGATGACTATCCCGCGGAAAATTGTATTTATGTGTTTATCAAACCATGGTTATATTCCCATGTTCGATGGTAAACATTCCAATGTCGCTGCGTTCACAATGCATCATGTTGTCACTGCCGACTGAAGCTGCTCCCGAGCATCGGATGGTGCTTTTTCAAGGCCACCAACACATCACGCTGTGAGACCTGATGCTGTGCCAAACGAAATTTGCACCCAACGTGAGCAAGGCGAGGTTGCTGCCGATCTATTGGTAAGAACGAGATGATAAGAAAACCACAGGTTAATTTTCTTCAACGGATTCAATACGTCACAAGACTCATTTGAAACATCGCAAAACTGGCCAATGCGGAGTTTGTTGGTTACCTTCCAATCCCCAAAAATCACTGGGTGGGTTTCAGTTTTCGCTTCGAATCTGACTGGAGCCACCTCCCCCTTGCTCTTGCCATCCAGCAATTCGAAGAGTTTGCGGATCTGCCCTTCCTCTACCGCTGGAGGTGGCGTAGCCTGCAACTTCTGTACCAAGCGGGTCAGGGTTGGTTCATGTTGATTTAATCAGGATGAAACCAATAGGATTCAATGCTTTTATTACGTGGAAACCACGGGGGTTGGAGATATATTCCTGCTTCAATCTGCATCGACCTGTAGCCTCATGGATGTTAATGTTGGTGTTGGCCAATCGATCGGAAAAACAGAACATGATATCATGCCTGAGTCATCAACAACCAAACCATGGTTTTTAATGGTTTGAACGCTTCGATAATTTGGAAACCAGCTACCCTCTGGTCATCAAGCATGGCTTGCAGTTCCATGATTTTCCCATGAGCCAACCACCATTTCTTCGAACCTCAATTTATTTGTGATTCCTCCCATTAAATCCGCCATTTACTTCGATGATTTCCCCATATGTCCCATAGCGACACGGGATGTTGCGGGATATGCGGGTAATCTCCTCTGCTACGGTGAGCTCACCCTTTGGAACCTGCGGCTTCCGGCGTTTCCGCTCGATGCTCTGCGCCGCCGCAGCAACTGCGGCCGCTTGGGCTTGGGCGGCTTCGGCTTGCTGCTCCGCCTGTGAAGAGGACACTAACGGTGATTTAATGGTGATTCAAAGGTGATTTAATTGATTTTCTATAGTTTCTTGTATGTTTACCAGAGGGTACAAGATGTCATAAGATGATATACCTTTGTAAATCCATGCATCCCCATTCATCCTCTAGTTGGTGTCTTAACAAACTTGCCTATCTTGGCAACACAAATTTCTGCACTGATCAAAGGGATCTATAAACCAAGGTGTTGGATGATAACAATTACCCACATATTTGGGCATTTATGTATCTTGATTCACCAAAACTAGATATGGATTGTCCATACACGAGGTGTTCGTGTACACATATAAAAATAAGTATATGCATTTAATCATAAGGAATTATATGTGTATATATATAATTGTAATTAGTTGTAGATATGATATATATATATATGTACATATATATATGTACAGATATATTTAAAACAGATAAACAACTGTATTGATATATATATACATGTATATGTATATTAATGTTGGATCCTGATTAGTGTGGGGGTACACTATTGCGTCCACAGACTCCAAAATAATTGTAAAAGTTTAGTTTAATTTAATTTTCATTTTCTTGAAATCGATTGAAAATAAATTGAAACCAATTCAAAGTAAATTGAAATCAATTGAAAGTAAAATTGAAATCAATTGAAACCAATTGAAAGTAAATTGAAATCAATTGACAGTAAATTGAAATCAATTGAAATCTATCATTTTTTGATTCCACACTATTCAGAACCCGGTCCCTTGAAATTTCTACACTATTCAGTAGCCAAAATTAGTTTTGGGGGGGCCCTACACTAACCAGAAACCTACATTAATATATATATATATATATGTGTGCCCAAAATATACACTAAGTTATGGTCATTAAAAATTGGACAATTGAAATTTTACACAACTGGATTCTTGGGGTACAGTATGGTACAGTATGTTTTGTCAACACCATATCCCAGAATTGGAAATGCAATCGTTGACAATCAAAACCACGGTTTTCTGCAGATTTTCGTCTCTAGTGGAATGTGGCTGTTGTAGAGAAAAACGAAACTATCGACTGTCGAGAAGAACCCCAACTGGAACTGGGTTTCTATAATTGGAACTCGGTGGTTTTCCAAGTTCCAACCGGTTCCAACCAGTTCCAACCGGTTCCAACCAGTTCCAACCGGTTCCAATTTTTTTATTCAGGTGTTCCAGTTATTTACATGTGAACATCATATATATTGTTACTTTAATAATATAGATGGACAAACATATACACATGTTAATGGTTATTCGGTATGGAACCTACGAACATTTCTTTCTGTCTGGGGTTCAAGACATCAACATACATCAACTGCCAGACTGCTTGATCCACGAGAGGAATGGCTACAACCCGACCATCTACCAATTCCATGTCCGATGATAGATGATTACAGCACTGTGGCAAACCCAATGCCATAAACTACGGGTGGGATTCAAACCACCTCCAAATGGTAGTTGTTTAGGCATTGGGCTCCCATATTGCATAGAATATTCAGAGAACCAAACATTGGAGAATTACACTGCAAACAAGTGTATTCTTCAACATGGTGGGATTCCCGAATCATAATTTTTCAATCCAATCCCGGTTCGACGTCAAACCACCAAACCTGCCAGCCGTTCACCTGACCCGCCGACCCGCCTCAGTCTGTGCAGAAATCTTCAGAGAGTCGCCTGAGGTGGCCCAAAGCCATGGTGATTTGGGGTGGCAAACAACAACTGGTTGGTGGTATAACTACCCCTCAGAAAAATATTAGTCAATGGGAAGGATGATCCCATATATTATGGAAGTTCATCCCACTAAAATTGACAATCTGGTTGGTGGTTTAGCTACCCCTCTAACAAATATGAAGGTCAGTTGGGATGATTATCCCATATATTATGGAAAAATAAAATTCATGTTCCAAACCTCCAACCAGAACAATTTCTTAATTGGGCCATCGTCTCATTTCAATTGTTGCAAGTATAAAACATATGTACTTGAAACCACCAGACAGTTTCATTGGTTATGTACTATACATTAAACTCCATTAAATTATTCCAATACAGCACAATTTTCAACAAAATTGCCATGAAATCCACATGAAATCACCATAAATTTTCCCTCAACCAACCCCTCATCGCCTTTGCTCTCTCGGGCTGCACGGCGTGCGCTGTCATCCACAGACTGCGCGATCGCCATAGCATCCTGCCATCGTTGGTGGATCCATCCATAGCAAAGCCAACAAAAGGAATTTTAAGGGCATATGTGGAGGTATAATTTGATATAATTTGGGCATAATTGCGATATAACTAGGATGTAGTATACATCAAAGCATTTCCAAAACCCGATGGATGGTGCTTAAACCACAACTTAATTGCCAATGAACCGCCAAATCCAGAAGTGTTGGTCAAAAAAACCCGACATGGTGATGTTGCTTTGTCAAAGCCACCACTAACCGGGCTTCCATTCATTCCAAATGGCACTCCTCCATCCACTTCCCTCATACCACTGCATGGGGAAGATTTTCGAAACCGACTCTTATGCATCTTCTTCTGCAACAACAGCGTCTTTGGAAGCACATGCATAAGCACCACCGAAACCAGCAGCTTGCGCTAAAGCAAGTTTGTCGGCACCGCGGCAGCTAATACTCTCCAGTGACTTCCGCGCATCTCCGGAAAGTGAAGGCCTTGCGGATACGGGGCCTAGTGCGGCCCTTGCTTGGCCACCTTGCACAGATGGATGCTCCCACCATCCCTCGGTCACCTCTTTGGCTTTTCTTCCAGCAATGAAGCTTGCTCCGAACTTCGGCGAGTTTCGCCGTCGAAGCAATATTGGGTTTCCTGGCTTTTTCAATATCCCTGTGCACCTTCGCACGAGCAACTTGTGCGTCAACCTGCGAGAAAGCCGTCCCAGCTCGCACAAGAGCCTCCTCGAGCCATTCAGGAACAATAACGGCCCGGCATTGTGGGGCCGAGTTGTGATGGAGACCGCTCATCTCGCAACAACCCTGAATGTTATATGGTTTTTCGCCAAGCCACAATGGTGTTTCTTGTGGTGCACGCAGGACATTCCAAGACGACGCCCCACAAATGGGCGCAGGCTGGGCATCTGAAGGCACTCCAGATATGGAAAAAGTCATGCGACTCTTGGAAACTTCCTCCCCTCGCTGTTTATGCTGTTTCGAAAATGCTACGAGCTTCTCGTGCCTCTCCACCGGCTGCTGTGCTTTCCGTGGCACCGCATGACCCTGGATCTTGTCAGGGTGCACTTGTCGGATTATATTTGGGAATGCCTCTTCGACAAGTTTTACACCTTCTTCAAAGGAAGCTGTCCAAGGGTCGTAATATTTTGCGCGCAAGGATTCTACACAGGCCTTGGCAGCTCCTTCATCTGCCAGCGCGCCCTCCTCAGCAAATCGAAACCGCCTCATTTCCTGACTCAAAAGGTTCACCAGGAAGCCCTTCTTCCTCGGCTTCTTCATATAGCCAAACAATGATGGCAAGACGTCAGGATTCGCATCTTCGTTTTCATTGTCCAGATTCAGATTCAGATAGCGATGGCGGAATCCAAGGGGATCTGGACAATGAGAAAGAAGAAGATGCGGATGCTGACGTTTTTCCATGATTTATATTGGAAGCGTTGGGACGTGCACATCTTCGTCCTCCGTCCTTAACGACGAGAAGGCAATGCAGCCAAATCAGGTTTAATTTTTTCAATAATGGCAAGCTGCTGCTGCAGGCGCAGGCGTGGGGCGCGAGAAGGCGCAATGACTCAGCTCAGCCCGGGGGGGCAAGAAGGTGCAATGCCCGGGCTCAGCCCTGGGGCGCAAGAAGGCACAATGTCCTTCAACCTCCATACTTAGTAATGGAATCCAGAATCCACATCGCAAAAATACTGACCCTATGCACCCACAAAAAACCTTGCATAATCTACAAGACAAGCCGATCGATACTGATTCTTTCGCCACTTGCACGTGTTCACATGTCACCCTCCACTGCATGCTTTTTCGCCCGAGCTCGCCTACTATGTGCAAATACTTACGGACGAAGACGCAATTCAATCAATTCAACTGCTTGGCTGCACTGTTACTTTCAACCCCTCGCCACGTGCAACTGTAGCCTGAGGACAACAGCAATAGTGACAGGGACGGCTCGCAATGAACCCGCCGCCCGCCAAGCACTATCTCTTGGTTTTTCCATATAATTATTGCGTTTACAGTTGCAGCATTCACTCACGAGGACTGAGATTGATCGTCAATGAACCCACCATACATATACTCACTCGGTTTGAAGCGTCGGCAATGCGATGAACAATGAAGAAACAACTGTGGCTTCTAGTGACGTACACATGCAATTTGCGGAGGGAGCCAAAGAACAAGCAGCCAGGACAAGGTTTTAGCAATGCTATATATGTGAGCAGACATGTGTCCTGGCTTACACATGCAGCTGCAAAACGCAAACGCACAAGAAGAAAACACAATATAGTGTGATCCAATCACAAAAAACTTGAATACACTGTTACACTGTTGCAAACCATGTCCTATATATGGGCCACTGCTCACGCCTCGAAGAATGGGACGCATCTGGACTCTATGTCGGCGCATTGCAAGTGGAAATGGCATTAATGATTATTTTTGAGTGGTGTTCGCTAAAAGACTGGGGGCGTGGCGCGGAACATAGCCCAACGTGAGCCCAAGCAGAGATGTTTGGCCCCGAAGCAACCCAGCAACAGGAGCAGTCGAGATGCACCTGACCTCCGTAACCTTCTTGCCCGGCGTGTGAGCTACGCGATGGCTTTCTTTGAATCCCAATATTGCAGCGAGATCAAAATCCAGAACGTGGTATAGTCTCATGATGCCCTGCCTGATATGATTTCCTTGCTCGGCTTTTTGCTTAAGTTGCAAGACCGTGTCACCCCTCACAGGTGCCTGCGCAGTCCATGTAGGCATTTGTGCTGCCAAACATACAAAGAAACAAACGCGCATCAACAAGAGCCATCAGCTGAGGTGCAAGCGGTGCTCAAGGCTTAATTTGAAGAACCAGCCTCAAAGAAAGGCGCGGCTGACTGGGAGAAGTCCACACTCGTGATCCTGCCTATGAATCAACACATTGAAACAACAGCTCGCAGCACTTGACATGCCCAATTTGTCCTCGTGCCAGGCACTGCTCAGTCTGATTCGATCGGTGAACTCTTGAATTCTGCACGCCTTCAGCACAGCCTGGGTGTAAATGGTGCAAAGGCTAGATTCATTCTGAGCACAACCTTACAGTTTGGCATGCCGGAGATGGCCATTCTTGGCAAGCCCGGAGAATGCCACATAAACAATAAAAAAGTATGTATATATATAAATATACGCAGCGGGCTTCCTTCTGAACGCAAGGCACTTGCGCAAGGGCTGGCATGTGTGCTCGTGGCGATTGTGCACTTGATTTTTTTTTTGAACAACCTGCTCTGGTCGGTCACACACACACACCAAATCAAGCACTGCATCATTCAATTGTCATAATGTTGCCTCCCACACCAAGACTTGCCAAAGCAAAACGGGTGCCTGCACTTGGTTCCTAAAAACGCAGGCATAATGCTACCTTTACCCAACATGGCAAACGCGGCATGCACCGATGAATCTCAGGAAAACGGTGAAACTGCATATTAAAATCATTTACCTGCCTTGTGGTCAATCATATATGGATTGCCTTCCCAATACTTGAACAAACAAAAGAGGCCTCTCCTGTATCTTGTAGAGCGGAGCCACCACCAACCGGGTTTCCATTCATTCCAGATGGCACTCCTCCATCCACATCCCTCACACCACTGCTTGGGGAAGATCTTCGAAACCTTCTCTTATGCATCTTCTTCTGCAACAACAGCTTCTTTGGAAGCACATGCATAAGCACCACCGAAACCAGCAGCTTGCACTGAAGCAAGTTTGTCGGCACCGCGGCAGCTAACACTCTCCAGTGACTTCCGCGCGGAGAGTGGGTGGGATATCATGGAACATACAGTGAATGGTTGCGAAATCCTGCACCAGTTGATAGGTGGTTTATCCAACTGTGTTGTATCCAACAATTGCTGAAACTACTCTTGACAATGAAAGCCATTGGGATTAAAAGGGATACAACGAAATATCAACACAATCCGTCAAAATATGGGAATCTATTGAAAACCATGAACAAACTTGCTATAGCCGATAGATTGTAGTAACATTATTAATTCAATGTATGGCCCAATATTTGGGATTTGAAGGGGATCCATAGGTGCAATTAGGACATGAACTGGTTTTCATTACTGTATAGGATAATTGATCAAAATACCCCTCTTGATTGGTTCTTATAGGGAGATTTAACCATCAACTATGGGTCTGAACCAATCTTTGAAGGTGATATAACTGATAAATGAGAGACCAATCTGGGGTTCATGGGGATATAACGGGAGATGGTATAATCTCCTTAACCAGCGCCACACTACCATGTTGACAGAAGGAACATGGAAGGGCGCAGAGCGGCGCAGAAATAACAAAAACTACCAAATGGGATATGATTGGAATTTTCTGTGATATGCAATAAAATCAACAAATATCACCGTATATTTTATCAATGCCAAATCATATTCGTCACACTGCAAGAAATATCATGACATGAAACAACATCAAGCTATCCGGTTGTGAATTTTTCAAATCAACACCATTTCACACTCATCTTGCACCCATGTATAGCATCCGCCTCCTCGCGCTTCTGCTCTCGAAAGTCTTTCCTCTGCTGCTCCCTTTCCTGTCGCGTGAGATTTTACCCCATTGCACTGGGTGAAAATCGCATGATGCTCAACCCTTCAGAAAGTGTTCCGACAAGCAGGTTGAGCACTTATTTTTCTCAAATCAAGATACACGTATTAAAAATATCGATTTGTATATACATATATAAATTTGTATATACATATACAAATGTGTATATAATTATATATATATATATATACACATATTTGTATATATGCTTGAGGCCGTGCTCCGAGTCGAGCACAGCTGCACCTTGGTGGCAGAGTCACGCTCAGCTCGTTTCAAGCGCGCTTTTTCACGTTCCCGTTCCATTTGTTCTTTCGCCTGACAGTGAGAGTCACAGGACTCGGCGGTTTCGTCGCCCGAAACGTTTGTTTGCCTTGGATCAACACCATGGTTTTCACATGTTTTCACCGCCAAAATAGTTGGTATGGATACTACTCCCGCATAAATTGTCATACCATGGCATTCTAGCTTTTGACCCATCCCATCCCATACCCAAATAGGTACACTGCAGTTGAGTAATCTTTTGGTATGCGATAGTATGCTACGGAATAGCAGCCATGTCCACTATTTGGATCTTTTTGGGCAAATTTGATGTGCAAACCAAATGACAAACGCCGGATCCCTAACCAACCATCCTTTCTAGCGAGGTTGCTATGAAGTTGTCTCATGTTGCCGAAAAATGCTGGGTTCTCCCACAGTCCTTCTACCATCGAGTGGTTACTGTTGTGTTTAATGATTAATATGGATTTATGATGATTTATGGACGATAATATTTCATTAATCTGGGTAAATTCATTGTAAGTTATATGACATATTTCAAATTTCACTAACCTGAAATTAGCCATTTAGGATGATTTACGATATGGATCCAGTAGAGCAGCACAGAGTTGGGCTAGTGCAGAATGGGTCAACCAAACACAGACAACTTGTAGACTGTAGACTGATATAACCAACTAGTCACTAGATATATAGTTACAGTAGACTTACAACTTGTTGACATATAAATGTATATATATATCTGTAACTAATACCAACGAATTATAAGTGGCCTTCACAACTAGAACCGGAAGAACTGGGCATCTTCATCTCTTCACTTGGCTCAAGAATGGGGTACTGCATCCGTAAGATTCATGAAACTTTGTTTCAAACTTTGTGCTATAAAAGTAAATGACTGTGTTTCATTGAACATAAACTAGCTTAGCTCATATGCACCGGATTATGCATATATATTAGAAAATTCGTGCAATTGATGATGCAATTCTTCTTGAAATTCATCATTTTGAGCCGCAGTGAATCTTACGGATATCACATCCGAAGTCTTCCTGGCGAATCCCATCACACAAATCCATCACTGTCATGGGAACAAAAAAACACATTTTTGATGACTAAAATCAAACTCGTGATCCTTGATATATCCTAAAGTACATTATCTGTTTGGTGGTTCACCCACCCCTCTGAAAAATATATGACTTCGTCAGTTGGGATAAAATGACATTCCCAATATATGGAAAAGATATATGGAAAAATGTTCCAAACCACCAACCAGTTATTTTATAGTTCAAGTCCTATGTATGAAGATTTTATAGTCCAAATTTGCCGGGAAGATCCACATTTTCATGGTCAAGTAGCGTGACGAACATCCCATCTTCAGCTGATTCTCACATTCCGTTTCAACCCGGAGCCTTCTCCCTAGCACCTTTCACTGCTTCCTTTACTTCCCTGAGAGATACGGCATGGCGCGACATTGAATGGCTGGGTGGAGCTTATCATCAGACGCTGAATCAATGAAGCACCGTTCACCGTTCATACAATACTCATTCTGTGGGTGAAGTTTTCATTTTTATATACATTTCACATATCTAGTACTGTAAATTTTCATTCCAATGCTCTCATTTCCTATACATTTCCTATAGTTTTCATTCCGATGTTCTCGACCGTTTCATTTTGGGCCAGGCAAAAAACTGAGGCAAAAAAGTGAACCGTAACAGAAACTGCGAAAACGCGTTTCGCAGAACTTTGGCACAACAAAAAAAGGGACGATATACAGAAAATCATTGTCAGATGATGTATCATAAGCAACGAATCATTATGATAATTGATCTGACAATTTGCTGCTTCTTTTCACACTACATGATAGAACGCGTCCTTGAATGTCAAACATGATGTAAAATGATGTAAACTTGTTGTGCAGTTTGTACAAACAATCATGTGGTTGCATGGGCAATTTTGTCAACATAACATATCAAAGTTTGCCTTGTTGATAATCTTTCGTTCACCGGGTGCCCATACATGCGGACAAACACATGCAATAACCGACGAATCAAAGGTCAAACATGGTCAAACCATCTGGGGGTCGTTCACAAATATACAATAAAACGTATCAAATATTAACAACTTATCATTTATGGTGGCACCAGTGGGGTCATTATGTCCAGTGGTCATGCTGGCATCACGGGCAGAAAGGCCACTGGCATGACTCATCTCTAGTTGTATCCCGCGCCAATGGTGATAAAATTCAATGTACCCAGCTATATATCTAGGTAAGTGAAACAACCTAAAACGAGGGAAACAAGAACATGTTTGAGGTCTATGATAAGGTGGGGAGGTTGCTACCTTTGTTTGGCATTCATGTATTCAAAACCCCCCCAACAAAGTGTCGTTGATTCACATTCCCATAAATCGAACTTTACTGGTTCCCACATGTGGCCAATTCAACATGGCTTTGTCTGTAATAGAGTACGCTTACAAATCCGCCGGTGATCGCCGGCTAGTTGTCTTCAACTTTTTATGGCCTTGATTTGGGAAAAAAATCCCCTGTCAGGTAGACAACCCCAATATCATCTTGCTGATTATATCCCTAATTGATATGTTATTGTGAGGTGAATCAATGCATAAGATCAGGCATTATATCATTGATTCCCATTGTATCCCAATTAAACCCCAAATTGTAATTGGTTTATCCCAGTTACATCCAATTGTCTCAATCATCATTATATCTCAATGATCAGTATATCATAAAAAAAAACATATATATATATACCAGCGTATCCCAAATATATCTCCTTCTATCCCAGTTCACTCTCAGAATGTATCCCGATTATATGGGGTTGGCTGAAAAGATGAATATTTTCCCTTTTAAAAGTGCATTTTGGGGGGAGACACAATTTTCAGACACACCCATATGTCAAAATTGGGTCCCCCAATAGTTGGAAGGTTAATACTCAAACATAGACTCAAATCTGTGGTCCCTTAGGTCGTCTATTTTTGACCCATTCTCTTATATCCAGTAATCATTCCTGAAATCCCTATATTCCAAATCCCAATAACCAATGATAAATATATATATATATGTCTTAACATGCTTGAACTGGATGTTTGACTTTTAAATCTTATGATTATGTAAACTGACAGCTCTTAAGTTGGTAACTTATGGTAACTTGATACCTTGATAACAACTGAAGTCCCATTTGGGGATAATGCCAACTCCGGATTAATAAACCATGGTTCATTTTCATTGTGGGGGTACCCTCCAAATAGTTACAGTATGATACTTAAATGGGATCCCCCCAATTAAAGAACCGTAAACGGGGTTTATTAATCCATAATACTGGGTAAATTATCATATTTCACTAAGCTGAATCTTGCGGCCATAAAAGGGGATGATTTCCCTAAACTAAAACCATGATTCCAGGTTTCGGGAGAACAGTGAGGGTTGACATTACACCCATACCCCACGTGGATGGTGAAATGCCGCCTCGAACCCAGACATCTCCAAGGATCTTCGAAGCATCGTCCTGGCCGCCGTCCTTCTCTCGCTTCCCCTCGCCACGGGAAGAACGCCGTTGTGGCCGCCTAGCTGTTCTGTGTCGCGCAATGAAAACACATGGGAAATCCACTGGAAATGGAGGTCTTAGTGGGACAACTATAGAAAAACCATAGGAAAATCAAGGAACATCATCTACTAATGGAGGTTTATCGCTGCAAAAAATCATCTATCAGTGGAACTTTGAATGGGAAACTTATCTATGAAAGGTATTTTTTAGCTGCGACAAATCATCCATAAATGGAAGTTTGAATGGGAAACTTCTCTATGAAAAGTGGTATAGTTGGTGCGACAAAAACCATCTATAAATCCGTTTTTTTCCAGCAAACCATGTTTGATGACCGGAGGGTTTAGGCGTTGTGGTCGTCTTGGCCGTTGAGCCGATTGCCATTTTGAAGTAATCACAGATGGCAACAGAAAACAACAACGTAAATCAACAAGATTTGCTGTACTTCGAGTGGCCCCAACTGTCATTTCAGTGAGTCATTTGTGATGCATTCTATTCGGACTTTCGATAAATAGTTTTCACATGTTTCCAACATTTTATCTGATCTGACACTTTAGTTGACAGATATTTTGATATTCCGACATTTTATTTGACAATTCTATCATATTCTGACACTGTGTTTGACAGATATTCAGTGTTTGGGTATGGCGAAACCCAGAGACTCTGCGTGCTGTGTCTTCATCCCTCATGTCCACGACTTTTTTGGGGGGTTGTTTTTTAAGGGGGGGTGGAAGATCCATGGAACTCCATATATAGATTAGATCCATAAAACTTTACATAAATCCATATAAATGCAAATAAATTCACAATCTAACATTAAACATGATAAACATTGCGTTTTATTTTGATATTCCGGGGAAAGGATTGCTCTCCGGTAAGCAAATGTGGCTGGCTGGGAAATCGCCAAAAATAATGGTTTCTGGCTGGGAAAATCATCTATGAATGGGGTATTGTCCATTGCAACGTTTGTTTTGAGGAGGGTACTGACTTTGATGTTACTGGGGGCTGTTAAGGGATTTATCTTCATATGTTGGGAAATATCTTACAATACAAGTAACATCTGATACTATAGAAAATTAATCCCTTCCCAGTAATCTTATCTAATGTATATAATGCGGGCAACCCAATTAAAGAAAAAAACATCCCAATAGAGGATTGTTATTGGGTACACCCCTATTTGGGATGATATAAAATGCCCTCCACTGGTTTGAAAATTTGATGGTTTGGGTCTACCACATCCCTTCCCAACAATGATCCCTATAGTTATTGCATTTATCACAGCAATCTCGTTTAATAAACTGTTAATATACTCTTTTGGAAGTTTCCTGAAATGGGTGGGGTTACCCCTAAATCATCCATTTTATTTTCGGTATTTCCATTATAAACCAACCATTTTGGGGACTCCCCATTTATGGAAGCCCTCATTTACACGCATAAATATTAACATTCCTGGGAAATATCTCCATATGTGAATCCTGTGAATCCCTTCCGACTCATTTCTTGAACCGACTCATATTAGATATCATATAAGAAATATCTTATATAGAAGATGAACCCCTTCCCAGTCTCTACTGTATATCATATATACATATATAAATATGTATATATATATAAAGAAATTTTATGTCATTGACTAACAAGTCATAAATTATACCCGCTGGTAAATGAGCAGTTCGACCCTGAAAATACCAAACAACATTTTTAGTGGAACCTAATCTTCCAACCCCTACAATGTGGCACCCCCAAGATAGCTAAGTTGGTGAACATAACCACAATAACTACAATAACTAGGTGACTATGGTAGTTACTATACTTAGATGGGATTATAAACCAACTTACAAGTAGGCGGCCTCACAAGGCAAGTCAAAACCCTGATACCCAAACGGTACCCAAAGTCATAGCTGGTTTAGCTGGATGGTTATTCCCAGAAATATGGTGATGACAGGTTTCGACCCACGATATTGGTGGTTATATACCATTATGTCCCTACAGAAAAACCCATTTATGAAATGTGTAATCCCATTTGTGACCAGTTACAATGTCAACCCGGGATTAATAAACCATTAGGGGGTACTTTTTTTATGGTACCCTCCCAATTCAACAGCCATTTGGGCTTTGATTAATCCAGGGTTGACATTCATCCCATACAGGATGGTGCCCCCGTTCGATAGCGTTCAGTTGGTGCGTTTATAACTCCAATTTCACTAAGGTTTTTGTTGGTGATATATCTATAGTTCATGGGCTTATAACCAATTTATAACTGGGGGGACACCACCTTGTATCATATATCAGGTAAAATCCACCATGTTTCCCAAAAACTGTATATATGTACAGTATATTACAGTATATATCTGGGTAAATTAGAATATATCTGGCTAAATTTCAGCCCAAGATATATGTAGTATATGTATATCCCTTACAGTATATATATGGGTAATATTTCACTAAACTGCAAGGGGCACCACATTGCAGCGTACCTGTGCTCGCCGTTCACGCTCCGCGGGCTCCGCGGGCTGCGCGGAGCGTAAGGGCTTCGGGAGCTCCGCGGGCTCCGAGTCCGTCGCCGGGGAGAGGCCATGGTCAGCGCCATTTTTTTGGGGGTTTCGGATAGGGGAAGTTGATGTTTTTGGATGCTTTTTGGAGGGATTTTGGTGAATGTTCTTATATGTTCTTATGCTTTTTCATGGCTTTTCATGGATAAAAAGGACGGATTTTGGTGATTTTCTGATCGTTTTTGATGATTTTCGAATCGCTTTTTCGTGGTGTTTCATGATTTGTGAGTGATTTGTCGATAATTTCGGGTGATGTTTGAATTTAATAAGGGTAGATTTCTCATGTTTTTGGTAATTTTATTTTTTTGTGATGTTTTTTTGGTGGTTGATACATAGTTTTCATGGTAAATTCTTTCGATCTAGATGCATTGCTTGTTTATGCTTATTTATCTTTTATAATATAGTGAAACGGGTCCCTCTTTCTTTTGATTGTTCTAACAGGATTTCGATTGATGACTGATGCATCATGAAACTGTACAGGCTTTCTAGCACATGATCATGCATGTGCTGGCTGTTCCAGATGGCTCTGACAGTGTAAGCAAAAGCTCCATACAATCCGCATGACTCCTCTTCTGGCATCCTTGGACATCAATCCAACTATGGGGAACGAAGAAATTGAAACCAATGTTTAACAACTTTAAAGCCTCGTGTGACATTTCTTTTGATTTTTTCACTGGAGCAAAATGGGCGGCGTAAGAGTTCCAGTAGTTGCTGTAGTTCCTAGGAAGCCAGGAATGGGCTCTTGAAGATTGATGCATCTCCTTTCAACCCAATGATCCACGGATTTTTCCAGTTAGCAAGTTGACCCACAATCATATGCTGTAGATATTGGAAGACCTGGATGGCTGGGCTTGTCGTGGCTTGACCCAACAGTCATGGCGGTGACTTACTAGGTATCATTAGCCTGGACTGTTTGTCACACATTGTCACACATGTTCAATGTGGAGCTGCAAATGATGCGAGTAATCCCATCCCTCTAATATTAAACACAACCTAAATGGTCCCAAATAAGTGTTTAGTGGGGGATTTACACTTATTTGTGACCCTCCAATGGGGGTGTGTTTAATAAGGGGCATGGGATTACTTCCTCAAAATTGATGACTACGCGCGCGCCACAGTCCAAAAGGCGGAACACTTTTCATTGAAGTAACGGCCAGGCCGGCACATTGCGCGTTGCGCCACGCGAGAGGAAGAGATTATGGCAAAGTTCAAGAACTTGACAAACTCGGCAGAGGTTGTGTTTTCAGTTGCCACCTTTGATGTGATGATGTGATGGGTTTCCCTCCCAACAATAAAAAGAAGAACCATTCCGGAAAATGTGTTTTCTTCTCCATTACCCTCCCTTTTTATAACTTGACAATATTCCATAAATAGATGATGTTCCCATTAACATATCCACTAGGGGATTTTCAAGCCAGCCATGACTACCGGAGGGTAGATACTACCATTTTTTTCAACGCTTAAATGTCACGGAAGCAGCTATCAATCAAGGGTGTCCTCCATTTGACCTAGTTTTATGCCAATTTTATGCATTGGTCATGTAGCAGCAGTGTGAAGTCCAGATATTTTTTTAAAGCCTGCTCCAATAGTGCGTAAATTCTTCCCACAATTAGCTGATGATGATAATCCACAAACTATTGGGTAGTACAGTATAACCCCCAAAGGAATCATCGACCATCAATAACCAACAAGGGTCAACAATGGGTTTAAACACTGGTCAAATGTCGTTTTCACATGTTGTCCGATTGATCATCCCGTTCACACGCGGCCCGTATCATGGTGTCATGCACGAACTTTCAGAATATAGTAAAAAACAACTTGTGATGGAAAACGGATTCAATGTGCGGTATCTGGGTCTTTGTCAATCGGAATTATGACCTTCATAGCCTTATCTTAAAACACATCATGACGTTCAGCATTGTGACTCTGATCAAGAATACCAGCATTGTGACTCCGATAAAGAATATCTCTTTCACATGATGTTGAGAGCTGAAGTGAGGTCTTTCAAAAGCTGCTCCAAGTCTGCCTCTGTGCTTTGCATCTCCGTGCTCGCGCCTAAAGACTTTCGCTTTTCTGCGAGGCTCCGTTTAAAACATTCACCATCGCTACTTGCGGTAATCCCCGCATCTGGCAGAATGCCATGATTACGGCTGGAAAGGTTGATGGAAACGGTGGCAGCCATGGGCTGCCAGGTGCTGGGTCCAGATCAGTGACGCAGGAACCAATGATGGGTAAAATAACCTGGTGGTTGAGCCACCCCACCAAAAAATCGGAAACATATGGAAAAGGCGTTCAGGATCACTATCCTCGAAGGAGTGGAACTTTCAAAACAATGTTTCAATCCAGCTTTTGATTCTTTTTTTGCAGCAAATACCTCAACCTTTCCCCCTTTTTTTGTTGGATTTCATACAGCTATCCGATCCTATGTGTTTATTATTTGTGACATACGGTACAAACTGAGAAGAAGTACCCAGCACCGTATCAAATCACTTGACCCAGCACCAACTGAGAACTCATGGATTGAGCCAGTGGTGACCGCTTTTTCCTGGAGTGGCTAAACAAAAATTCCACGGTGCTTTCTCATTCTTGAGCCTTGTGATGCAGAATAGATGACTGGTTGGTGGTTAAAAAACTATCTTGAAAAATATGAGTCAATGGGTTTCGGATGACATCCCATATATGAAATGGAAAATAATCCATTCATGGTTTGAACCCACCAACCAGATGAGGCTTTAGATGAAAATAGATCATTTTCCACAAAATCCACTCAATTTCTTGGTTCATCTGATCCCCATCAAATCCCCATCGATCATCCCGCATCGACTCTGAAAATATCTGTATTTTACAAGGTCAGCCAACAATAGTTACAATAACTAATGGGGCAACAACAGACCGGTAAGCACTCAGCTCTTTTGAACCAACGCTATCGGGTAGATCGATGATATATACAATACATGG
>Ga0126342_10004393_pt1 | contig 24006 bp, 22 predicted proteins | sample Cyp1metagenome_FD_92528 | JGI IMG/M metagenome (GOLD analysis project Ga0126342, IMG submission 92528) | Coral microbial communities from Lord Howe Island, Old Settlement Bay, Australia - Cyphastrea 1 metagenome | ecosystem: Host-associated > Invertebrates > Cnidaria > Coral ...
AACTTATCCCTCCATAGCTCATATACAATTCACCAACCATTCACCGACTATTTTTTACGACTACCATACTCAGAGCAGCTTGAAAAACGTCTTTTTCGCTCTCGGGCCAACCGTCGTCTAGTTCTTTTTGTTCTGTGCAATTTCACTGATGGGTATGCTGAGCTGTTTCGGGTGTATGATGCATCCTGGCCCAAGACCTCCTCCACCCAGAAGCCATGCAAATGTGGGGGACGCTGGCCCTCCATATGTGGGAACAGCCACTCTCAAAGTGCCACCAGCATGGTCAGCATTCGATATCTTGCATCCGAGCAATGCCGTTGCGAGCTTCCGATTCATTCGCAGTAGAGATCTTCGACTGAAGAATTCATGAACTCAGGAATTTATTCTTGCGTGTTTCCTTCTTATGTCCAAGACATAGGGGGGAAGATTGATCCATTGACAACTTTGATTGGATCAAATCATCGAACCATTGCTTTGACAATAGATCCAGCAATGCCAAAAAAGAAATTACTGAACAAACGCGAGTGAAGCTGTGGGGAACTTAAGTTTATAACTAACTTGAAATGGGTTTGTCATATGTTTGGTTTTGTTGTTTGTGCGAACTGTTTTGGTTTACTTGCGTTTATACATTAGTTTCATTAGTTATATCTCTTGTATGTGATATATCCCTTTATGTAATGAATGTCCACCTTGAATAGGTGTCGATGAACATCCATTCATAGCCACCAGATCCCGGACCAACCCACTTCTTCGTGTCCGGGCCACTGAAAAGGTGAACAGCCACACGGCGTCTGGCATGAGCTCTTCTCTGGCGTCGATTCCAAGGCAGCGTCTCTGGATCCCACTCCTCTTCCTGGCCCCGGATATTTCTCAAAACCCTGTCCGAACGAAAGTGCTCCTTCCACCACCTCAGCTCCTCCGTCCTTCATGTCCATCTCATCCCTGTCAAGGCACTCCATCTCTTTCAAGATCTCCAACACTCCATCTCTGTCCATCACGGGACACCCATTTCAAAGAAGGCACTTGATCACCCCCAAAGCTGGGTGATGAATCTTGCAGCCATTCATAGACCACTCAATGCGGTATCCCATCTGAACCAGTCGACGCAACGGCACAATCGGCTCGATGGGAGACAAATTCAAAAGCGTTCAGATGTCGGCAAAGAAGCGCTGTACCTGACACCACTTCCACCTCCACCTGCTCCAGCTGACCGATCTCGGGCTCATTGGCCATCCTCAATCCATGGGTCGCTCCGCCATCCAAGGGCCATGGGACCAGAGATCGAAGCTGCTTCAAAGTTGATCTGCTTGAATCGCATAGCTCGAAGCGATCTCAAAGATTTCAACAGCACTGTCGCCTCATTGATCAAAGAGGCCGTCTGATCAACTGCCTGTTTGTTGGCCACCTCCAGCATTGACCTTGGTCTCGTCCACAGCTGTTGTAGAGCTCCCCAAGGGCGTAGTGCTCGGCAAAGACGATGAATCTTGAGGCTTCCCACCTCCAGTCTCATCCTTGCTCTTCTCAGGCGAGTCTTTCTCCTTTGGAGTGCCCTTGCCCTTGGAGACCTTCGGAGTCTTTTCTGAGAGACACCATCCTTCTGTCGATGTGGGCAGTCCGTCTTCATATGCCCTTCACCACTGCACCTGTAGCATCTGTTTTCCTTGGAGATTCCATCCCAACTGTGACTGAAAGTGCAGGCGTCTCCTCTGCGGCATCCAGAAACGACATGCACCCTTCGATTTTTCATCGGTTCCACCACCGCCCAAACGCCACTGCCTTCACAGCCGCCGCCGGTGTTGCACCAGTTGTAGCGCTCAAAGTTGTAGCAACATTGGCAGAAGTCTTTGGACCACTCATCATCAAACTCAGGTCCTCTGCTTCCGCCTGAAGATGAAGCAGACTTTAGTCTTCGAATTGTCTCACCATGGATTTCGGGTCACGTTTGATGTCTGTAGTTTTCTCTCTCAAGAGGGTGGGAGCCGTGGGTCCGCCGTTAATTTTAAGAAGTTGAAAAGCGACTTTAGGGGGGCATGCCATGGATGATGCTGGAACTTTTGGTGTTTCAGGGCCAGGACAGGATGCAAGTTTAGATCAGTTTAATGAGTGGCTGCAAGTTTCCATGGATGAACATGCTGTTGATGCTTTTTCAAGCGTTGCACCCCGTGGTCTTCATGTTTATCAAGATGAATCACTGATTGGACATGAATCACCTGATGTGATCTGGTCAGTGGACAACGGCGGAACTCATGAGAGAGATCAGGTTGCGTCGGAATGCCCTAGCCCCAGTTTGGCACGTGACTCGGAGGTGATGGCAGCCGTTACACAGCTTGGACCTCAGCCCACTGTTGGTCATGGACAATGGCCGCTTGGTGTAGATGCAAATCATGCACAGTTTTCACAACGGCCTGCAAACCTTTTGTTGCCTTGGGAGACAGGAGTTTTTGCTGAAATTTTTGGGTATTCAAATTTACTTGAACTTCCAATGAACCAGTTGCCTGAGCCTGACACCGGCTTGATGGATCACGTGATTGCCGCTGCAGAGACTTTGGAAGGCACTGGAGCTCAGACTTTGGAGTCATGCTACGACAAAGTAGTGAAGAATGTACTGGATTTGGATTATTTCGAAAACAAGCACAGGCAGTTGGAACTTGCTTGTGGTCAATGGTTGGAGTTGCTTTCATGTAGCTGGTATGCAACCGGTGTTGGTGAGATCTTGGCAAAGGATATGCAAAAAGATGCATCTGGATCTTGTGCATACGAGACTCTAAAGGCTTCTTTTGGAATCAAGAGTCCGCAGACTCTGCTGAAGAGGGCCTCGAGCTTGCGGAGGTACTTCAAGTGGCATGCTGAGTTGCGCAGTGATGCTCAGCAGGTGCATGTGAGTCCTTTGCCTTTTTCTGAAGCAGATGTTTGGTCCTTCTTTCATTGGCTTCGTGATTTGAGACGTGAAAACCAGCGTGGTTATACAAACGCTTCTGCATTTCTGGAGACAGTGAGGTTTATGAAGTTCACACTGGAACTGAGAGAGTCTGATGTTGTGCTGCACTCAAGAAGGCTTTTGGGATTTGCTGCAATTGAAAAACAGCAGAAGGGACCAACACGACAAGCTGCGCCGCTTGAATTGTGCAACTTGCAACGGTTGCATGAAATTTTGGAAGGCTCTGGATGCCTTACCGACAGGTTGGGAGCTGGAGCAATGCTGATTTGTGTGTATGGACGTGCCAGGTGGTCGGATTTGAGGTTCATCCACCATGTGGTTGTGGAGGAAGGCAGAAATGGCTTCCTTACGTTGTATACAGCTGAGCACAAAACATCGGCTGTCGGAGCAAGGCGAGAGCAGTATCTTCCTTTGGTGGTGCCATGGATGGGTGTGACACATGACGAATGGGTCAAGACCTTTATGGATGTCTACAAGATGGCAGGTTTGGATTTGTTTCGTGTGCCATTGGGCCCACTGTTGCCAGCACCTCGCCTGGGAGGAACCTTTGGTGCAAGACCGCTGACTACGCCGGAGGCTGCAGACTGGTTGAGGTTGCTCTTGAGGGGCACGGATGGATGCGAAAGTTTCAGAGCGCATTCCATGAAAACAACACTGCTGGTTTGGGCAGCAAAAGCAGGGCTTGACAAGGAGGTTCGTGCCGTTTTGGGTCACCATGCTTCTGCGCTTCAAGGCTCGGAGGTGGTCTACAGCAGATACTTGCAGACCAGGGCACTGAGAAAACTGAACATGATGCTGCACCGTGTTCGAATTGGCTTGGGCTTGGACGAGGATGCAATGGCACCAAACCCATACGCCACACCCAATGTTCGGACTCCCAGACCTGGTGTTGCCCTACAGCAGCCTATGACACCATTTCCTCCTGTACCAGTTTTGGATGCGCCAACGGATGTTGTTGAGACAGCTATGGAAGAAGTGAATGTTGCAGGTGACATGGAAAGCGTCAAGGAAGAAAGCGTCAAGGAAGAGCAGATGGACGAAGCTCAGATCTGTGCTGCTGCTTCCAGCATTTCACTCTTTGACCTTGGAGTGGTGGACTCTGGAGTAATTGAGTTGGACAGTTCGTCTGGCAGTGAGAGTGGAAGTGACTCTACCACTTCTTCGAGCGATGAGGCCAATGTCAAACAGCCTGATGTTCATGCATACGTTGACAGAGTTCCTGAGGGCCAGCAGTACTACAAGCATAGGAAAAGTGCGATCATGCACAGGGTGAAGAATGGACAGAAGGTCGCAGCATGCGGCTCTCAGCTCACTGCCAACTTCCAGCTGATGCCAAGAGAGATCAAAGTGCGATGGCCAAAGTGTTTGAAATGCTTTCCAAAGGATTCCAATAGGATCAGAAACATTTCTCAGCTCACCGGAGCGATTGACAATGCATTGAGCAGGGCTAAACGCCACGCTGCCTGAGTGAAGAAAAAGTTTGAGTGCCGCATTTTCTTGAAGTGAACTGGTGCAAAGGCACACAATTGGCAGAAAGCTGCAAAGTGTTTGTGCAGAAAGGTGCAACGTTGAATTTCGTTCCTTCATGCAATGCGGCTCAAAGGATGGAGAAAGCTCCACATGCAGAAAGCTGCAAGTAAACAAGTTCTTTTGCAGAAAGCTGCATCAAGACGTCAGCCATCTTTAAAGCTTATCTAGGTTTGCAGAAAGCTGCACTCAACTTCAGTTGCATTCATGTTTTCCTTGCATGTGCTCATGACATGATTTGAATTTTCTCTTCACGGTCTCGTTGCGCGTTTGTTAGGAACATGATTTCACTGCTTGATAGTACAGCGCACTTTGAAGAGAGATGCGCTAGACTGAGTATGGGACAAGGTTTTGTGACGGCCTTAGCTGCTGTGCAAGTGGATTGCCTTTCAAAGCTTGCGTTTGTGATTGGCCAACCTGGTCAGCCTATACAAAATCAAGAAGTGACGGGCTTCTTGCAGAATGCTTTGGGCCGTGCACCGACCTTAGCAGAGACTGCAGCTTTGAAGAGGCTTGGTTTTGAGGCTCATACATACTTGGTTGCAACATTGAGACAACAAATTGATCAAAGCGATGAAACGCAACCCAGAAAAGTTGCCTTTGCTGAACGTACGCAGCGAATGGACAGGCTTCGCCAGGACCTTAGAGGCCTTGAAATTAGTGGTGAACTTGAACCCTCACATGCGTTGTTGGACAAGTGCTGTGCAATCTTTGATAGCAACAATGTCAAATGGCTGGAGCCAGCAATTTGCATTTCTCGAAGTATGGAGGTTCAGGGAACGCCCAAAGCCCGTGAACTTACACTGGAAAAAGGGTCACTGATCCTTAAGCAGGATGACAAGCTGACTTGCCAGACTGACTCTGAGATCAAGTTGCACTACGCATTGAGCAGAAGAGCAGTCGCCTTAGCATTTGCTCGAGTCATGTCCTTTCAACAACACAATGCTTGGGTGACTTTTCTTTTCGATTCATTACATCGTGAAGTTCCTCCAGGTTACAGCCGTGCAAACCCGTCACAAGTTGTGAGCTGTGACAAAGCTGCTTGGGCGAGGCTAGCAACTTTAGGTGTGTCAACACGTGAGGCCGCTGATGGAACATTTCCATTGGGAGAGGCATTGTTAGCTCTGAAGTTGGACCCGGCAATCATGCTGTATCTTGCCCCTTTGGCAAAACCAGTACAAAGCTCAGCATCAGGTCCGTCAAGGCCTGCTCCTTACCAGGCTTCAGGTGGAAAGTCACATGGTGGAAAGCCAAAAGGAAAATCAGGAGGCAAAGGAAAGACTCCACCTATGCCCCAAGAGTTGCGGGGAAAGTACCACAAGACGGCTGCAAATGAGCCGATTTGCTTTGCCTTCAATACAGCAGCTGGCTGCTCACTCCTCGACTGCTAAGCCAGGGGAACGGTGCCCACGAGGATTGCATGTTTGTGCTGAGCCGCGTTGCCAACAACCTCACTCGTTGCAACAGCACAAGTGACTAGGCCCTGATGTGCGAAAGGACTTAAATGGGCTTCACATAGAGCAGTTATTCATGATTGAAGTGTTTGCTGGTGGAGCTGTCCTTACGTCTGTGGCCAAACAGTATGGACTTGGTGGCATAGCAGTCGACAAAGTTCGGAAGCAAAATTCAAGAAGCACAATCTATCAGTTAGATTTGATGCAAGCAGCTGACAGGGAGCTCTTGGAAGAGTGGCTTTCTTCACCTCTTTTGCTTTGGGTGCATTTTGCATCAGTATGTGGCACGGCAAGCAGGGCCAGGGAGATACCCCGACCCGAACTGACTGCTGCGCCTCAACCTTTGAGGTCCTTGGAGCATCCAATGGGATTACCTACACTTGGACTAGCAGACCGCCAGAGGGTTGAGATTGCAAATGAGCTGTTCAGATATACTTGCCATCTTTTTGCAATGTGTTTGAGACGAGGCATCTTGGCTACAATGGAAAATCCCCGTGGCTCATACCTTTGGGTAATACCCTTTGTGCTGGATCTCTTGCGGGCTTATCCGATTTTTGCAACAGATTTTCAGGCATGCATGTATGGATCTATGCGGGACAAGTGGACAAGGATCATTGCCTCCTTTCCTGAAATTTGTCAGATGGATGTGGTTTGTGACAGAACTCACAAGCACCTTGGTTGGGGATTCACGACGAATGCACAGGGCAAGAAAGTTTGGGCGACAGCGGAAGAATCCCAGTACCCTAGAAAGCTCTGCATCGCTTTGGTACAAGTTGTGCTGCAAGTAGCGGCAACCAAAGGTGTGCAACTGCGACCCAACTGCTTGCATGATATCGTCAATCACCCTTTGCTTTCAGCCAAAAATGCGCAGATTGCAGCAGGTCGCCAACCGAGAGGTGCCAAAGTTCCACACTTGGTTGCTGACTTTCAACAAACAGCAGTTTTCTATGCAAAACAGCCTGCTGACATCCCTTGCGGCCTTAGGGCAAACTGTCAACTCCAATCCAGTTGAGGACCGAACAACAACAAGCGGTCTTCGTGCCTAAGCATTCACGCTTTTTGCGTGGATGTTTCGCTGCAGACTCTGACATGGGGGTAGCAGGTGAGTCTTTGCGTGTGGACGGTGATGAGTGTTGGGCATACAAAGCAATTTTTGGCTTGCCGTGGGATTGCGAACAATTTTTGAGAAAAGCGGTGGAGGTAGGCCACCCCTCAAAGCACAGTTTTTCAGTTCCAAAGGATTTACAACTGGCTTTGGACAAACACTTGGAGTGGAGCGAGCAGACTTTGGTTCAATACAGAATGAGTTGGTGCCGCAAGTGGTTGAAGAGGGCGAAGGAATTGGAACATGCTGAACAGTTGGATGCAGCTTCTCGCCCTCCACATGTCAGGCAAGCCACTTTTGGGAAGAGGATCCTGTTAACTGACGAGATCCTGACTGAAATGCAGTACGAAGATTCTGGAGTTTTGGACTTGTTGCGACATGGTTCACCTCTAGCAGGTGAGATACCTAAGAGTGAGGCCTTTGAGGAGCTCTACAGGCCTTGCATGCTTACAATGTCACAGTTGCTGAAGGAGGCCCCAATGACAAACAAAGCAGTATTGGCTGTTTGTAAGACTTCAGGTGACTTGGAAGTTGATCGGCAGCTTCTTCTTGAAACAAGAGAAGAAGTTAAGCGAGGCTGGGCCATAGGGCCGCTGGGCTCCATCCCTGAAGGTGCAGTCGTGTCACGAAGATTCCCACTGGTTCAAAAGACAAAGACACGAATGATCGATGACTTTTCGATCTCTGGCATCAACGATACAGCATCGACACATAACAAGGTCGATTTGCATATGGTGGATACTTTTGCGGCAGTGGTCAGGGAATTTTTCAGAAGATGCAATGATGAGTCAAAGGCAAGTGCATTGGTCGCAAAAACGTACGACCTGAAAAGCGCGCACAGGCAAGTTCCAATAAGAGAAGATCATTTGCGCTTCTCATATTTTTGCATCTACAACTGTGAGACTGGCCAAGCTGAAACCTATCAGCTTGTTACTTTGCCATTTGGCGCGACGCACAGTGTGTACAGCTTCCTTAGACTGGCCAGGATGCTGTACACTATTTGCACTCGTCAGCTGTTTTTGTTGACAACAAACTTCTATGATGACTATATCCTGGCGTCGTTACCTGGAAGTGTTGAGTCTGCAAAGAACTCCATGGAGTTGGTTTTCATGTTGACAGGTTGGAAGTTTGACATGGACGGCAAGAAGTCCACGTCCTTTGGAACAGTTTGCAAAGCGCTTGGAGTACAATTTGATTTGGCTAGCTCAGGTGAGAGGGTGCTTGCTGTGGGGAACACGGAACAAAGGGTTCAGGATTTGCAGGCATTGATTGCCTCGACTTTGCAGGCTGGAGAGTTGTGTAAGCAGGAAGCTTTGATCCTGCGAGGAAAGCTGGGCTTTGCAGATTCCTTTCTGCATGGCCGCCTAGGCCTTTTGGTGCTGAAACAGTTGTCAGAACATGCATACAGCAGGTCTGCAAAGCTTTCGCCGGAGCTTGCCTTTGGACTTCAAGTGATGGTTAAAAGGTTGTCTCTTGGAATACCCCGCATCGTCTCTGCAAAGGCGGTGCAACAATGGTTTGTCTTTTCAGATGCGGCATATGAGCCGGAAAGCAAAGAAGGAGGTATAGGTGCGGCTATCTTCAATGAGTCTTGCGAGTGCGTGGGCTGGTTTGGTTTCCCATTGCAGCCGTCAACATGCCTGCACTTTGGAGCTGAATTGAAACAAACGATCATTTATGAGTTGGAGTTAGCTGCATCAATTTTGGCTTTGGATTTCTGGTCTGACAAGATGAAGGATGGCTTACAAATTTGTTTTGGTGACAACGACAGTGCCAGGTTTTCACTGATCAAAGGAGCCTGCTTGAGCTCGCATGCGTCTGCCTTGATGAGATACCATCTTGAGCGTGAGGCGTCGAACAATCTTTGTAGAACAATCTTTGTACCTGGTATGCACGAGTCCCAACAGAAGCAAATGTCAGCGACTATCCATCACGCAATGCATCACACCCTTTACTGCCTTCTTGCATGGATGAGTCATGTGCTGCAGTGGCGTGGTTTGATAACCTTCTGAATTTCCTGACTGCGGCAACACAGATGTGATGGGGGAAGCCAGTCTGCGCTGCCCCAGTTAAAACAGTGTGCATTGCTTGGAGTTTACATTGCTTTCAACGTGGCCAACTGCAAGTTAGACGATGAAGCAGACTTTAGTCTTCGAATTGTCTCACCATGCAGTTTAGAAATCAGTGGATTTCGGGTCACGTTTGATGTCTGTAGTTTTCTCTCTCAAGAGGGTGGGAGCGGTGGGTCCGCCGTTAATTTTAAGAAGTTGAAAAGCGCCCACCCCCAGCTGCTGCTGGACTCTTTTCCCATCCCTTTTCACCTTCCTAGGCCAACCCGCAGCCTAGCCAGTCTGCGCTGCCCCAGTTAAAACAGTGTGCGTTGCTTGGAATTTACATTGCTTTCAAGGTGGCCAACTGCAAGTTAGACGAAACTATTCTTGAATTGCAGGAAGTAGCGGCCTCTGGTCAACCTGAAGCTCTTGTCGCACCGAAGCTAATCAGTACGACGCTTGAGCTCCTCCAAGCTTCCCCACGGCATCCGACATCTTCCCCAGCACCTGCATGAGAATCAAAGAGTCTGGAACGGTAACACTCAGCTCCAATGCCCGGCCAACCCATCTCCTCCAAAGACGGATAGTGCGAAGCACATCATGAAGCGTAGTGCCCACCCGAACCTCTGTCAAAGATTTCAGCAACAACGTCCTTTCTGCCCCCACGAAGAGACGGTACAAAATTGACACTGTCGACACATTGCGAGCACCCACAATGTCACGTCTAACAGCTTCAGGAAGAATCCGCAACAACATCGAAATTCCACGCTGCTCCAAACGCATGTACACTGGGTCCACCTCCACGGTGGGCTTGAGGCGAAGACGCTCCAAAGGCGTTGGCTCAAGCCATCGCCCATAAAAATCCTCAGCCACCTCCAAGGTTCGCTCCCACCACACCTTTGACAAAGATCCAAGGTCCGACATGAGGGGTGTAGCCATTGTAAGCCAGTCTCCAAACTGCAAAGCTGCTCCCTCCGATCCAACCACTGGCAAGCGCGGCAGCTCCAAGTGACGAAGAGATTCTGAAACTGCTGGACCTGCCGTCCCATCAAAACCAATCCGCGCTGATGCCAAACCAGTTGGAGGTTCTGGACCTTGAGCTGCACCATGAGGAAGACCATCGGGCCGGCTACCATCACTCCCATTCGGCGCCTTCGCATTCTGAGCACCCATTGAACTGGAAGCTGTATGGTACGACTCCGCCTCGGTCTTCTCACCCAACCCAAGCTTCTTCACCTCGCGTGCAAAAGGTTCTTCTGCATCTCTCAAACATTTCTCCTTCAACTTCTCAATCTCCGCATCAAAACCTGAACTGCCATCGTTTCCAGCGACTGCAGGCCGATCATCATGGCCTCGAACTGAACGCTGCAGTCCCTCACTCCAAAAAGGGTTCACTTGATGTTGATGTGGCGATCCATAGGGGTCCAAAATTCGAGGTTCCACTCCATGACGACTTGCTGACTGAACCGTTCCAGGGGTCTGCAACTGATCATGCCGTCGTGAACCGCTAGCATCTTGGCCACCTATGTCCGGAACGATCAACTTCGGCACCACGAGCTCCAATCAAAGCACCCGATGCAAAAAGCACTTGACCCCCTCCGGTGTTGGCAACAACTCCTTGTCTGACTCCCGGATCATTCCCCCCAAATAGAGGACCAAGAAGACCTTGTTCTTGAGGATGACGTCCAAGTGCTTGCTGCAACAGTCCAAAAGAATGCCGAACCGCATCTTGTAGCGCCCCAAGACCCAATGCTTCCGCACGTGGATCGCTAAGAGCATCTCGAACTTCTCCATAGAGGACGTCCAACCAACTGCCCACCACCACCTTGCGGCTGACTTGGCTGCGACCTTCCTCCATCAGAGATCTCTAATCGTCTCATTCCTGGTTGAACTGGCAAAGATGCAGCCCTAGCCCGCTCCTCCTCCAACAAAGCGTTTAGCCGCCTGTCTGCCACTCCAAGCCCCAGTCGTTCACCATCTCTCCGACCATCTGATTGCCGAGGGGTTGGACCGCGAGCTTGACCTTCACGTTGATTTGCTCCAGGTTGCGTGTCCGCCGCCCTCGACTCCGAATTTCGTCTTCTCATCGTTGATAGCGACATGGCTTGGGCTCAAAACCTGAGCAATCCCAAGCAGCAAATTACATTGGGCTGCCGGGCAACATTTCTTGAGCCACGACAGTTGCACAGATTTGTGCGATGTCATCCTTGCGCACAGGGCCATGCCACCTCAGGTTCACGTGCAATGGCCATGCTAATCTTCCCTGTATCGAAAGGCAACGGGGTGTTTCAACCTCCAAGTCCATCAGCATCCAAAAAAACGTAAAAAAAAAGGATCAAACGTGTGAGGAGTCCTCCGTTTTCACAGATTGAAATCAACCCTGCCACGATACGTTCCCCTTTCGCAACTTCATATCATGGTTCTTCAGGTGGCTTTCCACGGCACCCAAACAAAAACGGCATGTGAACTCAAATTGGTGGTTTGTGTTTCCAAACAAAACTATTTCATGCGCAATTTGTTCCCAACACTTTGCTTATTCCCAACAGTTCGCGCCAACGTTGTAATTGTCATTTGCATTGGAGCCACTTCATTTTCAACAGGTGTTTTCGTTTTTATTTCCATCCAATTTCGTGTAACGACAACTGCATTTGACGTTGTTGCGATGGCCTATCAAGCGTCATTGATGCCATTGCACTTTTTTCCATGTAATTCTAATATTGGCGAACCATATTTGGGCCGTACAGCCACTGGTTCCAACCAAAAAACATTTTCCAAACAAAATGGAATTTTGGTTATGTACGTTGCGAAGTTACCACCTGAGAGATGAACAAAAGGCACAAACAAATTGAATCGCTTTAGCCAACCCCCGCGGCCGCGGTAGAGCAGGCAATGAAACGTTCGAATAAAATGAATGTTGGTGAATTGGTGTTCCAAGTCACAGACACCTTCGGGCACTTCGCGAAACTTAGCCTTTGTTTTCTTCATTTCACGCATGGACTCTGTGTGGCCAATGTATGGCATAGGCAGGTGAAAACGAAGTGCAAAACGTGATAAATTCAACCACGAGATTCCGCCACAAACCTCCCAATTCTTGCAGTTTTCGAACCAGTCCGGGATCATTTTGAAGCGACGAAAATGTATAAAAATGTTGCAATGTTGATCCTATGTGCACCACGCCATCTTATTGCACGTTGTCCCGCAGGTGGGTGGGTCATCGCATGTACACATATGTACATGCGGGGAGGGGAAGGCATGCCTTTGGCCATTATGGTGAGCGAGGACCTGCATTCCTGATGTCTGACTGGAACTCACCGGTGGTGAACAAAGATCGGGTCTGAAAGATCGGATCTGATTGAAATGGACTACAAAGAACATATTACAACAAATCAATGGCCCAGAGGCATGTTTGTGAGATGCAAAAGTAATTAAAAATTGAAACCATGTGGAACAGCAACGAAGGAACAAGTAGTTGTTGAGATGGGGGGAGTTGATCTCATGTGAATGGAAATGAGAAGAGTGACTTGAGAAGAGGCTGAGGTCAACTGAACAATGTAGGAAACCAACAAAGAGTGGAGAAAAACTCAGATGATTCGAGAGCGTCACCCCAATCCCCAACCCCACCCCAATGTCTTGTTTTGCGCGCAACATCCCACCACACCCGGCCCCAATGCTATCCGTGCACAGTGGATCCGGATTTGGTAGTCCAAAAGTGGCAAAACAGCACCCGGTGCGCACATGGGATCCAGACGGGATGGTCCAAAGGCCAAAGTTGGTTTTCGATGATCCCGCGACCTCCGGAAGTCTCCATGTCAGCATTACGCGAACCCAGCAGTCGAGCAATGTGGCATGCTAGCATCCGTGGTGTGAAAAGGGCTTACCACCACTGCTGTAGCCTTGCAAGAGAAGAAAAAATCGCTACGTGTACATTCCTGCGATAAAAATCGTGACGACTCGTGCTCTGACCAATCCATCCCGGAAGGAGGTCCGACAATGTTCCCAGATAGTTGTTTTTTTGGTTGGTTGGATACCTGACTTTATTACATGAATGTGTCTTGTATAGTGTCCGGGGCCGAAGCGAAAGACGCAACAAAAGAGCCGACCCTGTCTAAGTCAATGCGTTTTAGAGGGAGACGACGCATTTTGTCCGTCAAAAGTAACTCTTGGGCAACAATGTGTTCATACACTTGTTACATGTGATGTCTGAAATCAACAAATTCGACCCCGGATTTTTGCGCCGCAACTTTGCAAACCAGTCGTTTGTGCGTTTCATCTTCGCGCAAAACAGTGATGTTCAAGCGTTGTGGTGTTGACAATGTCTCCTGCCACAATCCCTGGCCGGAATTGGTCCAAGCATTCCTCCGCTTTGCAGCGTTTCGGGGTTTGGTTCCCCACACGCTCACTGCTCATTTGCTGCAACCCACCCCGTGGAAGAGCCTTCCCTTGACTGCTACTGCCGCCGTGTCTCCCAAGCCAAGCCGTGTCCCTTTCGTCTCTTTTTGTCTACCTGCTGCTGCTGGCTGCCGCTGGGGCTTTGTCTCCCAACCTTGTGTCGCTTTCGTCGTCGCAACAACCCTATGTAGACCTGGAACTTCGTGCTGTGCAGAATTTCTGCCTATGCGATTTGAAACAGAAAACATGTCCCTAGCATATTGTAAGTACAAGAAAAAAACAACTGGGTCGCATTTTTTTTTTCTAGCGTTTTTGGAACACTATGCGGAGTCAGAGAGTTGGCTGGTTTGTTTTTGAAATTTTCGTATATAATATGTTTTTTATGTATATGATGCATATGCACAGCACCCGTCCTGACGATCCACATTTTCATGCAATAATTTGTTTGAATAATATGTGTGTCATAGAAATGGCTAAGGTGAAACACACCGTTGCATCTCATCTTCTAAAATGTATATGTTTATTCGTGGCGCATGTACAGCAGAAAACAGATGAAACTTGCACTTGAAAAAAATAGGCAAACCACGTGGGAAAAACACAAATTCAGAGAATTGTTACCAAAGAATGGTTTGGCGAAAAACCAACGCCGGTGCAAAACGAATTGTTTTGTTTTGATGTGGTGCTCAAGCGCGCGTTTCAACCCTTGTTTGACAGAACAACAAAGAAACATGCATTTTGGACACAGTGCAGCCTGAGGAACAACACGGATTTCGCCAAGGTTACAAGCTGGAAGAACACTTGGTAACTGCGAATATTGAGATTGATCGTTTCTTAGCAGTTGGCGTGCTTGTGTGGGTGGTAAGTCTTGCTCTATCAAAAACATTTGACAGAGTGAATTGGGTACAGCTGTGGCACGCACCAACAGCAATCCAACAGCACATGGTGTTTCGAGGCACTTGGTTTGGATTATTCAATGTTTGTACTGGCAACAAACTGGGTGTGTTTAAAGTGGGTCGGGTGATAGCCATGCATTTGCCATCCGTGCCGGCGTAAAACAAGGGTGCGTATTGAGCCCTAGGCTACTCACAGCTGCCTTGCAGCCTTGCAATGGGCCATGCATGAATGGAGAAAAAATATGGAAACAGCAGGTGCGGGGATAAATGTCGAAGATGGCTTGCCAAATCTACTTGATTTGCGGTTTGCGGACGGCATACTGTTGTTTGGGCGCAGTGCCGATGATATTTTTTTATGCTTGATTCTTTGATGGCAGCACTTGCGGAGGTTGGTTTAATTTTTAATTCTGGAAAAACAATAATTTTGACAGACGAAACTCAACCTCCAAGCCACCTTCACACGCAGAACCGAAAACAGATCAAGTGAAAACCCCTAATTCTGGACATAAGTGGTTGGGTTGCATCCTGGGCGTGGGTCGTGCAAACCGGAGCACAACATCACCTCCAAGCTGCCTCCCGGGTTTTCTTTGCACACCAACAAATACTTTGCGACCAAAGGGTCCGTGTGAAGGATCGTTTGCGTTTTTTCGATATTGTTATTACTCCTGTTGCTATGTCAGGTTGTGGGCACCGCACTGTTTATCAATGCGATTTGTGCCGCATGGATGTGTTACTGTGAAACTAGGTTCAGTTCAACCCTTTGGCAGTGGTTGGAGGCATGTAACATATCATCAACATGAGCCTTATGGCTTCAGCTACCGGTATCAATGTGGAAAACATCGCCCGCTGTCATTTGTTTGCATGAGCCCTGGTGATCTTTGACTGGCATCGGAGCGTGGTTCGATCTGGGGGCTGCACTGGGCAATCAGTGCAGTGTGGGTGGACAATAAGGCTTGGGCCTTGGGATAGCCGTAGCTGATGAGCTCGTACTACGGAGGCGGATGGGCAACCTATGAGGTTGAAGCGGAGACCTTTGGAGGGACCGGAGGTTTTGAGGAACAACCTGAGACGAACCAGGTTTGGTCTCAGGGTGGATCAACATGGAGGAGCGCATCGGAGGCTCCGTGGGTACGAGCTGGAGAAGGTGGACGGTATGCCGAGCAATTTGAGCTGACATCCAATGCCTCATCCGACTCATGGTGGCGCGGTGGCAACTGGTCTTGGGATTCATGGGACGGATCCTCGGGTGAGAGCAGGGCCAACTGGGTCTATGTGAGTCAACGTGGGTCACGAGGACATTGGGGTCAGTGTGATCCGTGGCATAGATGGCATGCTGAAGAACCTGAAGAACTTCCGCGTTGTCATGCGGGACAAGATGGAGGTGCTGCAGTTCAAGGAGACAGCGGACGTCACGTTCTTCAATCTTCAGCAGATTCAGAAGGTGATGATCCTTGCCGAGATGATCTACCATCGGGCAAGATCCTGAGTGTGCAGGAGAAGAGTGACCGAGATGAAGGGAAGCGCACTCAAGGCAAGGTGTCAAGTAGCTATCCACCTGTGTTTAAAGCCAAGCAGGGGGAAAGCTATCGTGACTGGAAGAGGGCTGTGAAGTTTTGGTTGAAGGGTGAGGGCCAACAATTACCCTACAACTTAGTGGGGCCCCGAGTCATGGTTCAATTGCGTGAGAGAGCTGCCCGGCTGGTGAAGCATTTGGAACCTGAAGATGTTGATGGACGCAATGGCTTGGATCTCATCTTCAAGACTCTCGAGCACAGCCCTTTGGTGAAGCAAAGTGAAAAGCACAGGGTAGACTGGCATCGCAAAAGGCTCCTCAACCTGAACAGATTGCCAGGAGAAAATTTGGAGAGCTACATCACGCGGGCTGGGATCTAACGTGGGCAGCTGGAGGGCCTGGATGAGGCTTTGAGCATGGGAGAAAGGTTTTTCATAGGCCACCTACTAGACCATGCCAGGTTGACCAGGCGCGAAAAGGCCATGGTCAAGACACATCCAGGTGATGAAACTGAGGCATCGATCACTGGTGCCATGATGGAGCGGTCCAGTGAGCTGGAACGTGAGGCTGGCTTCCCCATTGGCCAGTCGGAGAGTCAACTTGGTGGAGCTCACGGAGAAGAACATCTCATCCAACGTGGCTTTGTGGCAATGCGCTTCAACAAGAAGGACAAGCCAGTCCTGGCTGCAGAGGTCAACGACGAGGTGGAGACGCAAGTGTCCATGGAGGGCATTCCAGAAGAACCCCATGGTGATGACAGCATGGACGACGTGGAGAACATGCCAAGCGACGTTCTGCATGCAGAGCATGAAGCATTGGCTCTTCAATTCAAGGCACGTCGGAAGATGGCCGAGGTGAAGAAGATGAGAAACTTCTACAAGAGAAACGAGGGAGACTCTCGGAAGGCCAAGACTGGCAAGTGCTTTGTCTGCGACGAGCCGGGCCATTTTGCAAAGGACTGTCCCAAGGTCAAGATGGCTTTGGACCGAGGCAACGAAGTCCTGGTCACCACTGCCCAGCCGAGAGAAACATCTCAAGGTGGGGGCAACGAGTGGTCACTTTTAGAGTCTTTGTGCAAGGACACCATTCGTGCTGCAGCGTCCGAGCGTGAAGTATACATGGTGCTGGGTCCTTTGAGTGAAGGTGGGAGGTCAGTAGAGCATGAGGCGTCAGATTATTCTACAAGAAGTATAGCCTTTGAAGCATGGTGGAACATGAAGGAGTTAGCAAGGAAGGTCATCTTGGACTTGGGATGCATGCGGAATGTGGTGGGCGTGGAATGGGCCAACGATGTCATTAAGGAATGGCAACAACATGACAGATGGCTGAAAGTACTCCCCGAAGAAGAGGTTTTTCGTTTTGGAGATGGGAACACTTTGAAAAGCAAATTCAGATTACAATTGGAAGCGACCTTTGGAGGGCGCAGAGTTCTTCTTGCATTTAGCGTGGTTCCTGGTCCATGTCTTCCCCTTCTCTCCAAACAGTCTCATACCGCCTTGTGATTTCATTTGGACACGGAAAAGCACACTTTGAGTTCACGTAAACTTCAAGTCAAGAACTATGGATTGCAACAGTACGGATAGATGAATTCCATTTTACTGAAGTGTTGGAGGCAGTTGAAAGGGAACATTGGTCCATGTCTGGACATGCAGAAGTTGGCTTGTTTGATGAACCTCGTGCTCGTGAAGCTTTTGGCTCCAAAGTGGATCAGACCCGAGGCGATCGCGATCTCCCACCGGATGTCTTCCGTGCCCGAACTCAACCCGCAGCTATGCCGCCTGTGCCAGAAGATAGGGCACCGGACATCTCAGTGTCCAGAGATGAGCGATCCGGAGGATTCCTTCTGCGAGGTAGCATTGACGGCGTAGCTTCTGCAGCAGCGGGAACAAGAGGAATTAACCCATCTGGCAGAGCAGCGACAAACCAGACGGAAGGAAACTCCTCGAGCTATGGATGTCGAGTCCGAGAAGGGCAAGAGTGGCTCCAAGGGCAGAGGCAAGACAGCAGCGGATCGAGCCAAAGCTGCGACGGCCCCAGTGACCAAGGCGATCATGCCGACGAAGCCAAGGAGGTCCTCCAGGGCATGGGAAGTTGCGACGGGATCGGAAGATGCACCCCCGGAGAAGGTCTTGGGAGAAATGAAGGACCTGACCATGGACGAAATGAGGTTGGTGATCGAGCATCGAGAGAAGAAGGAGGAGGCCGCCGACAGGAAGATGAAGTCAGCAGCCTTGACAAGTTGGGGGGCCCGTTATCCCTCATTGAGCAATGTGTGGAGCGACGACCTGACCTTCAACGTGATGAGGAGCACACAGAGCTGATTGAGGACGTATCTATGGAAGAAACTCGTGTGGCAACTGAAGGTGAAGGAGGCAGTCCGAGCAGAGTTTAAGGGCAGGGCCACATGGAAGCGCAACACCAAGTGGCTGAACTACCTCCTGAGCTACGAGATCGCATCGCCGTGGGGCCACTTCGGGGCCATGAGACAAAGGCTGAGGTCGAGCGATTTTGTGGGTCCGAGGTATGGGGACGAGCCAACCAACAGAGAGGATTGATCCAGAAGGTCAAGTGGGGCATCCACGAGCCCGCCAGAACCATGCAATGGTAGTCAATCTGCCCAACTACACGGAGACCTACACCGTCCTGGAGATCTTTGCAGGCCGTGCCACGATGACACAAGTGGCCCGTAGCCGGGCAGGTTGGCGAGCTATGGGTCCAGTGGATCTTTACTATGGCTATGACATCAGGAATGCCTACACTCGGCTGAGGATCATGGAGGCCATCCGGGAGAACAAACGTGATTTGGTGACCCTCAGCCCTCGGTGTGGTCCATGGAGTCAATTTCAACGGCTCAATCCCAACATCGACCAGATCATGCTAGACCGCAAGCCAGACCTCTCCTTGTGGCGCTTCGCCAGGGAGGTGTGGGATGAGCAAACCAAGCATTGACGGCTGGTGCTTACGGAGGATCCAGCGCAGTCGGAAGCCCTCAACTTGGACTTCATGAAGGCTCGTCCACAACTTCATCGAGCCAAGGTGCCTCAATGTGCCTTTGGATTGAAAGATGTGATCAGTGGGAAGCCACACCAGAAGTACACGGCGCTGGATGTGAATGACTACTACATGTGTGAGGGCCTGATGCATGGGGCTGTTTGCAACCACAAGCCGGAAGAGCACCAGGCCATTGACGGTAGTGTGTTCTACGAGGGTCACCCCCAAAGGCGCTCAGCCTTGGCGGCGCGCTGGCCACAGGAGTTTTGTCATCACTTGCTGGATGCGGCGGAGTACGCTTGGGAAAAATGTGAAGCTGAAGCATCCCGCAAGCTGACTGATGGCCGTCAGGTCCATGCTCTCCATCATGCAGTACCAGTGGAGCCACTTCCAACGCCGGAAGGGGAGCTGAGGAGGCAACTGGAGAAGGCAGATTGGAGAGGAGGGCAATACGACTATGTTTTTTTTCGAGGGCAATGCCAGGCGGGGGCCCTACAAGATCCGTCAGGCTTTGGCTCATTTACATGTGGTCCTGGGGCATCCATCAGCAGATCGACTGAAAAGGATGCTGCAGATTGCAGGATGCAGCTCCGTGGTCATCAAGACAGCAGAGGGCCTTCAATGTCAGATCTGCCAAGCTGTGCGACCCCCTGGAGCAGAGCCAAAGGTGTCTGGCCAAAGGCCCACTCGCTTTGGTGAAAAGATCCTCTCTGACAGCTTCTACGTGTGGAACATCATGGACGAGCGCTATAACGTCACACATTTGTTGGACGGGCTCACTGAGTACCACGTGGGAATTGTCAGTAAGCAACCCAGCGCCTCAATGTCAGCAGAGCTGCTGCAGAACAGATGGTGCGCGGTTTTTGGACCGCCGGATGTCCTGCAGACTGATGGTGGCAAGGAGTATGAGGAGGTGGTCCAACGTCTTGGTAGGGCTTTGGACTTCCGCCATGAGGTGGTGCCACCTGGTGCAAAATGGAGACAAGGACAAGTGGAAAGGCATGGCGCTGTGGTGAAGCTGATGATGATGCGGACGATCGCAGCCCAGCAGGTCAAGGGCTTGGAGGACCTCAAGGTGGTGGCAGCGGCATGCTTTGGTGCCAAGAACCGCCTGTGCAACAAGATGGGCATGTCGCCGATGCAGGCTGTGACGGGAAGGGATGTGGCAGTACCCACTTCCATCATGGATCAACTTTGCAGTGGCCAGTTGAAGATGGCCATGAACGCTTCTTTGGATGAGAAGGAGGCATTGAGAAAAGCAGAAAGAATCAGGGCTGCGGCTGTGGATTCATTCAACTGGATTGACTCCAATGAGGTCATCAGAAAAGGAGTTCATGCTCGCTCCAGACCACCCAAGCTGGAGATGATCTTGGAGGGCAGCACGGTGTATGTGCATCAACCCCCACCACATCGTCGAGGACAACCATCGTCGAGGACAACCACGGCGGCTTCAAGATCATGTCAGCTGGGATGGGCCGGGCATTGTGGTCTGCGTGGAGCGGCAACAGAATGTGCCAAACAGGATCTGGGTGAGGACCCGCGGCAAAGTCAGAAGTTTCCCTTTGGAAAAGGTGAGAATGGCCACTCCTGACGAGATGCTGGGCTCACGTTTCATTGTGAGCATGTTGGATCAGATGGCTGACGAGATTCGCATGGGCAGACTTCAGCTTGAAGAACCGCAGCCAGATCCTCTACCTGCAGGACAACGCCAACGACAAACCCGAGCAATCATGGAAGAGGAGGAGAAGTCCGACGAAGAGATGCAACCACAGCAAGCTCAGGCAGATCCCTATCAGCGATCAGATGGGGATAGAGCAAGGCAACTCAGACGAATGGAGTTGCTGAATGATGTTCCCGAATCAGTGAGAAGCTCCCTGTCATCTGGCTCCAGTGGTCCCGCTCTTGTACGCCAACTCCAACCAGTTGAGAGGAACCAGATGCTGCAAGAAGATGACGATGAGGATGATCTGATGGGAACACAAGATGATGGAATCGAGCCGAGTGGCATGCAGTTTGCGCAGAAGAAGCAGCTGTTCGAGGACTTCAGCAAGAAAAAACCGAAACCATTCACCTTGATGGAGGCCAATCTCAGAAGCGGTGCTGCGAAGGCAACGGTCCGAGTGAAGAACATCAGAAAGATCATCCAGAAGTCTCGACAGGCGCCGGCAGTGCAGAAGGCCAGGCGTGAGAGAATGGACAGAGAAGAAGCAGCAAACTTGATATGCTATGCGGAGGCGTGTGAGAAGGATGACTTTGAACAGGCATGGGCGGTGGCATGCCAAGAATGGGAAATCCAAGAAGCCTTTTGGACCCAGCCCGAGCCGCGAGCGTGGGCGCAGTGAGAGGTTCAGGAGAAGATCAACACACAACAACGAGAACATCAGCAGGCCATTGCGGGGGCAGACGTCTTGGACAAGGAGAAGATTGAAGAGGCAGCTGGCTTCCAGAAAGTGGTGACGGGCAAGGCACGACTTGAATATCAATGGGGCCAATTGAGTCCCGAATGGAAGGAAGCCTTCAAGGAGCCTTTGATCAAGGCGGTCAAGATCTACTTTGACCATGACGCCCTGGAAGGAGTCTCCCGGGACAAGGTCATTGATCCTAAGAGGATTCTCTCCAGCCGATTTGTCCTGACCAACGAGGGCGGCGGGCAATTGGAGACCGCCATTTTGAAGGGGCGCCTTGTGCTGGGGGGACATCGTGATCCAGATGCGGGCAAGTTCCCAACATTGGCTCCGACGGCAGCCGCCTTAGCTCACAACCTCATCAACTTCATCAGTGTGCAGATGGGATGGGTGGTGAACTACGAGGATGTGTCAAGCGCATTCCTTCAGGGGAAACATCTTCCTCCAGAAAGGGAAACCCATGTGCGCATCCCCAAGGGATATCCTGACTACATCGAGCACTACATCCGCAGCAAGCTTGGAGCCACCATGAGGGACGATCTGATGCGCCTCACAAAAGGAGGCTTTGGTTTGCCTGAGAGCCCTCGCCTCTGGTATTTGGAGTGCTAGGAGACGCTGCAGCAGTGCAGCATGCGAGAATTGGATCTCTTGCCAGGGGTCTTTGTGGCACACCACCCTGATGGACGATTGAGGGCCTTGGCTTGCATCCATGTGGATGACACCAGATACTGTGGCGATGCTTCCAGTGAAGAAATTTGGAAGCAAGTTCATCAATGTCTGAACTTTGGTGAAGTCCGCAAGGCGACAGATGGATGGGTGAAGTTTTGCGGCAGATGGGAGCGGCAAAATCCACAGACTCTGGAGTTTGAATATTCCATGGATGAATACTCCAAGGGTCTGCAGAAGATGAGGACCTTGGAGGCCTATCGCCTGGACCCCAAGAAGGTGATTGACGATGAGGAGATGCTGCGCAAGGGTGAGATTACGGCCGAGGAGTACACCCATGGCAAGAAGAAGCACAAGAAGAACCCAAGCGGACTTTCTGGAGAGCAAAGGCTTGCCATGTCATCCATTTTGGGTCAGCTCAACTGGATGGCTCGCCAAGGAAGGTTCGACCTGTCCTACGGCGTCTCACATGTGCAACAGCTCATGGCCCGAGACGCCAGAGAAGCCTTGGAGTTTTTGAACAAGGTCATCTACCGTGCAAAGCAGCCAATGACCCAGGTGATTCGCAAGCTCAAAGACTGGGAGAACCTGGTGGTGCTGTCAGCTAGCGATGCAGCGTATGGGGCACAGCCTGGAGGCTACAGCCAAGGAGGTCTCCTTGTGGCTCTGGCCGACTTGGACATCCTTGAAGGAGATGGCCGATTGGCAGTGATCGAGGCAGCAAGCATGAAGATTCAGAGGGTGGTGAGGTGCAGCATGAGTGCAGAGGTCTCAATGGCTGCGACTGCGTTTGAACATGGCGTGCTCAAGGATTGGAAGCTCTGGGCCAACCGTTGGCGACACTTCCTGTTGATTGACGCGAAGACGGGCTTCGACGTGCTGACCAGCGAGAGCCAGACGAGCGATCGGAAGATCCAGATCGACTTGGCTGTGCTGAAACAGGCGCTTTTGGAGGAGCAGAGCAATTCTTTTGCTCGCTGGGTGCCTGGCCATCACATGGTGTCGGACGGCCTCACGAAGTGGTTTGGCAACAAGGCCTTGCAGCGGGCATTGACCGAAGGAATTTGGTCGCTGAAAGACAGCGACGAGGCTGCCGGTCTGCGACAAACTGCAGCAGAGCAGCGTAGGAAGCTGAAGCTCCAACGCACTGACCAGGGGGGGATGTGTGAAACTAGGTTCAGTTCAACCCTTTGGCAGTGGTTGGAGGCATGTAACATATCATCAACATGAGCCTTATGGCTTCAGCTACCGGTATCCCTGTGGAAAACATCGCCCGCTGTCATTTGTTTGCATGAGCCCTGGTGATCTTTGACTGTTACGCAGGCTGCTTCGTATGGTGGTCGCGCCCCTGGCACGAGATTTTGCACGAGTGGAACATGAAGGTTCAGACAATCGTAAGTGAACATCAGGTGGTCAAACCGCTGTTTAGAATCATATTGGAAGTTTAGATTATACATTGCCAGTTTACCTGCTGAAAGGCGGGTCCAAAAAGAACCCTGCATTGGAAACCTGCCGGTGCACGTGTTGCAGGACTTTGCGAACGTCAGAAACCAAGTGGTATGCCAAGCATGCGGTACTGCGGTACACACCCTTCTCTCAAAACGTCGTTATAAAGAGTAAGCAAAGTGACGAGAAAATCGTCAGGAAGATATCGCAACATTTTGGCGACCAAACCCATCACCACTTTTGTTCGATTTCAAACGATGGATAGCGTGTTTCAACTCACAAAGGGCCCAATGAGGTTCCGTCAAATGATCAGGTTTTTCTCGTGGCAGGGAAATCGCAGAAAAAAAATGCGCCAGCATATTAGCGAAATATCTGGTGAAGGCTGGGAACCAGCTAGGACCCAATGGGGGTCAGAAGGATTGAGGGCAGCTGATTTGTACGATGCCCAGTGTTTGCAGCAGCAAACCGCTGGGTTCGAGGTGGACCAGTCGTCGATGGTTTTTTTGTGATTACAGAGTTGATCCAGGACAGCTGCATGCTTGATAAAAACCATCTTGAAGGATGGGTTGTGGCATGGGACCTGATAATCAAGCATCTGGAGATACCACTGCCGTAAGAATTTCTTCAG
>Ga0126342_10004394_pt1 | contig 24004 bp, 15 predicted proteins | sample Cyp1metagenome_FD_92528 | JGI IMG/M metagenome (GOLD analysis project Ga0126342, IMG submission 92528) | Coral microbial communities from Lord Howe Island, Old Settlement Bay, Australia - Cyphastrea 1 metagenome | ecosystem: Host-associated > Invertebrates > Cnidaria > Coral ...
TATCTATCTATCTATTTATCTATCTATGGATATATGGATGTGAGATATTCATATTGTGAAAGGCTGAAGTGAAATCAGAAAAATGTATATCATTGGTCTATAATGGACTAGCACTAGGCGAATGGTAATATGATGGGCCAATGGGTGTGGAATAGGTTTGTAACTTGGCAAACAATGGGGATACGATGGGAATATACAGAACCAATCATATATTCAAACGGTGTGTCCGAACACGGGGTAACCTCCCCAAATTGGCAACACTTTACTTGAAAAATGCTAATTCGCCAATGGATTTGGGGTAGTGTCAAACCCATATAGCCATATACCTAAATGGTTCTCGCCCATTCTTGCAATCACAGGGTACAGCATGCAACCCCCGTAACAGCTTTCTGCCTAATTCTTTACACTTTGGGCTGTTGTATTCCCAAGTAAGTTGCTGTAGGTAGTATAAGTCCCTATATTAACCAATTTTACCAGGGCAAACCCAATTAAAAAACAACTAATTATTCCCAATTTTACTAGAAATGGGTGGTAAACAACCATCCCCAACTGAAGGTTTATGATCTTTTCTTATTGGGTTTACCGTACATGAACCAGGCTATAGCTGGCTCATGGCACTTGCTGGGTTTCATATACGTCGAACGGCTCCGGGCAGGTTCTCTCCAACGAACACCACACCATGGCGTCCTGGTTCTACATGTTGACGCCAGCCACGCGGCTGCAGATCTACGATTGGTGGGTTTTCCAGATCGATTGGTTGGTGGTAGCAGGCTACAGGCTGATGTTCGTGGTCAGTTGTTGCTAGTGATATTTTTTCGACAATAGGTAGCATCAGGAACTTATGAAAACTGAAGCCATTCACTACAAGAATTGGTCGACCGGGGATGGATACCTTTAGTCGACCATTTTTTCTTTTGATGTCATAAATGGGGATTACTGTACATTAATCCCATCAAGATCTGGTACATCAAACTACTCAGCTAAAGTGCAGAGTATCTACGATTGGCCATACTTATTACGTCATTGCCATTTACCATGGTTGATCTTGTTTATGGATTATGGTCACCTCAAAACATAGAACAGTGTGACGCCTAAAAATAAAATGCACAGACTTCTTTCATTTGTCTCTCGTCCTGGAAAGACTTGTTTGCATCGTTTCGGCGTTGCTATATACCCAGCCAATGGGGTTTATAGGGACATAGTGCAATCTATCTATCTATATATATATATGCTGTATATAATATACATATATATATATATATTAATATATAACCAACCATAGTTATTTGACAAATGTCAAGGATGTATAATCGGGATAACAAATAACTATGTTGTCCATGGCTTTACAATGTGCTTAAAGCAAATAACCATATAACCAATGATAGTTACCCTCCAGCGATGAAACGTTGCTACGAGGTGGGGCCCCCAATTATCTTTGTTGGTTTAGATTCACCCATCTAACAAAGTTATAACTTCGAGCCCCAGTTATCCTAGTTATATTTACCATTTTTGATATCATAAATCAGCTATAAACTCCATGAAATCCTTATTTTTCATGCTTAAGTTTTAATTTTCCTATGGCTCGTATGGTGGGACAAACCAATCCATTGATTATTTTATACCCCATTATTTACCGTAGTCATTATTTATTAATAGCCATTAATAGCCATTATTAATCATTATAAACCATTGATTATTTCTTGTATAAGGTATGTTCTAGGTCAACCTTGGATGGGTAGTTCAATCCTTTAATCTGTTGCGATTTCAATGGGAATATCTACCAACCAGCTAACAATGTATTTTTTCGCAGGGTATCTAAGATTGGCATTTATAGCCGCATAGCCAGTTTTTTCACCAAATTATAAGCATTGATAATCATTCACCTTCACCTTCATCACCATGATTCCCCATTGTTCACCATTACTAACCAGCATTACTAACCATGGTTTATTAGGGGGTACCCTCCAAATAGTCACAAACCATGGTACATAAATGGTAGCCTCCCATTTTTTAACAGCCGTTTTAGGGCTTCACATTAATCTAGGGTTGACATTCCTAACCATTCTTAACTAACCGTTACCCTCTGGTAAACTAACATAGCAATGGAAAATCACAATTTTTCATGGGAAAATCCACTATTTCTATGGCAATTTTCAATAGCTATGTTAGTTTACCAGAGGGTAACATTTACCATAAACATCCCTAAACATCCATAAAACTGGGGTTGTAACCCACTTACTAAGTGGGATGAGCCACCAAGTAACCATTAGCCATTATGAACCATGAATCCCATGATTCACCATGATGAATCCCAGTACGGTAACTAGCAGGTCAAAAACCATCGCCTCACCAGGTGGCCACGATCCTGGTCGCAAGTCACTGCCCTAGGGCCGTAACGGAAGGCATGTGTGTCAAAACCAATAGTACCCCTGTAGTTCACATCAAAATAGCTGGTAAATGGATGTTCATTCCCCTAAAAATGGTATTAATAGGTATTGATCCATACCCATATACCCCCTGGTAAACAAACATAGCTATTGAAAATGGCCCAGTCGAAATAGTTGATTTACCCATTAAAAAAATGTGATTTTCCATAGTTATGTTAGTTTACCAGAGAGCATGGGAATTTTTGAAAATGGCCCCCGAAAAAAATGGATTAAACTACGATGTTTATTAATAGATGGGAAGATCCCCTTTATTACTAAATGGAGGTTTAGTTCGCTGGGAAAGTCGTGGTGATTTCATAATAGAAATTATGGGGATTTCATGGGGATTTCTCTGATTTCGATGCTTGTTATCATCCCAAAGGGGATTTGTGAGAAAAAAAAATCATCCCAGAGGGGGGGAAAAACGGGGATAGCTGAATTCATAGAGCCATTTGACCCAATGAAACTAATGGGATTGTATGAAAACCCATCTATTTTCCCGATTTTGTGATTTTGTGATGCCCAATTTTTAAAAAATGGGTACTGTAGCATATTTTCAGGCAAAGAAATAGCAAAGAAGATGAATGTAGCCATCCAAATAGTAAGATATTGTATTGTGATATGATTGGTTTAAATGGGAATGTAATGGGCATATGTAACCAACACGTTTCTTTTTTAAGTTTGTCCAGCAACGGGGTATACCCAATTCGGTGCAACATGGAGAAAAGCAAGGTTTTAAATCACTTAAATTTTGGCTTCTGCAAAATTTGAAACCAACATGGCAGGAACTATGAACATGAATGAGTGGGTCTCTTGAGATTCTCATTTCCTGTCATCGGTCATATTTTTGAGATGAGTCATTCTGATTTCGGATGAAGTTGCAAGTCCTTTGAATCGTTGAAACCACACTGGGATGCCAAATGGTGCAGACTTCGTTCGGATTTAAAGTGTAATATTTTGAACACCAATGATAGTATGATATCATTTTTATACTCATCAACCTCTTCTGACTTACAGAAAATTATCATATAGTTTTATCAAGTTATATTATATAGTTATATTATATAGTTATATTATATAGGTGTATTATAGTTATATTATAGTTATATGAATATGTTTATATTTCTAGTTATTTATATATATATATTCCTTTATATAAACATAATATCCCACATTATGTCCCTGCCGAGGTAGCAGCTTCTTCAGAGACCTGGCACATCTGCCTTTGGGGAGATTCACGTAGTTTCGTTATCCAACAAAACTGGCTTGGCAAAACCATCTATCAATGGAGTCAATGGATTGGTTTAAGGGAAAATTTACAGGAAAGCCCCATATTTAATGGGAAAATCAATGGTTTCCGGTTAAGATTTTCCCTTAAACCAATCCATTGATGGAGGTTTTCCTGGAGGTTTTCATGAGGAAATCATCTATAACTATACATGGATATCTCTGGAGGTTTTCGTGGGGAAATACCATCTGACCCAGATTAGCTCACCATGGTGCTGGAATAATTATTTCCCTACAAAACTGGTTGATGAATTTGGGGTTTCTATGTAGGGATTCATATTCCAGCACCATGGTGAGCTAATCTGGGTTATACTTGGAGGTTTTAATGAATTTCAATGGCAGAGTCCTCGAGACTTTCTGGGGTTTCTGGCAGTTTCTGGGAAAGTCCTCTATAGATGAAGGTTCTTGGCTGGGAAAATCCTTGAACTATTGCTAGCGGATTCTCTAGCAAGCCATGTTTGATTAGCAGATAACCGGATGGTAATCCCATTTGACAACAAAATCCACCAATCCACCAACAGAAATTGCCTAGATATAACTTGATGCTTCAAGCCACTTGGCATCATGATCCCAATCGACCAATGCTTTTCCAAGATTTTTTCATGGGGGTGAAAACACTCAGCAGACAGTTCACAACAGGTTTTTCATGATCGCATTTTCAAGTTTCTGGAGAAGTGGCATGATGTGGAAGGTCCAAGCTGGACCATGGCTTCACGTGGCATGTTTTTCATTTGAGGAATGGAAGTTCTGCAAAAGGACCTGTGTGTTCTGGGCATGGATCCCGGTGACCATGAGGGATAGGAAGCAGGTAAGTTATCATAAAGTCACCAAGACGGCAAGGCAGAATAGGATTGAACTTGATGGATCAGTCGGATCAAAAGTGAACAATATATGAACAATACCCTCTGGTAAATATACAAAAAGCTATGGAACATCACTATTATAATGGGTAAATCAACCATTTCTATTGCCATTTTCAATAGCTATGTTAGTATGTTTACCAGGCCGGGTAATTCAGCTGATGCTTTCTGAACCGTTTGATGCACAGCTCTTTGTTCAAGGGCCGTGATCAATCATCACTTCCCAAAAAGATTGGTACGTTGGCATGGCCCGCGAAACCTGCGAAACGCTTTGTGTTATTTTTTCATTTCCGTTTGGCTTTCAGGAGTCTTTCACACCACATCCTTTGTTTGGCTACATCCACAGATTTTTTGAAAGGATTGATATGATATGAAGGTAGCTATTTTTCACGGCAATCTCTTGGAAGCAGCAGTCTCTTAGAACTATCAATATAGAATTATAGGACATTCAGCTATACACCCAGTATCAACCTATGGTCTTCATGATTGCCAAACTATTCACCTAAAACATTATCAAACATCATCATATTTTGATCTACCCTTTAGTAAACTAACAGTTCGCCCATGCGCCCATGGCTACCATGGCTAGGAGCTCCTAACGGCCGCTGGAGCAGCGGAGCTCAGAGATGCCATGGTGACCCTGAAAATGACCACTTCAAAAAGTGGTTTCACTAGTCTTCCAACCCCGACAACTGCTAGGGTCGAACTGTTAATTTACTGGAGGGTAATCATTTCAATGTGGTGAATATATGGGAAATCTATGCTGAATATGTGGTGAATATCAATATCTTATCTGGTTGTAAATCAGATTTGGGAAGGATTTAATAAAGTAACAACCAGAAGGATATAGAAATGAACGGAACACCACTAATTATTTAAGGATTTCGATGGATTTTGCTAATTTCTACCTTTTTGCGGGGGTTGCTATATATGACTTTCCTAGATGACTTCCCCGCAGCAAGTCTGCCCATCATAGTGCAAGCTTTGCAACTTGGACTCAAGGGCTTCGCATTTGGGGGCCTTTTAAAAGGCATATACCCCTCCAAAAATGGTGAATTACATTGAATTACCACATTTCATTTAAGTGTTTATCATGTCTTGATCATTGTGTCATTACTTACCATTGCTTACCATTTGTTGATTTTTGTGTCTACCACATCGGTGAATTTATACAGTAAATTGCTCCTCACTTGCCACGATTCCCAGATGTGGCATCACCAGTGATCCAACATGATCCAACGGTGCTTCCAGGTGTGAGACTTTGAGTAAAACCATTGATTCCTGCGTATAGATAATAGATAACACCCCTACTGGTTGGTGGTTTGGAACCATGGAATTTTATGACTTTCCATATATTGGGAATAATCATCCCAACTGACTTTTATATTTTTCAGAGGGGTTGAAACCACCAACCAGCCTATGTTTGATGATTTGTTTCAGTGTTTTGTTGCTAGGTTTTGTTTTCATGAAGCATCATCCCTTCTCGAAAACTCACTTTTCGCACCACAGAATATCATGGACCCCCCAACAAAAAATCTTTGGACTTGTATTTACTTGTCAAACAAAAAGAATGAATATCATGACTTCCCCAAACACACACAGGTCTGGACTGTGATTTCCTCTTCAACAACTAACTACCCAATTCTCACGATCGTGACTCAACAAATATGTGGTTTAACCAGAGTTTACCCGATTTGTTCTAATAACATGATATATATATATATACATATATATAATGCATATTTACTGGTCAACCAAGTGGTTAGATATGTACGAACTAGTACTTTAATCTTTTGCAATAAATTGCAAAATTCGTGCTAACCAGATCAAAATGAGACTTTGTTTGACAGATATCTAAGATTCACCATGTCTATACATATGTTTCATTCAATATACTGTACCCTTTGCTAATTTAACATAGCTACGGAACATGGTCCATTTATAGATGATACCTATTAGAAACTATTAAACTGATGATTTTCCATAGCTATGTTCGATAACCAGTTGGTAGATGGTTTATACCGTTACTAATCCCATTATTTATAGTGTTTAAGCGTTTCCCAATAGCTACCAACTGGTGCAGGATTTCTTCCATCCAGAGGATCTAATATATATATATATATAATTGTATATATTATATACACGATTATATATATATATTATGATATATTAGTTTCATTCACAAAAAACTCTTTGGTGACCAAAATGGGATCCCCCATTTCAGGAAAGCTCGGAATTTCTGTTTCAGAAAAAAGGTGGCCTCTTTTGGCGGCATCCTGGCGGTGAAAGGGCCGCTGCCTTCTTTGGAGGCTTCAGAGATGATGGTTCATCTGGTTGGTGGTGACTGGAACCATGGAATTTTATGACTTTCCATTCAGTTGGGATTAATGGATTATAGTTTTATAGTGGTTTAATGGAATTTAATGGATTTTCAATGATTTTAATGGATTTTTCCATCTGTTGGGACTAATCATCCCAACTGACGAGCTCATATTTTTCGGAGGGGTTGAAAAAACCACCAAGCAGTTTATGCTTCGACATATGATGACCCTCTGGTCATAACAGTTGGCTTTTCGGAAGATCACCACTTTTCATTACGGTAGATCAACTAGAGATGAGCCATTTTCGCAAAGGTGATTTTGTTTGGAGGGTTTACCCTCTGGTAATTTAACATAGCTATTGAAAATGGCCATTTATAGTGAGTTTTCCCATTAAAAATGGTGATTTTCCATAGTTATGTTAGTTTACCAGAGGGTAGTCATAAACGATCTACAAATTAGTTCCTCAAGTTAGGATTGGCCGGGAAAATCCACAGGAAACTAAGGCCAAGAAAGGACGAAGAACCGAGCGCTTTAAAGGTGTTGTGCAGTGTGCAGGGTCTCTAAGAAATGGAATCATGATTATTTATCTACCTATGTATATATGATATATATATATATATAATTATATAGTTATATGTTCTGTCCCAATTGTGCAGGCTCATGTTGATGTTGATGATGCAACAATGCAGTATATCTACATAATCAACTTTCTCAGAGCCCAGTGCATCGCCCAATCTGCTACTGGTGCAGAACGTGGAGCTCCATCATTATTCCTGTGGTTCTTGGAACACTCCCTTATTATAATTATTACATATTATAACATGTCTAATACGTTTTTTTGTTGGAACTATACTATTTGTTCAACTGTGATTCTGGAATACACATGAATACACCAACATATTCACCCAGGATAATTTTTTTCACACTTCTACCCAGGAGTTTTTTTCAACGATGCAAAACAAAAAGGGTGCGTCGGCAGGGACTTAGAGCACTTCAATGGGCAATGATTGCTGTGGCCTGACCCTTGGAGCCTGGATCACTGGTTTTTGACGGTGGATTTTGGACGGTGGATTTAACCATCAAATATAGGATAGGCCCCCTCTGGTTATGACTAACATAGCCATGGGATAGATGGCCCTAATCGAAATAGATGGTTTAGCCATTCAACATGGTCATTTTCCATGGCTATGTTAAATAACCAGATGGTAGTTGATATAATTGATGAATGATGATAGGTTGATGATTAGTTTGGGGATTATACTAACCGGGAAAGATCAGAGTCCATTACTAAGGGGAATACCGTTCTCAACCAACCAAGATTTTCATAGGGTCGACACAGGGAGGGTTTTGAACACTCCTCACATGGTATTTTGATGAGATCAGTTGGGAGATGTCATCATTAGAGGATCCCTTGCTGTACAAAGTGAAGTGAATGTCTGCAGTGCTTGCAGTTTGCCACCTATAAAATTGATTTTTCATCGGGGTTTGGAAGCGTTTTGGTTGCTGTTTAGACGTCGGACAACAAAACCGAAGAACCAGAATAGCATATCAACCGAAATTTGTGTATGGTTCGAAACTTGTGACTTGCTTGGTCATCTTTAATCATGAAACTAATCTACGACATCCCCCCAGAAGCCATGGTTTAGTGTTGTGTCTCATTTGTTTGACCCAGTCGTGGGGGTGTCATATTTAAGGGGATGGGTTTAACCATCCCTTTAGATATTTTTTGTATGATTGGAAATAAATCTTATCTTTGTTGGTTCATAGCCCTCACACGTATACTGCACATACACATCTATATATATACATATATATATATACATATATATATATATATTTACATATATATATATATTATAGTATGTTATTCCGTTATTCCATTTACAGTTGATTACTTCATATGTTTATTGCCCACTTACTTGGATGCACCCCCAAGTGCCTTTAAGGCTGCCTTTGCCCGGCTGAGCTCCGGGCGCCCGAGGTCATCACTGTGGCTCGATGTCTCTTGACCCAACGAGTCATGGCACCGGCCGATGGAACCAGGTGAGGTTCCCGGGAGTCTGAGGCTCTGAGGATCGTCCTATGGGAAAACATGGGAAAACATGGGAAAACATGGCCAGAAAACTGTGAAAAAAACCTGGAAAACTTTTGGCGAAGTATGGACAGAATCACATTTTGGGATAGTTTGAGACTCAATTTATCATCATTTGGATTTTGGAATATTCCGTTTTCTGACAAAGCCAACTGGATTACCCCTTGGTAATATAACACAGCTACGGAAAATCATGTTTAGCAGGAAAGTCAGCAGAACCAGCCATGTGGAAATCTCAACAACATCTGACTTGGAAAAAAAATGAGCCATTGTTTCTTGAGATATACCCTCTGGTAATTTGTTACATAGCTATTGAACATTGCCATAGAAATCGTTGAATTACCCATTAAACAATGGTGATTTTCCAGTTCGCAACATGTTTCACAGTTTCCTGGAGATTGTTGGAGAAACATTGATCATAAAACCATGGAGATTGCCGAAATAGCCTCTGGTAATTTGTTACATAGCGAACTGGAAAATTCCAATTTTTAATGCGAAAATCCACTATTTCTATGGCCATTTTCAATAGCAAACTGTAACAAATTACCAGAGGGTAACCCACACCTTTTGACCATGCCCTTGGGATATTTTTTTAATGCCGATCTGATCAAACCACGGATGATCCTGGGGGATCTCCGTAGCCCAAATGGCGCTAAAGCTTAACCCAACGAAAACAAAAATGTCTAATATTGAGTCAATTAGATATTAACCATATTGGTTATCTAATATGTATGTAGTATTGTAGTTGGGTTTATAGTAATATTTACAAAATGAAAAAAACATCTCAATGTATGTATAAGGCTAAGGTTAATAATGGTTCATATTGAGTCAATATAAACAGTGGTTAATAGTGGTTCTTAGTGGTTCTTAGTGGTTTATAAACCCAATTCAATCTGGGTAAATTATAACGACCTCACTGTTCTCCCTCACTGGAATCATGGTTAGGATTCGGGAAATCATCCCCTTTTATGGCCTTAATTCAGATTAGTGAAATATTATAATTTACCCAGGTATATGTACATATGTACGTGTGTATAATACATACATGTATGCATAATTATATATATATAAGAATATAAAGCGTACTTTATTTCCGTGGGCTCAGTTGGTGATAACTTCAATAAGTGTTGGATTTATATAAATCGATAAGTTGGACGAGGTTATCAACCAGAACTGATAACTGGGACAGCTTCCTGCAAGGTTTCGTTGAGTTTAGCACAACTTGATCTGTTGCGATCTAGGTGGGGGTATAAGTACCTAACTTGCTATCAATTTATTCTTGTTGCCCGGTATCTAATATGTGGTACGTTGGTTGGATTTCCAATAGTTATCTCTCATGATTTCAACATCGTCATGATTTCATATTTGATCGTAGGTGATTTTGGACAGTTTTGTTTTATTCACAGCTTCAAAATTTCCGTGTCATCGCTCATTTTTTCCAAGTCAGATGTTGTTTCATAGCCTTTTTTTTGTTGCTGTTTCCTGAACATGACCACTTTCTCACCGCTTTGACGGTGTTCCCCAGGGATATCGATGGTTTTCCACAAGTTTCACATAGTTTGACGATGTGTTCTCAATGAAATCACCCTTTTTCCCGTGCTTTTAGCCATGTTTTCCTCAGTTTCCCATGGGTTTTCCCCATGGTTTTCGCGGCAGGCCCGGTGCGCTACATGTGGCCAAGGCGGTGCTGCTCGCCGGCTCCACCGTGGGCGCCGAGCTGTGCCTCGCCTGCCGAGCTGTACCGAACGGGTTCCGGGGCGGGGGGGTGAAGTCGATCGAAGGGACCACTGAAATCTACAGATGATATACCATCTGGTTATTTAACATAGCCATGGAAAATCACCATATGGTTAATATCTAATTGACTCAATATTACCCTCTGGTAATTTAACATAGCTATTGAAAATGGCCATAGAAATAGTGGATTTTCCCATTAAAACTTGTGATTTTCCATAGTTATGTTAGTTTACCAGAGGGTGTATATATATATAGATATATACTACAAGTTCCATAGAAACATATTATGAATATAGTATGGGATATAATAGGATATTCCATGATGTTCAATAGCAAACTGTTGGATTACCAGAGGGTAGACAACATGCATAGATCATAGTTTTAGTAATCTGGTTGGTGGTTTCAAACATGTTTTATTTTCCATAAACTATGGGATAATCCTTTCCACTGACTAATATTTTTCAGAGGGGTTGAAACCACCAACCAGCAAGTGTATTCCCATATATAATAACCAATCAACCAATGTATTCGGTTTTCCTTGTTAAACACTATCCAATATCATCCAATGGGTTAATATACTATATATCATCTATGATCTATGGGATATAGACTATATATATACAATATCATTCCTCTGGAATTTCTATGGGGATATAGTTATAGTTGCACCCCATATAAAGTTACATCCACATATACTGTCAACTAACATCTGATAGACTTAAGTCGTTTGATGGAAGTTACATCCACTGTAATCTATGGGACATAGTAACTTCGATATTGGATGATATGACTACAGTAATACAGAATCAATGGGATGATATTTAATAAACCCATTGATATGGGCTATTGGATGGTGTGTATAGACCATCCACTATCATCCAATGTTCTAGTATGTTCTAGTTATATCGAAGCAATGGGTCGTTGGGGAAACCCCAATGGGCTTCCCCAATGGGGGAAACCGACAATGGTTTTAGAGTCTGGAATTTCAAAATTTTCCACATGCATATTAAGGGTACAGTATCTAGCCCTAAAAATTTCATCGTGGTGCTAGAACTCGGGAACCCAACACAAAACACGACCATCCACTATCATCCAATGTTCAAGTTACATGGTTCTAGTTATGATCATCCCACCAGCACTCATCATTAAAATCCCCATGGATTGAGTATTGACCATTTTTTTGCACCTTTGGTGTTTCCTAATGGCTGGTGGTACCCCCAGGATTTTCCATGAAATAAACCATCCCTATTGGGGTATCCCCATGACTTAGGAAACCTCCATATAATAAACATATATATATAATATAGACAACTAGCCTCTGATAGATTTCGAACAGTCCTTGATGCAATTAAGGGATTTAACTTAACAAAGTGATTGAATGATACTTAACTATGAGGAAATGAGCATGGGTCGAAAGCTATCATTACCATATTTGGGGGAACAGACATCATGAGATGTGTTAGTTCTAGATAAAATAACATATTATACATGCAGGTGTCTTAAAATGCGGAATCCCCAAAACCACAGGTTTGAATACTATAGATATCTGATATAGACAGAAATATATATAGTTATATTACAAACTAACTATAGGACATCATGAGCTCATTATTTGATAGATAACTGGTTTTATCTATGTCTGTCATATATATATATATATATATGTTATTGTAGACATGGATATACTAAGTAACATATATTTTAGTAACTAACATTGATACTTATGATACTAATAGTGCTTAATAGTGGTTAGAATTCAGTTAATAGTGGTTAATAGTGGTGAAGTGATTATAGGTGACTACTTTTCGCAATGGAATTAATAATGGTTAATAGGGCCCCAATGGGAGATGGACATATGATTAATATAGAAATGGTTATTGCTTTAGTTACTGATAGAAACAAATATCGACATATGATAACTACTATACACTGATTAATTAGTACTACATATTAACATAGGCTGATGATAGTGTTGTTGTCATTATGTTTCTATTTTTGTAGTATTCCTATATCTATAATGACTAACTACAATATATAATAGTATATAACATTCATAACTAAATATAACTAAAAGCATCCATTGAACACAATAACATCCAAAACTAACTACGATATATGCAATACCATGATTATAACCTAATATTATAATTTATCTACAACCATTGACAATAGCTATAACATCCATAGCTAATGATATTAGTGATACTAGGCCATATCAACCACTAGTGTTTGAATGTTTTTTTGCCTATCAACGGTTATATGGTTGTATGTTATTGAAATGTGATTATGGTCAATAGAGCATGCTAAATAACTATTGGTAGCTAATGATTATATCATAGCTACTAATGGCCAATGACAACTATCATCCTGTAATCAAACACGGCAGTTGAACATACGCCATGTGTATTTGATTTTCCCCCTAGAACATCCATTTGTAGGGATTTTCAATTGCCATGCTTTAAGAACTATAACATACATAACTATATAGAATATTCATTTCCAAAATATATGGATGTTGTTTTAACTCAGACTGTCAACCTTATATGTCCATCTATACCCATTTTTGCGTGTTAACTAACTATATTACAGTACTTAATCTATAGATACAGCCATGGTTGTATTCACCATTAAGATAATTATTAATGTCATATGAATAACGATACCAATTCATACTCTAACATCTATACCTAGTGATTGATAGAAATACTACAAAAAAAACATTAATGACCAAACATTAATAGTATATAGATATATTATTATTATTGTTATTATTCTTAACATTTCGCAACATTTCACCAGTGGCAATTAACCAGAACGAACTCTAGAATCTAACTATAATAATGGTTAATATATAATAATTGTTAGGATTTGAATTATTAAAAGTAATGACGTTTTTATATGACGTAATACTTTACTATAGCATGCCGATATGATGGATGATCCATCTATCAACTATAGATGACACGATGTGGGTATAGAGATCGTATATTAATGATCGACAGCTTGGAACTATCTGAACTACATATAGATATTCTAATAACAATCATTAAGTATATACAATTGAATAAATACGAAAATTGTTTGTCCTGTTATCCCCAACTATAGACATGCTATACGTATTCTACTATATATATGGAGAAATTAGTGATAGAACATTATTAACTATATATATATTATCTTAGCATCCATTAACTATAGGTATATTGATCAATAGGTGTGGGAATTAAGACATGGTGATTAACAATTGTGGAAGTTTTCTTAATTAGCCTATTGGAGTAACTTTGTGATTTTCTTACGGGGCTACCATTAAGCTCTATTGACTATAGATATCTAATAGTTATGGAATATACTAGGTCAATCTTACATGGATACTTACTTTAATCCATTAGTCTTTTGGTATTAATGGGAATGGGAATATCTACTAACCAGCAAATAATTTAATTGTTTGCAGGGTATCTAAGATTGGCAATGTATAAAGGACCCAACCATGAATTGTGAATGCTAGCATTCATGGTAACATGTGGTTCCTATTGATAAATATGGTTCTGTCAATGTTGCCCATAAACTAAAGACATTGAATTACTTATAGGTTTATAGGAATGTTTATCCCATTTTACAATTGACATATTTCTTGAAATAGGTGATGTTCCAGATGTTCCATAATTTTAGATAGTGGTTTATCGATAGGAACGGTTTTTACAATGATAGGTATATAATGGGTGTATATAAATATACTGGAAATATTGGAGATGTTGCCCCCCCAAACTCTTTATCCCCATTTAACCTACGGACCGTTTGGTGGTTTTACAATGGCGCGAACTGGGCATTTTTTTTTTTATTCCTCCGTTGGGTTCCCTACGGGTTGGCTCCATTGGTTAGTTGATCCTTTATTGTATCTTGACTCAGTTGAATTTCCCTGGAAAAAAACAAACACATATGTGTGTTCCCATTATCCCATTAACTCATATCCAGTTGATAGATGTTGATAGCTGATCAAAAAATATATATGTCCAATTTTTAAAAGATCCATTTGTGGATGAATTTTGGAATAAAAAAACGGGGACACATTTTATTTTTTTTCACAGCCAGCTACTCGGGGCCATGCTCAAGGTCAATTGTCTATGAGCTACTCGGCACTCGGATTTTGATCGTGATTTTGATGGGGATTTAAACCATCGAACGTAGGATATTTCATGCGGAATTTTTCACTGATTTAACTGTCATTTATTGAATTTATTGGTTAATTATATTTTTTCTGAACCCTACCCTTGATATATTTGGATGATGTAGAGTTGATAAATTATGATTGGTTGATGAGAAGTGAGGGGATTATACTTGCCCAAATCTAAGCTAATATATTGGGGATTGGATGACAATCCGTTAAAAGAACGGGAATCCTGTTCTCAGCCAGTTTTGTTTTAAACCGTGGTTTCTTGTTTGACGTCATTGGTCACCTCAATGTGATCATGATGGGATATCAGGCTTAAAAAACTACTTGGTGGTTAACCCCAGGTACCCTCTGGTAAACATACAAAAAACTATGGAAAATCACAATTTTTAGTGGGACAATTCAATCAACTATAAATGGGCAATTTTCAATAGCTATGTTAGTTTACCAGGTAGTAAGGTTATGAGTGAACATTGCCCTTATCCTACTGAACATTGCCTGGGATATACTGGGGTGAACTAAGTCGCTTACGATTCCGTTGACATAGATTGACATGTCCATCCTCTGTAGCATTGTTTTTGTTTTCCTATTTCAAAGGCAATGACGGTTTACACCATTTCCAGACTCACAGTTTTAACATCCAGTAAACCAACATAGCTATGGAAAATTAGAATAGTGTTTTTCCAATGTTTTGATTGATTTTTTCTTTGGCATTTCCCCCATCATTCCCCATCTGTCAAATTAGAGTCGCTAGATTTTATGCCCGAAAAAGCGTCAGGATGTTTCTATTCCGGGGGGATCTCACGAAGTAGAGTACAAGGTGGTGCCCCTCAGTTATCTTGGTTGGTTTTTCACCCCATTAACTAGTTTAATATATCTACCATAAGTCCAACAGTTAGAGTTATGTTCACCAACTTAGCTACCTTGGGGGGCACCACATTGTAGTTTCCTATGTTTATTTGTTCTCCTTGTTTCATCCCTGTTGATGCGATTAGGTGGACTGGTTTTTGGTCGCTTCCGTGGCTGCTGAACAAGGGCGGCGTTTGCCACATGCTGTTCATCATAGGCCTCCAATCCCGGGAGCTGTTGCCTCAAATCTCTCGGGAGTAAACATACAAAAAGCGAAGTGGAAAATCCCCATTTTGAATGGCTAAATCAACGAACTAAATTGGCGACTGTTCAATAGTAGCTATGTTAGTTTACCAGGTAGTAAGGTTATGAGTGAACATTGCCCCTTATCCTACTGAACATTGCCTGGGATATACTGAACATTATCCCCTGGCAACTGGATTGGTCATCTTGGTAGGAATCCGTCCACCTTTTTTGGGGTGTTGGGTTCCTAATGTTGGTGCATCCCCAGATTTCAAAACAACACATGTTGGCTATAGATTGTATATCATATATATAATAATATAGTATTATATATATATAATATTATGTATATGTATATATAATATTTTTAATATTATATATACGTAATTATATATATACATATATATATACATTTATATATATACCATTATATATTATATAATTATATATTATACAATTATACACATATATATCTCACATATCTCTCAATGTCTTTCAAATCTTGCACCTGTGGGATCGCAGAAGAAACCGTTCAGCCTCCAGGCCTATGCGATGCAATGAGCGTCCGGAGCGAAGTTTTCTTCGAAGAAAGATCTTCGATTTCATTCGAATCAGAGGATTTTAAGATCTTTGAGATTTGTGAAATATTAAAATTGAAAATGAAGGATCTTTATTTCAATATCTTCATTCGTCAGATCATTTTTACTGCCCATGAAATATTGAAATTGTATGAAATTGATGATTTGACGATATTAGATTTGAGAAGATACATATGTGGAAAGTAAGTGATGATAAACTCCAGTAACTCTACAACTTTGTTCGTTCCCTCTATTCTACACTGCATTTATTCCTTAATCGCAAAAAAAACACACCATTTGTAACAAATTGTTGGAGCCAGACCGGTCACTCACAGACTGCTCCCCTTGTAGTGCCACCAAAGAGGTAGACTAAGCTGGCTGTTGGTTTTCAATATACCCTCTGGTAAACTAACATAGCTATGGAAAATCACCATTTGGAATAGGTAAATCAACTGTTCATGAGCCATTTTCAATAGCTATATTAAATTACCAGAGGGTACTATAGGTTATTTTCAGCCCCGTTTGATGTGATGATCCAAATTGACCAGCATGTTTTTGAGGTAGCTCAACATCGACGAGTCATAACATGTTTGTAGCCTGTGATGGCTTGCAAGTGCCGGAATTCCTCCGCACATGTTGTTTGAGGTAGCACCCCGAGGTCTCAATCTAAATAAGGATGCAAGAGGAATATTGTAGGATTGATTGCCATCGAATACTTACAATACGTATATATATAATTATATATACATATATAATATATATATATATAATATACATATATGATGCAGTATCCCGATATCTGAGATGGATATCATCATATGTTGTTATGCTGTATAACAGATTACAACAGTAGTAGTGCCTGTTTTCTTTTTTTTTGGGGATGCCATATTGTTTGTGCCTTACAATTCGTTTTTTTGGCTGATGCTTCGACCAACATGGGTTACTGCTTACGATTCCTGGGATGAACCACCAAGAAAAAACACCGGAGACCATCATTTTCCCACTATTTGATGGCCTGAAATTGGAGGTGTCCCCCATTTTCATACAGACACACATGTCATATTGGTCACCTGCATATATATAACTATATATATATTATAAATGTTATAGCTATTGTTGCTTATATTGGCTTATATATCCCAAAACATATCACCATCGAACGGTTGGTTGATACCCTGATGTGTCTTACTTACATCCCCATTAAATCCTATTATGTCACCATTATATATATATATACATAAATAAATGTATATATATATATATATCGTGACGTGGTTTAACCTCAAGGAGGTCAAGCATTACCTTCTCCTAACCTCCCAAGATCCCATTGTATCCCCATTTGTTGGTGACATCTCCAGTGGTCAAAACATAGTAAAACATCAAGTCAACCCATTCTACCCAATGTTATTTTCAGATATACCCATAATAATAGAACTACCATGTATGTTCAGCCCATTCCCACGATCTCCTATATTATCCTATTCTATTTTCATATATATATATATATATTAAAATGTTGTATTGCTTCACCAGCCCAAGTCATCATATTTCATCCTCGGTATCTCACCTCTGCCGCGAGGTCATAGGCCATACGCGACTCATTCAAATCACTTCTGCCACCTTTGGAGCGTTGCTGGTGCCCTTTCACACCGTGACGGTGTTGCCTATCGAGGCACAGGCCTGGCAGCGCGGCGTTCGCGGCGTTCGGTTCGTCGTGGTGATGGTGGGATGGGATGGGACGACGATATCTCTTCATTTTCCAGGTAATTATTGGGAAAATTCAAGATATTTCAGGCATTTATACTATTTATGCTCAGACTATAGGCTTTTGATGGGAAGAATGGTTGATTCTTAGTTTGGAAGCACCAAAGAAAATCAATGCCTCTTACATTCGAATGGGCTCAATCCTTGCCACCAAAAGTGTACCTGAGAAGATCGAGACATGAGAAACGGAGGATTTACCCTCTGGTAACAGTTTGCTATTGAACATGACCATAGAAATAGTGAGTTTTCCCATTTAAAAAAGGTGATTTTCAATAGCAAACTGTTAAATTACCAGATGGGTCCCATTGGTCCCATTCTGAACAGGTTCCTGGATGTTGAAGTTCGGGCCTTCGGGGCTGCAGCCTGAACTTCTTTTTGAAAGACCTGCTAGGATATCATGGCTAGGATAGCATTCTGAATATCTGGGTATGGATCAATACCTATTAATACCATTTTTAGTGGGATGAACATCCATTTACCAGCTATTTTGATGTTCACCAGGGGTACTATTGGTTTTGACACACTGCCATCTGTTCATAGACTCGTCGATTGAAAGTGGTGAAGATCCTTGGGGTCCTTGGGCATACCTCTGAGATCGTTTTTCGAGCCACTGCCAGTCTCTTGGTGCTCCAATTACGGCCATCAATTGGCTTGGGCTGGTGCTTTGTGCCACATCTGCTGTGATGTATTTCAAGGCGACACCGGGGCGAAGGGAAGGAGAAGGTACAGTTCTACGGTGTAAGGATGTGTAAGGTATATATTGTATAGTATATGTATAAATTATATATCATGATATATACATGTAATATATTGTATAATATACTACACATGTTACTATACATGTCATATATGTATGTTATATACATACATATATATATATATATGTTAAAAGTTACAGGTAATATATGTGATAGGTAATCATATGATATTGTATCATATCATATTATCTTTATTATATATCATATCATATCATATCATATCATACTATATCATATTATATGGTATATATCATACTTTATTATATAACAGTTGATTTTATTCTATCATAGTATATGTCATTATATTGTATTGTATTATATTTTGCAATATTGTATAATATTATATAACATAATATTATATTGTGTTATAATATATTGTTTTATCTTATATTATTATATGATGCTTATATGTATATATATACAATATGTTGCATTATTTTCATTATATCATGTTAAATTAAATTATATGTTATTACATCATATCATATCATATGATATAAATTATAAATAATGCATAATTTTATATCATGTTATATTATATAATATTAACTCATCATCTATGAATCTACCTTGGCTATTTCATATATTGGTAATTGGCAACTTCCCGTCTGTGCGAGGCACGAAAGATTGGTGGCGAGACGGCAGAAGGTGCCGGGGAATACCTGGCAAGTGGCCCATTGAAAGAGGTGATTTACCTATTAAATGGCCATAGAAATAGTGGATTTTCCCATTGAAAATGGTGGATCTTTCCATAGTTATGTTAGTTTACCAGAGGGTATATATACTTATATAGATATATATTTATGTGCTACAAGTTCCATAGAAACATATTATGAATATAGCATGGGATATTTCATAGGATATAATGATGTTCAATAGCAAACTGTTGGATTACCAGAGGCTAGTCAACATGCATAGATCATAGTTTTACTAATCTGGCTGGTGGTTTCAAACATGTTTTATTTTCCATAATATATGGGATAATCCTTTCCATTGACTAATAATTTTCAAGATTGTTAAAGCCACCAGTGTCTGAAAATACGATACTTTAAGATCCCTTGGTTGATCATCATTTATTAACATGACTGGTGGACCACCATTTTCAGACACCCACTAATGCCCTTATGTATCAGAAATCAGAAAAAATGGAGATGTAAATCCAATCTTAGGACCTATGGAGCTGTCCTAAAATGGATTTTCTTGGGGGTAGCCAAACTGATCCAAGTCATGGATGACCATTTGAGTATTGAAACCAATGGTTTTACTATGGGATCCCCTAAGGCATTACGAATTGGGGATTTAAATCCCAGGCTTTGCGGTTGTTTTTTTTTGCGCTGATCTTCCAACATATGTTTCGTATCTTCTTGGTATCGGTTAAAGTTGAACATAAACACTTCAAAATTGATAGTTCATGATAGTTCCCTTTTTGCGCCGATTGAGCATGTAAGAAACATCTCCACGAAAGAGCTGACGCGAAGATGTAAAATCCTGTTATTATGAAGATTTGCAAGATGTAACCTGTGTGTATGCTGTATTCATGTAGTTACCTGAAAAAATCCGATGTCCTCGAAGTCTTCGTATTTGGGGATGGTGATCAATCCGTTGTATATAGGCGATTCACATTATTTTACCCGTTCTGTTTTGATTCCCCATTGGGATGAGGATACCTCGGCATAGCGCGCCAGGTTATTCCTTGATCCAGTGCTAGCGATCGTTTGTCATGCTGAGCGCGGACAAAATCATGTTGGCGTTACGTTTGGGTTGAGCAGTGGATAGCGGCAAGGCCACTGACTACTGGTTTGTTCGGATCGAACATCATTGATCGATGTATCACACGGAATGATGCAAATCCAGGTTTTCCAAGCAGTACAACTATTATAGTCCCACCAAGAAGCTCGTTGTGGATTCTGGCCGCTGTTACTCGTAACTTCGTAACCACACTAACTTGAATTCAATTCTAGTGATGTTATCCGTATTTGCAGTACACCCAAATATTTGTGGTACATCGGCTTGTCTAAAAATAGGGTACCCGGGTACCCCTCCAGTTTGAATCAACTACTCGTACAGTTTCGCAATCAAAAGATAGCAAAAGGCCATGTATACCACGGTATACCATGCGTGGTGTACCAATTGTCAGACAGATCCACATAAGAGGACAGATCCACATAGAGGTCAACAAAAACAGTTGCTGCGTCAGAAATGTGGAGGCGCAACCAACGATTAATCTGGTGATACAACTTGTATCTGATACAACTGAAATTAATATTGGGATTGAATGGGAGGAAATAGGGATGTAAGTAAAGAAATATACAGTATGTATAACTGGATATCATCCTTTTGGATCCTTTTGGTAATTTGACCGTTAACTGGAAGCCGCCTGGCCCATTTAGTGAGACATGATTTACCAAAAATGGTGAAATTTCCATAGAAATTTCCATAGCAAACTGTTAAAGTACCAGAGTGTATTCCAAACTTCACACTCGATGGGGCCAGATTCTGCCAAAATGCCCCAGTGTTGGGAACAGTAAACATTGACGTTCATTTGTAGTACGGCATGCACTTATATCATCTTATATCTATGTTCGAAAGCCGGCACGCATCTGAATTGAGCCATGCTTTCTGGGTTTGATGGAGTCTGTCTTTTCAGTTCCTTGATGCTTTTTCCATTGCTTGCTGTGCGATTTCCTTTGTGTAAATCTGTCAACGTGGAGGTTCACTGACATCCTACGTATTCCTACATTGTGTGCCTCACCAATCTGAGCCATGACCCAAACCACTGTTGGTTATTTCTGAGCTACACCTAGTAGTAGTTACAATCCGAAGTCGTCGTTGGGGAACCGATTCTTCGGTCCCCAAGCATTGGGATGATGATGGTTTCTGATGACGGCTTTTATCATAAGAAAAAAATGCTGACGAATTCACCAGCAAAATTCTCCAATGGTTAGCTAACCATTATAAATTAATTAACATTAATTAACTATAGTGAAACACAAAGCAATCAACCATGAATTATCCAACAAAATTTCATATGTTTCACCATACTTCATGGTGACTTTTACGTCAAAATCCCTGTTGGCCTGGAGCCGGTGAAAACTTACTGGTGCGTTTTACGCAGGGTTGCTGGATGGGTTGCTGGCGGTTGGGATGATGACATCACTAGTGATGACTGGGATCATTCCCAAAGATTCCCTGCGTTTAGCACCAAAAAAACACGTGTTCAACCTGTTTCGTTTTTTTTTTCATCATCCATTGTGGGAATTTTGCGGACCGAACAAATAGCCCGGGGCCCGTGGGATGACGGTTTTTCAGAATGCTCATTCTCCCAGTAGTTAGATAGAAGATTCCCTCTCAGCAACCAACAGGCATAGATTGTAGCAATAAATTGCACTATGATTCAGATATAGTTATAGATTGCAAATATATTATAGATATGTATAGATTATTAATATAAATGGCTATTTGACCAAACTGCGGCCCCGGTCTCGATTTTTTCCGCCCGCAGCCGGGCTCTTTTGAAGGGACGGGTGAGTTTTTCACAGTCCTGGACGCGGATCGCTGCGGTTTCGCTTGCGGTTCGCTGTCGCCGTTTACCTCACACCGCAGCATGTCCAGGGCAGCGTCACTTGGAGGATGATTTGGTAGTCTTACCCTCTGGTTATTTAACATAGCCATGGAAAATCACCATTTTCAATGGGTAAATCCACTATCAATGGCCATTTTCAATAGCTATGTTAATTTACCAGAAGGTACTGGGGACTAATTGGGTTACTAATGGATAATAGTGTATAATAGCAATAGTAATAATAAGAGTAATCATATGGAATTGCCTGTAAAATCCTGGGGTCTTGATTTAAGTTGTCTCTTCGTGTTGAAGTCGCATCTTGATTGGGAACCACCACATAGAAACACTGTTTTTTACTCATATCCTGTAATTTGATATGTACTAATTCATACATTATTGCTGTTTTACCGGCGCGTTAGCTCGCTTTTTCCATCGTTTACCTAGTTCCATAGTTGACTTGTTTCTTGTGTGGTGTTTTTCCTTAGATTCTCATAGGTTGGGCACGCGGTAGGGGCTTTATTGTGATAAAGGGTCAGAATCCATATGGGGGTTTCCTAAAATGCTGGTATTCCTAAATCATCAATTTTAATGGGATTTTCTATTATAAAGTCCATTTTGGGTATCCCCATTGAAGGAAACCTCCATATTAATCTACTTGACCAGTTCTGCTTGGCCATCTTGACATTCAGAAGACCTAGAGGAATTGGATCGCCGCAAAAAAACAACAGATTACCCTGTCTTGGAATCCAACAAAACAATAAAAGTCCCCCGTTTGTAGATGAGTTGCCCCACATGTTGCATACGAAAAAGGAAAAACGACAATGTATTTCTTTTTGCCGCCTAAAAGCAGAAGGTAAGCCTTGTTCGCACTTGTTCCCACCCAGGTTCAATTCCTTAGGAGATGACGAAGAGGTGGCGGGTGTTCATCACTTTGAGCCGAAGCCAAGCCAGCCACATATGATATTTATCATATAGGTATCATATGATAATATTAATATCTGGGTAAATTATCACAAGCTCACGTCGTGACCGCACTGGAATGATTAAATTAGTAGGGCCAGCTATCCCAAAATAACATTATTTATCATATTATTTCAGATTAGTTCGAACTATTAGATGATTTACCCAGATAGATATCATACAATACTAGGAACACATGAGCAACCGTAAAAACCCCGGCAATACTAAATATGTATTCGACGGACATTGGTTTATGGAAATTGATGGAAATTGTTTAAAACACGAGGTAAGCGATGGGACCTTCCCAAATTAGCGATACCCCTTTTCAAGGTTATGTCATCATATTTCTCTAATATCCACATTAGTGATACCCAAATATCACATATTATTCATAGTTCA
>Ga0126342_10004395_pt1 | contig 24003 bp, 21 predicted proteins | sample Cyp1metagenome_FD_92528 | JGI IMG/M metagenome (GOLD analysis project Ga0126342, IMG submission 92528) | Coral microbial communities from Lord Howe Island, Old Settlement Bay, Australia - Cyphastrea 1 metagenome | ecosystem: Host-associated > Invertebrates > Cnidaria > Coral ...
ACGCCTCTTCCTAGAGGCAAGCCATCAGCGGGAGCCCGGCGCACCGGGCTCCGCTACCAATTGCGGAGGAACGACCCTTCACCTGAAGGAGCAAATGGGCTCTTTCTAGCTCGAGTGGCGTAAGGTCCCTGCGACATGACAGCTGTTCTGTCAAACCCCAAAGCTGGAAAAGACATGTGGCATGCTTCGACATATATATATATATATATATAAGTATATGTATAAAATGTTTGGAATAGAATATCGTCATGCATTCGATACCAAAACAAGAAACAGGGGCTCCTAGATGCAAAGTGCCCACATAATCCCACATATCACATATCACATATCATATCACAGTAGCCAAGTGTCCCACTGCATCAAATTGCAGACGGGATAGGCCCCGAAACCAAGGGGATCCCCAGGTGCTCGGTGCGTTGTGTTGAAGCTACTACCCTTTGGCGCCGGCTCAAAGAATGATTCATCCAGCTGATAGTACGGATTGTCTCCAAAGAGTGCAGGCACCAACCTTGAGAAGGGACTCAGGGGCAGTCAAATGCCATAGTGGCCATAGTGACTACTAAGGTGAGCAAGTGAAAATCAACAGTGATTTGAATGAGAATCAAATCTTGAAACAATGTAACAAGCAGCAACATGAAGATGACAGCAGTAATAGCATTCACATTCACAGCCACAACACAACAATCTACCAGTAGTAGAATCTGACGCCAAACGGCGTTGTAAGAACTGCAATCCCAAAGGCCAGCAGAATGACCAGCCCAAAGCATGAGATGCAGGGACACAATACCAGGGGCTTCAGAATTCGGGAAAAGAGCTTCTGAAGTCCGAATCCCACAGCCAGAAATCCCGCAGCCGTTGAAAGGATTAGAAGCTGATCCGAGCGCGGACCTAGGAGCTCAAACCAAACCAGTACACCCACCACAATCTGAGCCAAGATTGACAGGACGACTCCGATTAAGGGTGTCCATTTCGTTCCGCTGGGTGGTTCAGTGGGAAGGATGGCCTGTGCTGCTAGGCTGGCATATCCAAATCGCGACTCACGTCGAGACGAGAGGACCACAACTGCTTCAGCCAGCAGGAAAACGTAGCTCAGAACGGTGGTCATCAAGAGCGAACCCTCCAAGAAACCGGTGATGAAGCCAAGGTCAACGCCCTCTGCAGTGAAATAATATGCCAGACCAAAGGATATCGCCAGGAAGACAAGCAAAGAAACCTGAGCAAAATCAGCTGAGAATTGCGGTCTCAGCATGTCTCTTACCTCGAAATGCTAGCACTCATTTATCCACGACATACAGTCTACATACAATATATGGTTGAAACATCGAAACACATGTAAAAATATGTGAAATATAAATGTGATCAATGTATATCAATGTTGCAAATATATGTAAATATCAAATGGATCGTCCAAGACACCTGTAAGGCTGAGATCACCTTCTCCTTCCCCTCTTTGCTTTGGATCCCAAGCGCCATTGCGATGGTGTCAGCTGTGTCCTGGCTCGCCAGGACCTAGCTAGGCTTTCCCAATGATTCCCCTTGATTCCCCTTCCCAGTATGTCACTATAGTCACTATATCCGTGTCCCATCTCCTGTAGTGGTCCTGGACTACCTGGACCCAGGGAATCCATGAAGATGTTGGTCAAGTACTGAGCTTTGATGGCAGAGAATCCGATCAACAGCGGATACACCACCACTTGGGCCAGAAGGGCCCAAATCCCTGTGGCACACAGGGTCGTCACGAAAAAACAAATCGCAACACTTGTCAAATGCGGGGCCTTCGCAAGGGCCAGGAGATGAATTCTTCATCACAACAACTTGGGGCCTTCCTGCACTCGGCAAGACCCCAATTACTGGGTTCATCCTGCCTGCACCATCGATCAGGTATGGCACGAAGACAAACTGAGGCAGGAGGCCCAGATTCACTGCCACTGTTAGCATTGAATCAGCGACAGCGAAATAAAGCAGCCATGCTTTCACCCAGACCATGAGAATGCTTGACCCATTCGAATCCATGGCTGGCGGGCTACCGGGTGAGCGTTCTGAGCCAACAGCTGAAGTCACATCAATGGCTTTTGGATATGCTTTTGGATCAACTGAACTGAAACCTCCAATAATATCTATAATTGTTTGAATTGTTTGCTACGCTTAATGAAATGAGCCTTCCATTGCTAAGGCTTCAATGCTAAAGGGCAACTAGGCTCAACCTATCAACATGTTTCAACAAAAATCGTCCGCCAGTCCACCACCTATTCTGCAATCACCGGGGGTGCCTCAAGCAGTTCCTTCTGCTCTTACGATCGCCGCCGCTGTGAATGCTGCGAACGCTGTGAACGACTACCTTCGCTTCGTTCGTCCGCACTGGTCTCTGTCTCGAAGAAGTGGGCGGTCAGCCCTTCCTGACGTGATGCTTTTTTCTGTTGGGTAGGCCATACATCCGCGGAAGATTTGGAGCATGCAATTCCAGTCTCAAAAGTCTCACTCTTGATACATGTTCTACTGTAAGCTTCTTCCAACGACTCAAACTGATAGTGGAAACCATCTGTGATGCGAAGTCTTTGTCGCCTGCTCAGGAAATTGCAAGGGAATCGCAACGTGACCTGGGAATGAAAACCGATATTTGCGACGAGTACCAAAGGGGTCAAACCATGTCTTGTAATGCAATGCGATGCAATGCATGTAACGTATGTATGAATATATCACATATATATATATATACGTATATATATATGTACAGATATAGATATATGAATGGCTGCTGTCCAGTGCCATGTTTGATTCGCATCTTTTTGATCATCTGGGCCAACAACCTGCAGCGCCACGTGCTTCCTATGTCCTATGAGATGAGCCGGGCAGGGTATGTCAGATCTCATTGATCAATGGATGATGGGATCTGATAGTGGTGTTTCATGATTAATAATGGTTAATAATGGTTGATAATGGTTAATAATGGTTGATAATGGTTTATTAGTGATGATGGGTAAATGATCGTACTGCAGATGACTATGGATGATTATGAAGAACTGTTATAAATTAATGCACTTAATTCTGATTATAGAAGACTCGTTGTATCGTATATCATCATTGATGATGTATTGACTGTATTGATGAAAATACCACACTATCATCAAATATCATGAAAAAGATGTTTTAGGGTGATGTATTGATCCATTGATTCTTGGTGTTGTCATAATCATCACTGCATTCACTGCGCGCCATGAGGAACAATCCCATAGGCCTCATCTAGCGCAGGATAGGGATTGCTAGTGGGTTTACCATCTGAAAATCAAACATGAGGCTACTTGTAGCTTGAAAGTTCCTTGTCAGAGGAAAATACATCTAAATCATCTAAGAATCTAGGTGCCATTACGTGCCTCTGGAAACACATCTTGGCCATAGCCTAATGGATCCAGTCATGGCCAGTGCCCCATGAAGCCTGCAGAGATGCCGTCCTTCCAAAGGTTCCACATCCGCAGATTGAGAAGGCTCTGAGTGCAGATGATCCACACCTGAGCTGAGAACAAATGGGGTTCTGGGAGGGCCCCTTCTCCGGTTCATATGACGTATACATTTCACATAATTTAAACACCCCCAGTAAGAGCCCGCGACATCAATAGATTCACGACTAAACCAGGGGTTCAGGGTGGCATTTAAATCACCTGCCCAAGGTTGGAACCATGCCCTACCCCGTGGACACCCAACCATGGGCTATCCCACTGGTGTGCTGGGATGCCACACCCAGCAAAGTACAGAGATGCCAACAACCGCATCTCCTGGCAAGTTTGAACTCACTTCCATATTGGATATATTGGAAGCTGTTGGATGTTGCATCTCGAGAAAAGCAAAACTTTGCTCCCCACCTCCAGCCCAGTGTCAAAAGCACTCGGTTCCTTCTTTGTTGTGCACTGGTGCCTCACGACCATCCCAAGCCACAGGGGCCATCTTTCCAACTCATCAACTCTATATCTGCAAATCAACTGCCGTTCAACAGCACCTCCAAATTGACGAATCGAACCTGAGCCGGTTCTGTCTGAGCAACGTCCATAGATTCAGCTTCTCCAAAGTGCAGAAATGTGCAGAAGTGTGCAAGTGCAGCCAACCACAACCAACCCTACTTCGAGGAGCAAGTTACCCTGGCAGAAAACACCTTAGAGTTGAAGTTCAAGGTGCTTCTTAAATCTATTGGATCAAGACATCGCAAACGGATGCACCATACTCTTTTACGCGTAGAAGTCAACAAACTCTTGTTCAAGCTCATGCAGCTCTTCTGCGCAAATGACCTCAGCGTCCAACAGGTTCAACGAAATTGTCAAATCATCACTAGCAATGTCAATCATGGTTTGGTGGTGTTCTCTGGATTTGACTGTAACCGGCTGCTGCCCCCCCTGTGATTACTGGCCGAAAAAAACGTCCAGGGTCAGGACCAACGAGTGCAAAGGTCCTCCAAAATCCAGCTCCGCGATCTTGTGCACGGGACCAGCTCGAATCACCTCCAGTCCGATGTCTTCGAGATTCTTCGAGTGTGGGATGCATCCAATGCTCAAAAGGGATGTGTTAAATGCCACTTGATGTGTTAAATAATTAGCACATATCATGGATTATAGTCATAATGTATCCTAAATGTCTGATTATACTTTTCATAAATACTCATATATCATAATATATCCATGTATAAATGATATATATATATATACAGTATCATCAGTATCATGAGATTGTGATAGGATGTCGCCTGGTCTTCCCGGCCCAGCCGAGCCAAGCCAAAGCAGCATGCGTCTGGGGGAGCCACGCCCTCTTGGCGATCCTGCCGCCGGTTGCTGGTTCCAGTGGCGGTTTTCATGGGTTATATGATTTATATGGCCTTAAAATGCTTGACATATCTGAAAAAACAGAGAATATGACATAGAATATCAGAAAAGTTGGTTGATAAGATTGACATCTTGGAAGATGCGACAAGTCGGTTGATAGGAATTTGAATATTGGATGGTACTACATGGTACTACTATGTACTACTATGTACTACTATGTACTACTATGTACTACTATGTATTGCTGACAATCCTCCCCATTAATTTAATGCCATTAATCCACGTAGTAAAAGTAAACGATCTTGGATCACTTTGAGTTTGAGATAAGCCTGGCGATGACTTTTTGGAGTCTTTTTGGCTACTCTGAGACTCTGAGATACCAGCAGAAAAATGCAATGTTACAGGAAAAGTGCAACACTTGGAGGAGAGAAACATCTCCGAACCTCCTCCACTTTGCACAGCTGATCCAAGGCCTGCTTTACCTGGGCCAAAACTTGGTAGGAAAGCTGGCACTTGAGATTGGGCACGTCTTGAGATTGAACCTCCAGTCACTTGACCAAACAGGTCAGAAGCGTCCAAACCTTTACATGTTGACGGTCAATCATTTTTTGACTTGGTTCACACCGTGCGCTTGGCTCATCCGAGTCACTGTCATGAATCTTGGCGGCTCATAGATCTTGCGGCCGCGCATGAGGTTTTCAACCTGTCTCCGCGCTAAAGGGATGGTGAAAAGGTGACCCGGTGAATCCTGCGAAAGTCTTGGATAAGGTTTGCTCATTCAAAAAAGATATATATATATATATATATATGTAAATATATATATATATATTATATAATATATACATACATTTTGCTGAGGGAGAATACAGTAGGGATTGAGTCCAAATGCTGCAGTTTTTGCAGCAACGCTCTTCAGCACCTTTCAACACAGTAGCTGTCACTGCCTCCAAGGAACTGTCTGCTCCTTGACTTTGATGTCAAGCAAGCACAATGTATGAAGGCCTGCTTTCTTGTTCTTCATGATTTTGTCCTAGGTCCAAGAAGGTCCCAACTCTCTCGTCACCAAGAAGAACTGCACTGCTGGTGACCTACTGCTGGTGGCTTTAAATCGGGCCAGGAATCATACCAGCTATCTGGCCGCCAATCATCCAGCCAATACGGAATGGACACGGTCTCACCAAAACGATACAACTGAAGCCCGCAGGAGGCCACTGCGTTCATCACCTCAGTTGCAGCCAGCCTCTTAACCTCTGGTAGAAAAGGAGTTGGTTAAAGCCATACCATGTCCAACTTGTTGCTTTGCCGTTTTATTCGATTGCTTTTCGGGAAATTTTACAGGAAACCCATATTTTCTGGTGGGAAAAAAGAAAACACACGGAAAAAAAAGGGCTTCTGAAGATATGGTAGATTCCTCCATAATTCCAACAAATCCAATCAATGACACCAAATCTGCTGCTTCTCCCAGCATGAAGACCGAAGACCTGAAGTTGAGCCAAGCACCGATGCATTGTGGAGCACCTGAACGGCAATGTCCTTTTGCCTGCAAAGTCAATGGGAATACCCACCCTTTTTTCTCCACATGATGATTTCCCATGATTTCCCAATGGGGAGAGACCGTCGGTTCTCGGCCTCGCACGCAGCCACAAGTCAGTGTGAGTCGTGGCACAAAGAGGGTCTCCAACAACCAAAAATGACCTCAAACTGCCAAGGAAAGCTGGTGTCAATCCCAACAAATCTGGTGCCTCTGTAAAGTGGTGTACATGCATGTCAAACAACGGTGAAAAGTGGATAGATATACAGTATTTAAGATGGATAGGTAAGATTGATTGAAAAAGGCTGCCAAGCCACACTTCGTTGTCCTACAGGTCGATTCAGTCACAATGAAGGGTCCAAGATCAAGAACTTCAACATATTCATGCTGCACCTACTATCAAGTAGTCCTCAATCAACGGTGGTTTCCGCCAAGTATTATATAGAAATTACGATCCGTGTCCAAAGAATCATATAACCCGCACCAACAATCACCAATCATTGGACTAACAATGTCCAAGCTGGGAATATTGTAGTTATAAGGATCTCTATGATATGTGGATCACATCAAATCCTAAACTAAGAAATATCATTGACAATAGGCGGGATTGAATAGTACGTGTCAATCTATGATAAGTGATACTGGATCTCCTACCACATAATGCTGTAATCATCAATGTCATGATTGATCCCTTCCTCTAATACTAAACACCTCCTCCCAGAAACCATGGCTTAGTAGGGGACTGGAAAACATATTTGGGAACACATAGGGAGTGTTTAATGTGAGGGGGACAGGATTTCACAAAACATAAATGAATTGAATCAAATCCCATTAAATCCCATTCAAATCCAACTAAATCTCATTCAAATCCAATTATATACCATCCCATGAAATATACGTACCATTAAATCCCATAGAAAAATCCCATTAATCATGAAATTCAATCTCCTGTTGTTCATGGTAAATCCATGTTTTTTTACCATCGCTTGAGCTTTTTGGCTGGTCCTTAGCTCGATCCAGCATCTCTTCGCAGCCGCTCTCCACCAACTCTCGATCTGCTTCGATGATTTCAGAAACGCCGTACCTCACGGGAACTGCGACTGGTCGATATACATCACATAAGGTCTACACAAAGGGACTAGGGCATTACTAGATGATAGATTTATAATGGTTTATAACATATCATTATATTAAAGTGTACAGTACATCACTTGGTTTACTTTTAAGTTTCAACTACTTTCGCTAGTCATGCTGATTATTTGCCAAGCGTGGGTCGTTTTCCTGTAGTCTTTTATTTGTATCTATTTGTCGAGTTGCGCTGCAGCCAATGTCTCTCTGTCAAGACCAGGGAGAATTGATGTGTACCTTGTTCGCACTATGATGCACCATGAAGAAGGAATGGCATCCATGGGTTCTTTAGTCCAATTTGAAGCAGTAGTGCTGAACAAAGGAGGACACTGAACACCATCGGGCCCCACAGAAACATGTTGCAAGGGGCAAGGGGCAGCATTGCGAGCTGCCGCGCATTTCGAAGCACAAAAATCAGACGTCGAATGGTACCAATGGTGCAAATGAGCCACGCTTCCAGGTAAACATATGCGCTCCTCAGGGCAACTCAGAGGAAGGCACTGTTCCAGCCACTCCATATACATTCGACATCATTTACCATATATTTAGAACATCCGTGCAGATGCACATCACATTATTCTCCTTTTCAGCTGGTGCAGATTGCACATGCAAACAAGATCAAACAAAATTCTTGTTGATCTCTGGACTTCCTTTCCATGCGCTCCCTCAATCATGTTGCGTCTTTTCCACGCACATCATTGTCTTGAGTTCCTATTATTCATCATAATTAATCTATTCCTATGTTCCAATGATAAATCAGAGAATATTTCAAGACTACCATGCAATCTCTGAGGCCATTTTTCAATATTTTTCACATGTCGAGCATCCGTTGGACTGCCTTGAGCCCCTTCACGGAGATATCACCTTCATCTCCTAAACCCAGACCAATCATCCACAGCACCATGGCAGCACTGGAATCTCTGGAATCTCTGCACGGCACGAGGAAGTTGCGTAAGTTCCGGCACCAAAAAGATCCAAAAACGAGATTGAGAAGTCCGATACTTCCACGTCTGGGCAGGATGAAGGGCATTCTATCAAACATGCAAATCTGGTCACTTGATGCCAGTGTCAATCGTTGTGGCATGTTGTGGCTGTGGTCTTTCAGTTAGTTTGATCAATGTTTGATCCAGCTGCAGTGTCAAAATGCATTGGAAACTGGGAAACTTGAGAACTTGTGCATCAAGCTTTCAGAGATGCTTCACCATCCACCTACAACGCACGGTAGACAACTCGTGTCATCCTTGGCACAAACTTGGCTGCTGGCTGCTGACTATTGATTCGTCGGCCTCAGGAGCACAGCTGGATGCAACTGGTTTTCTGGTTCCCTAACGCAAATACTGGACAGTACTGCACCTTGTAATTTGAATCTTTCCAAAATGTTTTTCATATGTTCATGCTGTCACCTGAATGATTTTTGCGGGATGGCATATGGTAATCCCCGGAGATCCAGTTGCGCATAGGATCCTGACATCCTGGGACGATGAAACAATGATGCGAGGCTGAAAACTTCGAAGCTGCGCGGAGCCTCATGGAGACCATGGGTCGCAGCACCATTCAGATTCAAGTTTCAAAATCTTCAGTCATAGGGAATGATGGGAATGAAAATCAGCCCCACCTAAAGTTCTGCAACACTTTGTCACTTGCACTGCAGGTGCATTTAAAATGATTGCACACGTTTGGCACTGGTGCAGTGCTTGTGACTTTGATTTTGGGGTGCAAGTTGCTGCAAGAGCCATTCAAGATTTCTAGCTTCTACAGTTCTACCACATGTTTTAAATATTTTTTCCACAAGAAACGAGTTGCAAACAAGATGCTCCCCGTCGAACGCATCATCACACGAAAACCTGAGCAGTGGTATCGGAAAGGAATGCGACCAAAAAACACGCAGAATCGGAGACGGAGAGATGCTGGCTGGTGCAGGCGGCTCCTGCCACCAGCACCGGTGCTTTTCAAAGCACCAAAGTGACCAGGACATTTCTGGAAATTTCTGGCTGGGTTGCTGACTTTTTGGCGGTGTCTCCCGGCGGCAGAATCATCAGTGAACTCATCTGTCGAATCATCATTTCTTGCCACCGAACGAAGCGGCTCGTTCCGGGTGACGCTGTCAAACATTTGCTAGGTGATTGTCCCACCTCTCAGCGATCTCAGTTTTATCGGATGGGTACGGCATGGGCTAACATGACTGTAAAAAACAAGGAAGAATGGCTGCATCACTGAGGAAACACTGAAACACGCTATGAAATCTAGACTGACATAGGTCTTGTCTTTGCTGTCTTCTGGTATGTAGAAAGTTTTTCTCAAATCCTGGTTATCCTGTTTTCCTTCGGCTCAAAAATCTGTGTTCTGCTTTTGATTTGTCATGATGTATCGCTCTTCGGTGCTGCAGTTGTACTCTCCAAGATATCTGTTCCTGGATTGGAAATCAAGTATGAAGCGAACTATGCACCGGTCGCACTGCACTCAAATCATTTCATAATCCGTTGTATTCTCTGGCAGACTTGCAAAATGTGACTTCTTGAAATTGGTCTCTGCCCACGGCAGCAGCGCTTTTGTCGCAGAGGCCGCTGACATGCTGCGGTCTGGCGCCCCTGGCAGTTCGACGGTCGTGATTGCCAGAGTTTCCCCAAGTTGCCCATCTCAGTCCAAAATGTGTGAGATTCTCATAGATTCTCTTCAACTCGCTCCTTGTGATCAATCAATTTTGGTCGATGTCGGAGATGTTTTGCCAACCTTCATCCAACAGGGTCACTTCGAAAACTCAGCCCCATTGCCTTGCATCTTTTGGTCATCCTCGATGGCAATCGTGACCGGCCTCATGTCCCCAGCGTTGACCTCTGATCAATCTGTAAACATCTTCCTTCTCTTATTACCACTGCTTAAAGTTAGTGTAAATGATATCTTATATTAGTGTTATCATTATCATGTTTTTTCATTGCTATCGCTACTACTATTACATATTATGTATAATTATATATATACATATATATATATATACATATATATATATATATACATATATATATATATATATATGTATAATTATGTGTGTGTGTGTTCATGATTTTTCAACACATATCCTTTCTGCCTTCGGGCCTTCAGGAATATGATCTGAAGCTGGCCATCTGCAACCAGTCTGCAGGCTGGCCTCCAAGTCCAGCGGGAATCTGAGAATCCAATGACACCTCAGAGTTTTCACTCGGGTCTTAGCTCAAGAAATGTCTCGGATTTTGTCAAAAAAAAAGTTGTGGTTTATTAATTAAATATCATTCAAGGTCATTCTAGTGCGGCAACAATGAAAGTCAATCAACTTGGGGTCGATGTGCTTTCTGCAAGGCCAGGTAAGGCCATGATGGAGGAGAATGTAAGTCATGAGAAGCTGGGCCCCCGAAAAAAAATGGTAAACCATGGTTCTGCAACTTTCCTACAACCCTCCAAAATGATGCTTGATCTTCAAACAATCATCTAAGTTCATTTGTTTATCTTGCTTCAAATGGAAAAACCTATTGGAAAAAAAATAAAACATAGCGTTTGCTGGAAATATCCCGTGCTTTCAACTAGGGAGATATTTTCCCAGACATCTGAGCTGCCCGCGACTTCTCTGAGGGCAGTTGGATCTGGCAAAAGACTGAAACTTCGCTGTTTTACCCCCAAGATATAGCCCTGAAACCATGGGAAGATTGAGGTTTAGAACAAGTTCTGAACCATTGGAATTTATTGGGTGCTTAAATGTTGGACAATCCATGTGGCGAGATCTTGCAAGATCTTAAACATGTTCAACCCTACGAAATCCATCTTGCATTGCTTGGTGGACCGTTTAGGCGTTGCCAAACTGCCCGAGGCCTGACTAGTCATCAAAGATAGGTTTGTACCTAGGGCATCAAAGGTGCATGGTTCCATGTTCACCAAATACTCAGCTTTAGGCCACTGCAAACCACAGGTGGCACACTTGAAATCGATTATGTATATATATATATATTATAGCATGATAGAATAAGCATCTCAGGCATGCATAAAAAAGTAAGCCGTAAGCCTGAGCAAATAGAGAAGATAAGGGGTCAAAAAGAATAATAATTACAGAACTTTTGCTCCTTGCTTGCAAGGATTGTTTACAATTGTTCACTATGCTAAGCAAAGATCTGTTGCCAACCGGATGTGGCGTTGTCTTTGAAGTCACTTTGACTTAAAGTACATTCTCTGAAGGCCCAATTCCTTCCAAGTCCGTTTTTCGTTGGTGTCCTTTTTCAAGTGGTTTTCTTCCTTTGTTTATCTCGCCTCTCATTTTTCTCGGTTCTTCCCTGTTGCCTGTCTTCCTTATCAATGTGAACTTGATAGTGTACAAATTCATATGCGGGAGCAGCTTTAACATCAACAAATGAATGCGTTCGGATAAATATATATATATATACATATATATATATATAATACAATAAATACCATATAAATAATAAGCAGAAGGCAGCAGAAACCTTCCCATCCAACATTAAAACAATGGCGATTCAACCCACAAGCATGGATGCAGTATTTTTGTGCATTTACTGCGTCTCAAACTCTGAGGTGCAAACACCTCCTCAAAGAACGGAAAAGCGCTGTGCCAGGTTCATTGAATCCTTCCCAGGCTGAACTTGGAAAATCAGAGATGCTGAGAGAGTGTGTGGTTGTGTGGTTTCTGCAATGGGCAGGAGGATGAGAAGTAATTGAAGTTACAAGGAGTCAAAAGCTTTGAAAAAACTTTTTTTTCCTTCCACTAGTCAAGGGTGTATCCATTTCAAAAGACTCCAACTCGGTCATTACCGTAATAACAACAATAACAACAATAATAAATCATCATCATCATCATCATCATCATCATGAGTACCAGCAATTTGACTGTAAAGCTTTCGCAGGTCGTCAGGTCGTCAGGTCGTCAGGTCGCAGCGCCTGCTTGGTCTGGTGACATGCTAGGCACATCCTGGGGCGCAAGTCACCAGGAGCCTTGAGATGCCTTGAGGGTCTTTAAAAATGCTCCGATACCCCAAACCAATTGGCTTTTCAGACCTGAGATAGGCCATCAAGCTTAGGGGTCCCTGGAGTTTTGAGCAGAACCAAGAGATCAAAAAAGGATCAAAAAGGCGGTCATTATGGCGGCAATCATCGCCTTCAGCGATTCCGATCGCCACGAGGATCTGAACGCTTCCTGACACCAAAGAGATGCCCTGTGCTTGGCGCTCTTTGATGATTGCTTCGTTCTTACAGCAAGTCACTTGGCATCATGGGCTCTAATCAATCTCTATTCTATCTACCCTTGAAGCTCAATCTACATGCTCACATATACAGATTCACTGAGTTTCATGTGACATGACATTCATGTCATGACCAAAAACCAAACACCTTTCCCGCCTCCGCGTCTCTTGGTATAGACCTGATCTCAGATCTTCACACATGTATCTCTTCCGAGGTCGGCTAGATAAAACTTCAGACTGAACAAATGCAAATGGGAAAAGTCTTTGTTTCGCTGTACTCGCAAGTTCACGGGGGGTTCTGGTGACTAGATGTGACTTGTGTAGTGAAGTCTCTGTGCTTGTTCCGTGTTTCTCTAGTTGGCAAATGTGTTAATTGGCAGGAGCTGTCTGCTGTCTCCAAAAGCATCCAACGCTGTTCCCAGTCCCGTCGCAGCGTCACAGGGCCTCTCTTCTCTGCCCTTGCCATTCAGTCCGCGGCTGCGGCCTCGCACTTGGAGGCTCCAGCTGTGTAACAAATAAAACATCCGGTGCGTTGCAAAAAAATGGGCGTCCTTGAGTCTGAGCAGGAAATTCTTGTCAGAAATGCATGAAGGGGAGCCAACCAATGGTTCTCTGGCACAATGCCACTCTTCTCCTAAGAATAAAGGTATGCTCTGGCCATTTCTTGTCCGAATTTAATTTTCAGTCAGGCTGTTGATAGCAGCCTACCGAAGTTGACCAAACATATCAATCAAAATCCAACAAGCAACCCCTGGTAACCCCAGCTTTCCATAGCTTTCCCTGGTCATTCCGCGGTCCGGACTGCGGGATGCAACTTCACCGCGCTGGCTCCTCTTGGAGGTTGCCTGCATCATCAGGTGGCGCTGCGCCGATATGTGGGTGTCTGAGAACGGATACACCAAAATTGTTGTTTTCATGGGAAAATTATGATAAAAAATCAGGTTTGGGGTACCCAATTTTCACGCAAACCACAGTATCCACAGTCTCAAAATTGGAATCCCACATATGATTGGCATGCGATGGCAGTTGAGCGCCTTTGGTATCACTACTTTTCAATCGGATTCTGAACATCCCAAAGACTGAAACCCAAAAGTATCCCAGGGCTAGGACCCGCCTCGCTGACCGGCACCTGAGACGTGATCCTGACCATTTGCCAGGTATAGTGATTGATCAGGCCACACATCTTCGCTTGGTGGATTCCAAATCTCACATCTGGATGTTCATGATTCATAATTATAAAATATTATATATATATATATATGGGTTTGTCTGAAAATAGTGTACCCCTAAACCCAATGGTTAATGATCATTATCCCTATTAAATGGCTATAATTGGGAATATACCCTATTTTCAGACAAACCCATATATATACTGATTGGAAGATTTGTGTCTTGAAAATCCAGCCACTCATCAGTCCCTGAAGATTTCTGTCCTCTCTGGACGGCCCAGGCCTTGGCCCGGCATCATTTTTAGCCAACAGTTGTGGGACCCCTTTTTTGTGAACACCCCAGGTTCTGGGCAAGGTTTGTGTCATGAGAAGGGAACTATCAGTGGATCACATATGTGTATGTATATTATATATATACATACATATACATATACATACACGCATGACTTAGCATAATTATTTAGTACTGTTGTATCATGAACACCACATGACATCCACAAAATCATCAACTCTATCAACTACAATTCATCCAATTGCTGAGTTGTCTATCATAAATTCATACGTATAAACTCCATGTTAAATCATATTAAATCATATTGATCATATTAAATCCCACATGAATTCCATTCAGTGAATTCTCCCTGAGATCCGCTACGGCCATCCTCAGAGGAGCTCCGGCCTTGGACGGAAGGGGAGGTCATCCCACCAGGCCTTCCCAGCTCATGGCTACAACATGCTAGGGTCAATGGGGAGATGAATATGTTTTCATAGTGTTTTAATATAGTTTGTAATATAGTTTTTTACAACTTTTAACGTGTTTTACTGAAAATCAACCTTGTGACTTCACCGTAAAAACATAACAAATGTCGAATCGGCAGCAGAACGGATCTTGGCAATATGCGTTTGGGGGGGATGAGCTACTGGGATGAGCTACTAGGCCTCATTTGGCATGTTCAAAAAACCAGCTTTGGGACGTTTAAAATTTGACCTGCTCTCGATGTCTCACGGAAGCAATTCAGGACTCGACTCTCCCAGTCTCTCGGAATGCGTGCCACGGACCTGAGACATTCATAGCTACCCTGCAGCTCAGCAAGCGCACCAATAAAAGGTGGTCCACCCATAATCAGCCTTCAACTCTTCAACTCATCAACTCATCATCTCATCATCATCATCATCATCATCATCATCGTCATCATCATCATCGTCATCATCATCATCATCATCATCATCACCATCCACCTAATTCGTCAAATTCATCAAATTTATCCTGATTCAGGTCTGCTAAGACACACAACAGCCAACATTCATAGCTTCCGGCTTGGCTGAAGCTCCAGGTGGATCGCGACGTTTCGGAAGGTCGCCTGCTGGGAGAGGTTGCCGCGTTGCCACGGCACCATGCCATGCCAAAATGGATTCAATGGATAGGATATGGATAGGATATGGATAATCATGGATGATTATAGATGATGATAGATGGTAGATGTCCTTATTTTGCTTCCGTGTTGTTTCATCAGGTCCTTTGATTCACAGGATCAGTTCCTTTTTCGACTCTGGATCGCCGTGCGTGCTTGTCAACGTCACTTATTGAAGCGACCGACATCGAATTGAGCTCCCATGTATTTGCTTAAGAGCATGAGATTGCTTAAGAGCAAATCCCAGGGGATTCCGTACTGGCTTTCTGACCAAAATGATGAAAGTAAGGTCATGATAGGTCATGGATACTGACGAAGGATCGTGACACTCGTCATGAGCTATTTGGCCAGCTCCTGCTTGAACATTTGGCAACTGATATTTTTTCCTCATCTGTGTAACCCTTCACTGGTGCGCTGACATAAAGCGCGGTCGCCAAAACAAAGCTTTTGAGTGGTTCAAGACTCAAGAGATGTGTTGCTCTTGGCTGACGAGGTCCTTCACATACTTCTTTGCGTGAGCATGAGGCCCGGAGTAGACAAGGAACTCAAATTCTTCCATCTTCTTCTCTCCGTTTTGGATATACTTGATCACCATGGAGCTATCGGTCGATGCCTTGCTCCAAGATGTCAGCTCCAACGCGTATGTCCAAACAATCGTTCTCAGCCATGGTGCTCCAAATCTTTTGATATCCTTCTGGCAGCACAATATTCGACATTGTTTTACGCTAATTATTAATTCTATACATGCTGGTGGATATTCATCGCCAGGTCCTTTTGTAGGTAGAACCCCCACCGACAATCCTTGCATGAAGCAGACCACAGAAGTCAGCCCTGTCATCATCACATTCTAAAGAAATTGGTAAAACGCCGAGGGAATCTGCCGCTTCGAGGTCCCGATCGTGACTCTAGCAACATCCACCAAATATCTCCCAGCGACATGCGATCCAAGCCATGGATAGACATAGCCCCCATTGGCCAACTTAAAGAAGTCACTTCCATTTTTCTGTCTGTTAATATGACATCTCTAAAGATGTATTCCCCCCTTGGACGAAAGAAGAGGCTGCCACCCTTCAAGGAGAGAAATGGCATCCACTTCTTTCGTCGAAGGGGGGAATACATCTTTAGAATCTCACCTGGTGGCTTCGGGGCGACCAGTCGAGACACTCTGCGAATGTCATGCTGATCTTTTGTACAATGTAAAACACGTGTATTCAGTTGAGGCGACATTGAGAATTCCAACGTTCCCAACAGACTCTCAAGCACTTTCAGCTTTTTCAAGGCAAGCCAAGGTACCTTGATAGTTCCTTTCTTGACGCTATCCATGATGAAGGTCACAAGAGCTCTTCCCTCCGGTCCTGTTGTACTTACTCATCCACCTAGTCCCTGATGGTCTTGTATCCACTGTGTAGAAGCACGTGCCCATGTCATGTGCAGCACGGGAGAAGCTGTCCACCAGACCTGTCTTGTCCTTTTGCACATTCGCTCGTGTCGTTCATGTAGATGATCAGTGATTTGCCTCCGACCCGGTCTGAGCGCTCGAACAGGACGGTCTTGGTGTAGCCGTGTAGCATCGTGTAGCCCATTTGTTTCAGGCGGCTGGAGATTTGTTAACCCCGGCTGGACCAGCACCCATGATGACAATGCCATCGCTCTTTTTGAATAGCAATGCCTCCCTATCCACACCGAAGCGAACAGCTGCGCACTGTGAGAGCCAGGCCTTGCTGCGAATCCCAGTGAGAGATGTGTTTTTCACCACACTCCACTGCACACTGCGCTTTAGCACATTCAAATGATCAGAAAGCTGTCAATTGTCAAGATGTTTTTTTCCATTCCAACAAACAACATGCATGGCTCAGCTTCGCGTTCCGCTTCAGTTTCATCTTCTTTGTTTTATTCCCAGGATCATTTTGATACTATTTTTATCCCAAACCCACAAGACCATTCACTGTCAAAGATACCCGGCCCTGCCTTGTCTATGGCCATTCACCTCCGGCATCGGAGCCACCGGCGCCGGCGCCGGAACCGCTGGAAGCATCGGCGGGTCCGGTGGCGGCAGGATGGTGACGGCCGGTGGCGTGGGTGGATCTGGGGGCAGCAAACGCCTCGGTTTTGGACTAGGAGGGATGTCGTTACCATTGTGATTTGTGTGTCTTTATGTTTTAAGATGAATCATATGAACCATCATTTATCAGTTGTATCCCCATACTTTTGATGGTTAAATGTCCATCATTGATGGTTAATGATGGTTAGATCCCAAATAAAATTCCATTCAAATCATTCAACTACCATCATGATAGATCAATAGACAGTTCATGGATGATAATCCTTGATAAAATGTGTAAAGGCTAGTAACCGGGTAGTAGAACCCTCGAACTAGTCCAGCTCGTCACGAGCCAACACCGTTTTGCGGCTCTGAAATAATATCAATATCATGATTATCATGATATCATTGACTTCATGGATTCTCCAGTTGACTGATGATTCATTATCATTCATTCTCCATCCCTGGTTGGATGATTGTTCCGTAAAAATCCTCGGAATATCAGAATATCATCCTTGTTTTTCTCCAGTTGTGAGCTCTTGTGAATCCCCACTGAATATTAAGATATATTAAGTGGATGGGGGTTGATATCGTTGATATGTGACACAGACTTCCGCTGAGATCAGAGCTTTGGCTGTGGCACTTGATTCATCAGTGCTGGATCCCTGGCGCCAGGTCGGGTCCACCGGGTCCACCAGGTCCCCTGGGATCCCCTGGTCCCCTGACAGCCTGAGCCAAAATCCCTGGGCGGCACCTCGTCCTCTCCTCTGGCCATATCGTGGGACTACGAGTACCTCGTTGGTTTTCTCAGGAGAAAGCAAAGTTCGAGGGAGAAGCATTCTGAAGTGCATCAAAACAAAGTTGATGTTTCGCATCCCCATCTGAGTAAACAATAGCAATGACAACAAGGATAACAATATAATTAGCAATAATTCATGATAATTCATGATTCACCAACCCAAAACCATGGACATGTGCAGCTTCCCCCAAATCGAAACCATCCCTGATCTCGGCATCCTCAGGGCCAGACGACTCAAGGTCACTTCGGGGCCCAGCGGACCACTGTTCACGCCCCTGCGCGAGTTTCTAGTCGGTCTTCAGTCTAGATATTTGTTGGCTAACCCCCATAGATGGGTTATGATGGGTTCATGATGGTTCATGGCCCTATAAATCGTTCATTCTTTTTGATGACCTGAATGCATCAATCCTGTTTTTTTTGCCTTTTTGAACAGCGCCCTTGCTGTGCTCCCTCACCGGGCAGCCATGAAAACTTCTCTGCGCCGTGCGCAATGTGGATCTTTCAATTGAAATCCCAAAAGCTGCAAAATGGCGTCGCTATAAATCTTGGCGCAACCACAACACATCCATAGAACATCCATAGAACATCATAGAACATCATAGAACATCATAGAATACAAAGTATGCGAGTTGAAATTTGATGGGATGGAGCAAGATGTCGCATTTCATGAACAGTTTATTTCTCACAATCTTTCCTGCTCACATCTGGAGAGGATCTTCGCTTTGAGCGTTGTCTCCGCACGCATGTTACCGCGCTGTTAGCTGGACATTTCGCAGAGACCATGGAAGCTTTGACTGAGAAGGCTCTCAGTATAAAAACAATGTGGTATTGGCCGAAATGGAGAGCAAGAAAGGATCGTGCCACATCAATCGCCTTCTTTCAAAGAAAACACATTTACAACAATGGTAATTGACAAATATCAAGCCAAAAGTCAATAACAGTTAAATATCAATAAAAATAATAGATAATAAGTGAATCTCAATTGAGCCAACATCACTGATATTCGAAGCGAAAAAATCGAATCCTAGGCATCTCATCTTTCTTGCGCTCTGCCAGGCCCTTTGAGCCTTTGAGACGGTCACGGGACAGTGCCAGGAATTCACTGCGGCCCATTTTTATGGGGACACCATGTGGAAGGACCTCGACACCATGATGGCCATGACGGCCATAACGTCGTGTGGTCTGAATTCTGTCCATCTAATGAGAAATCTACTTTGCATGTTGAACAATCATGAACAATCTACATTATTTGGAAGAAAGTTAGACTGTAATGCTCATGACTCTCGAGATATATGTTGCTTGCATTGGCTGGACTGACTGAATTGCTGAACTCGGAGCCTGACCTTGGGTGCTTCTCTCAAACCAGCAAGTTGGCAATAAGACTCTTCACCTTCCAGCAATTTGCACATCTCCCGGGACATAAGCGAGGATCTATCGTGTTTGGTGATAGATGGAACCCCCACAGCACTTCGTAATCTTGGATACACAATGATACAGAAGCATACTCCCCCCACTGAAATATCACTGGAAATTGATGTACATTCTCACATTGCCATGATTCCAACCACACGGTCATCGAGAAAGAAGTGTTTTCCAGGTCTCAAGAAGAACGTTTTCGGTTCATTTCGGCCCAACAATTCTTGGGTCAAAGAAAGCCCCAGTGGCATCCCAGTTGACTCACCTCGTCCACATCCACGTGCATGGAAATGACCGCCTTGTCCTCTGTCATTGGGTCCTGGAGATCGCCATCTGGTTGTCATACATGGCTATGGATTAAACCTCTATAAAAATGGGAGTTTATTGGAGTTTATGGGATTTTATCATATCCTAAGGATGAACCCCAAGCAGCTATTTTTGGGCGTTCACCTCACCAGTGTACCCTCGCAAAGGATTGCAACCAAGCTAGCAAAGCTGTGACAAGCGAATCTCATATAGTCACACAAGGTTTTGTCTCAAAATACCCAAAGATACAATGGTTTATCATCATAATCATGTTCCCATTTGTGGTATCTCATCTTTCCAATTTCAGGCACCAAATCCCACTGCCGAGGTCCAGGGCCAACTGGTGGTCATACTCGTTTGGCATAACCTGGCGTGCGGCAGGCGCAACAAAAAAGGAGAGGCCAGGCGCGCCTTGGTGATGAATCCCTTGAAATTCTATAAGTATAGTATATTATATATATATAAGTTTACAAGATTTACAATCCACAATGGACAAGCATCGATATGAGTCTTGGCTACTATGCGACTGCTGTGGTTCAACTACACTAAGAGAATCGATGACAAGACTCCGCTTATCCCCATCTGACCCTTGCCTTGTCGCCAATGGGCAAATAGGTGAAGTTCAAGGCTGCAGCTAAATCCCAAAAGTGGTAGTCCTGCATCTTGAAGGGCACCTGCCATGCACACATGGCCAGCACAAAAAGAAGCATCGCCAGCATGGCCAGTGCTGCTGTTCTTGAAATGTGGCTTTGGCTTGTTCAACCATGTCAGCATTTATATGTATATGTATATTATTTAGAAAAATATACGTAATATAATATATATATATATATGTATATATATTATCCAGTGTAGATGCATATGGCATGTAGTATGTCAAATGATGTCAACACTGCAGAAGTCAGCACCCAGCCTGTGGGACAATTTCTACAACCTTCATGCCGTCTGGAGCAAAAAGCATGTTGGCCATGTTGGCCCCATGCGCACCCACCAACACCTGCGCAGTGCAGAGAAATTTGCCATGCAATCTCCTTGCGCATTAACCTCTGGTAAACAAACATAGCTATTGAAAATGGCCCAGTCGAAATAGTGGATTTTCCCCCATAGATATAGTGGATTTTCCATTAAAAATGGTGGATCTTTCCCATCAGTTTTTTGTAAACATTCACAACAAGGCTGGAAAATCCCCGGCTGGTGGTTCGATGATTTCCCCAGCAAGCTCCATGATTTCCCTGCCGTCCATCATCCACCTTAGTCCTTAGTTATCCCCAATAGATTCTGGTTGAATCCCATGAATCCAAAATCTATTCCCATCTATTCCCATCTGTATCTGCTGGTGAATAACCCCTGCCCGGCAAAAAGCCGCACCTCAGCCCTTGAAAGCGTCTGCAGTGTATGGAGGAAGTTCTCCGGATCGGGAGTCACCACCTATCAGTGACCATCCCGTTGAATCGATGGATTTCATGTCGACCCAAAGGACTTCCACCATGGGATGCTATATAATTTTATATGATGATAAGCACCGGATATCTAAGATATCATACTCATTCTTATATCTTGACATAGACTCCAAATACGTTCAAATCGACCCACATTTCCCACATCTCGGAACATGTGCTCATATATTATCATATGATATTGAATACATAAGATCATTACATACATATAATATAATGTTTTATCTATGGTGAAAATTATCGTCATGTGGCACCGTTTGACGTCCATCATTCACGAGTGTCAAGAGGTCACCTGCCTCTACGGGTCTGCCCAAGGTCTTCAGAGCCTGTCAGTTCTTCAGCAAACCCTAACAAAACTATCTCTGGAAATGTGGGAATTCCTTGGTGCTTTTGGGTGAATAATCTCACCAATCAGACTTTATCTATCTTTATCTTCAATGTTGAAGAATCTATACCCCTCAGCCATTTCCAACCTTCAGACTCTGGGACTCTGTGAAACTTTTCAGTGGCGATGTCCTAAATCCTTCACTTTTGCAGTAAAATAATCACATCCATCTATAGAATTCTATATGTAATCCATGTATACAGTAATCATTATAGATATGTTATGGTTGTTTCTGACCAGTTTGATGCGTCGATCCCCCGGTTGAGCCATGAAAAATACCCAGTTGCTTCATAGGTTCATACCCCTATGGCTTATAGTCATCCCCCACTAAACCAGCTAGTACAATCCTTTGATGGGGATATTAATGGGATATTAATGAGATATTAATCATAACCATGAGATGATATTTAATCATCCCATGTAATATCATATATGGGGTTGCGTCAAACTTCGGGTATGGATCGGCCCGCGGTGATCCGGACGTGTGGATCGGTCTGGATCACCTGCGTTTCGGTATGGATCGGGGGTATGGATCGGCCTGTGGGTTCAGGGTATGGATCGGGCTGTACATTTTGACTCGCAGCTATACTATTATTATGATTAATAATATCCCATCAATGGTTACTCATGGGATATCCAACATCAATGAGATCCCATGAAAAATCATCCCCCATGGGCGCCATGGGCCCCAAGGGCTTCCATCGAACCTGCACCATCTCGTCCTCATTCCCGAGGGCGCGGGCGCTGTGACCTCTCGACAGCACCACGATGTGCCCAAGGGACCTCTTAGAGACACCGCAGGGCCTGAACGGCAGCGGGCAGGTCAGGTAGTCCCTGTAAAAAAATGAGGACCAGATGTGATTGGCTTAGTTCACACCAAACTTTTATGGTGTATAACTGTAGATATATAAGAATTTTATTGCAACAACTTGCACAGCACAGTGAGCATGCATCGGATTTTTCCACACGAAAAATCCGAATGTTGAGCCCAGCTACAACATGATACAAACTGAGGCTGTGACGAGTGGACATCCCACTCTCTGCGTATGCTACAATAATGCTTTATCCTTACAGGAGAAATCTCTTGCGTCATTTAGCCCTATGGATTGACGTATTTGGAAGCCTGATTTATAAGTGGCAGGCCCTTGCAGAACCAAATCCAACTGGCTTACTTCATGGGCACGTGGGAGGACGAAAAGAAGCCCAGCATGAGAGTTACAGCCTATGCCTAGCTCTGGGTTCAGCAATGTACATCAACCCGTTCAACCGGTCGGCTATAGGTCCAAACCCTGGTACCCTTCTGTTCACATCAAAATAGCTGGTACTTGCAAGTGGATGTTCATCATTGTTCATCCCAAAACATCGGAAAAACATAGGATATCATAGGCTTTAACCCATCCCCAGTTGATGTTGATGCTTTCTGAATGGGGGGGAAAGCCCTTCACCTTGGAGCTCCCCAGTTTTTCTCGAGTCTGATCTCACCTGGTCTCATCCAACCAGTCATCTGAAGCCAACAAGTTCCGGCGGAACTCCGCCAGGTAGGGAACCTCACAACCAACAGCGAAAAACCCAACTCACTGGCTTAACCCAAATGGCTGTCTCTGGCAAATGCGGTTTGTCAAATGTATAAAATGTCATCATACAGCAATTGAAATGGTAAATATTTTGCTGACCGTCAAGTTTGGTGGTAATTGCCCTATTTTCAGACAAACCAAAGTCATGCTATGGTGTAAGGATTTGAATTAGGAGGATACCGAACAGCCCATGTGCTTCCTGCCATCCCCTGAATGGACGCCACCATCGTTTTCCCAAGCTAAGTCCTCTGCAGAGAACTCAAAGCGTGGATACTGCGGCCTCAGATGTGCAAAGGGTCGCCATCTCCGGGTCTAGGTAACTCTGAAGAAACAGTGGGGAGTAATTGATTACAAGGAGTTAAACCCCTGAAAGGAAATACAGTTGCATCATAGGACTCTGCAACAGACATCCCACCAGGTTGGTGGTTTCAAGCCCTGAAACACTAATGGTGTTGATCTCCGGATCAGCATCCCAAAGAAAGAGGAACAGTTTTTCGATGCTCCTCGATGACTCGATGGCCCAAAATGGTCCTTTTTTGGGTGTCATCCCCAGATGGAAAAGTGAATCCTGACCAAACCGAGGAATTACTGGTTCATCTTTTTGGGGATGAATATACCAAGGCCATCACCTAACAACACCATTAACATCCATTAACATCCATTAACATCCATTAACATCCATTAACATCCATTAACATCCATTAACATCCATTAACATCCATTAACATCCATTAACATCCATTAACATCCATTAACATCCA
>Ga0126342_10004396_pt1 | contig 24003 bp, 24 predicted proteins | sample Cyp1metagenome_FD_92528 | JGI IMG/M metagenome (GOLD analysis project Ga0126342, IMG submission 92528) | Coral microbial communities from Lord Howe Island, Old Settlement Bay, Australia - Cyphastrea 1 metagenome | ecosystem: Host-associated > Invertebrates > Cnidaria > Coral ...
CGCTGTGGTTCAAGCCTACTTGATTGGTCCACTTTGGGTTAAATGTTATGATTGATAAATCCACTTTGGGTCAAACCCCTAGATAGAGAACAAACCCCCAGTTAGCTAAAACACCCCATATATTTATATATGTATACACCTACTCGTACGTAAGCTACGTAGGGGTATATATATATACATACACATCTATATTATATGTAATGGGTAGATCAACCTATCCAGGTGTGATCTTAACCGTTTGCATGCTTTGACCCATGCCGGCATAATATAGCTGCTGGCCTCTCTGAAAAGGCAGCTGAAGGAGAACCAGATCACTTGAAGATGAGAAAGATGGTTTTATTTGCGGACTGGCATGGAACTCACGCGTCCAATGTTGTTGTGACTGAAGATCTGCTCGTGGACTGCTTTTTGAGCCATGTTTGGCGGAACCCTTTTCCATCGAAGAAATTCAAAGACAAAATTGTGAAATCTCCTGAGCTTGAAGACTCTTTTCGTCACACATGTCCGGCCTATTTTCCTCAGTCGAATTTGGGGCGTCCCTTTTCGACAGGGCCGAAATGTTCAACAGGCGTGATGAACATCTTTGGATAGCTAAATCCGCGTTGGAAGTTAGCAAATTAGGCCGCTTTCTTGAAGGAAATAGCCAGGTTTCTCGAGCTGCATCCATTCCGACCTGGAAAGGACCCATCGATCTGCGAAGGATAGGAGAAACGCTGTGCGTCAGATGCCCTGTTTACTTTGACTTATTGGGTTCACATGAAGAGGTCTTCGGGTTTGTCAATTTGTCCTGGGAGGACAAACTGATTGTGTGCAGTAGATGTGGCCACTATGGGCATGCCAAGCAGTTTTAGAGATGAGACCCCGATGGAGTCAAATGGCGTGCAGTCATTTTCTCCAATAGAGGAGCCAGGAGTCCACGTCCTATTAGCGGACCCTCTTTTGGAAGACAAAGTGAACGCTCTCGAGCAAAGAATGGCGCCTGTGCTCAAGGCTCTTACTGACATGACCAAACCATAGATAGGTAAACTGGTAAACTCACAAATCATAGCTGGAATGATGCAGAATGATCCATAATGAGTTGGAAATGTGATTTGGAAGTTAAACTGGTAAAACCTTTGATCCCATCATGGTATGACTTCCAAATGGGCCCATGATTGTGAGAAGAATGAGTCATAGATGGGACTCAAAAGCGAGCAGGAACAATGCGATGAAAAAAACATGGTTTTAAGTTTTAAGTTGTTTTCTTCGCGGGCCCACGCCGGTTATTTATAGGATCCTATAGGATCAAAAACACGATTTCAAGATGTATCCATGACGAGATACATTTTCCGGACGTTCCTGCCAAAGATTTGGTCCCTTCAACTAGCAACCAAAAAGATAGAGTCATGACATGGATGATCATTGTTTAGTGAATCCATCAGCAAAATTTGTTTAGTAGGAATTGGTGTTATGATCATTCTTTTAGTCAGTCCCATGACACAGATATCATCCTTCTTTTAGCAGGAATTGTTGTTGATGACGAAGGATTATATCTGATGGAATTCATCCTTCAGTGTTGTTTTAATTCATCCTTCTCAGTGTTTTCTGACACAGATATCATTTCCTACATGGAATCGTTGTTGGCAGAAATCTGATGACGACTGCCATGGGATTCTCAGGAACTTTTCCTCAACTCCTTGGAGAATTCTGAGGACCAACTGCAGTGTTTTGTTGTAAGGGGAAAGGGATGATCACAGCGGATGATCAGCACGGGGCAACACCATGCTTAAGCATGGTTAATAATGGTTATATATATATAAGAGTTGATAATGGATGATAATGGTTAATAATGGTTAATCAATTCCATTAATCATGGTGAATAATTGTGAATAATTAATGGTGATCAATGAAATTGGATTGGCCCATTTAGAGATTGCTACATTATATTAAACCATCAGACATTGTGATTTTCAGCAGATGGTAACTCGGAAACCATATGCCCAGAAAAAAAAAAAGTAGCAATGTATGGAATTTGCAAAGTGTTTGGTGGATTTGTTTGCCCTGCCCTGGGGATCCAAAGATTGCTTTTCAAGATCAATGATGAGGATGTCCCTGAACCCCTTACTGTATCAAATTGTCACAATGAGATTGGATCTCTAGGGTAAAAAAACCATACAATTTGGCAATAAGCAATGGAACATATACCATTTGCAGATAATTGCCCGATTAAAACCTCCATGGATAGGGGATTTGCAATTGCCATCGATCTGAGGAGGAAAATCCAACTTGTTGTGATCCTCACGTGTGATCGCCCAGCCATGCCTGTCCTGGAAGAGGGACCAAGTCAGCTAGAAAACAGCGATTTCTTTTGCAGATCTTTGAAGGGAGCATCAGCAAATGGGGGTGTCTGAAACTAGGGTAACCCTTTAAAAAATGGTCTATCAGCAGTTTCCCTCTTAAAATTGCCACTTGAGGTATGCAGCATTTTCAGGCACAACCAAATGTCAGATTGTCTTTTCCTTACCGGGGCTTGCCTGCAGGACATGAACTACCCCACATTCTCGCACATGATCAGTGGCATCACACCGCTTGGAAAATCTTTAAGTCAGGACTGGGCGCCACACGGGAAGCGATCAAAAAAAAGTCTCAAGATCTGGGCTTTACCCGTGAAGAATGATGTTGGGCTGAACAAGGGTGACATTGATTAAGGACCTGGTATCATGTTGCAATTGTAACCTGGAGAATGGTTCCAAATGAGCATCTCGAAGAGAATCTGGCGTGCAGAAGACTTAAACTGAGTGAGACCAGGAAATATGGCTAACATTGCAATTCGCTGCTGCGTCCCATATTTGAACCAGATCGATGTGATCGTCAGAAAATGCCCAAACCTACATGTTTCCGGCTTTGATCCTGATTTGCACACGTTCTTTAGCCCAAAAAAATATTCGAAGTATGTCTGGTTGGTGGTTTCAAACATGGTGTTTCCCATAATCTATGGGATGTCATCCTTCCCATTGACTTTCATGTTCTTTCAAGATGGTTGAAAGCACCAACCAAATGTGCCCTTGTCACCTCCCAGGGAGGACCTGGTCCGTTGTCACTGTCAGGAGCTGGAGAGGATGTTCCATGAAACCTGCGCGCCACGACACGAAGCGGATTTCCCGGACTTCCTGCTGTTGATGAAGACCCTGCGACCTGGAGATCTGTTAACCACGGGGCGGTTGAGATCTGTTGATGGTGAGTTGAATTTGGGTTGAAAATGTAGATGTGTTGTTGGGGGATAGAAGGTAATCAGAGTCATGCTTTATAGTTGAATATCGTTGCAGATAGTTTCATTTTCCATAGATTATCAACTTACTATCTTCAACTATATATGAACTATGTTACACATTGTTACACTATGTTCAACTATAGTGGCAGTTTTTTGTATGCCTCAGTGATGCTTCACCATGGTTGATTTGAAGATTGTATGGATATGTTTAAATACGCACAGTATATTTCATATCTGCGGTATCGATATATATATATATATATATATATATTTATACGGTAACGACATTAAAATATGTGGAGGGCGGGCCAGACCGCGAGGCCCAGGAGGTAGTATAAAATACCAGTTCGTATATTTAAATGTAGTTATGTTTAAATGAATTGGGTTCCGTATGTTTAAATGGCCGGGCGGGCCAAGGAAAACCCTCCCCAGAGGTAGTCTAAAATACCTGTTCGTATATTTTTAAATCCGTATATTTAAATGTAGTTACCGTATATATACATAGAGAGAGAAAGAGATATCAAGATTTGAAGATTCACTTTCACGATTTGAAGACTTGGTTTGCTTATGTTTGTTTGTGGGAAACCTTGCCGCATTGAAAGACGAAAGACTTGGTATATTGATATTGTTTGGCTGGGATAGTCACATGGCGTGGTGGGTCTCAGACTCACTTTATTTAGTAAGGTTGGAGCAATTATGAACCGCGCTTTTTCACTTGTAACGACGTTGCACCAGGGAGCGTTATATCCTTCATTTTGGCGGGACCTTTGTTGGTGTGGGTTACCCTTGGGTACTGAACTGTGCTCTGTGACATAAGCATGACTTTAGATAATCTTTGGAGATTATATATGTGTGAATTTGTTGGTTGATTAAAAAACAGTCAATTTGATGTTTTGCAATCATTTCATGATGTTCCCATGCTTCATAATTACTCTAGTTCACACCCCATGTCCCTCAACCTCTCACCCTGTTTTGCCCCAAAAGGATCTTCCTTTGATGGAGCTTAGTTCCGGCACATGTTTCCGATCTGCGTCGGTTTGCGACGGTAATCCTCTGGGAATCAAACATTGCTGGCCTAAACAATTCCAGTCTTCGCATGGCAAAATCATGTGTAAATGGGTCAGAAAACAGAGGGCAGATCCTCGAGAACTTTGATATGTCATTTCTGAGTTGTTTTTTCGACTATCACCTTGAAAAAAAACAATTTGTTCATGGTTGAATCTCCATGATCTCGATGTTTGTCAAGTCAAGCCCCTTTCATCTCACTAACACCAGGGTCTTATTCAACTGTTTCAGGCTGGACAAAGACTTCGGGAACCTGCGCGAGAAGAGTAAGAAACGCTTGGCCAAGGGCCGGCGCTGATTTTTCCGGCGCTGCGACGGGACCTGGCATCACAGCGCAGCTGACACCGGGAACCTCCGGGAACCGGGACCGATAGGGATTCGGTTCAGCTGGAAGCGAAATGACGATAATGAATAATGTGGTACCCTCTGGTAAACTAACATAACTTTGGAAAATCACATTTTTAATATGTTTATATAATTCATTTATAGTCTATAAATGGCAATTTTCAATAGCTATGTTAGTTTGACAGAGGGTAAACCGTATGAAATATACCATCCAAAAAATTAGCATCCATTTAGCATCCCGGCATCGGGCTGCAAAAAATGTTGGACCGACCCGAAGTGATACGAAGAATTCCTTGGTAGCTGTCACGTCAAGCCGGAAGGAATGTTGACGAGTCTTACTTTTTGGGGGACTCCAAATTATCTGATTAGTTAATACTTCTTGGAAATCCAATGTTTGACATACAGATACTAGTATCTACAGCCTTAGCCAAGCTTGTTATCCGCGAATACGTTGCTTTTTCCTGGTCTGTCGCAAGCTCGAATTTGCTGCCGTGGGTCACTGAAGGTGATACCACTTGCAGGGCTCGTTTTTGGGCACGGACTCCCAAAGATGGAAAGTGCTGAAATCCAATTTGTTGTTGGTTTTTTGAGGCTTTTTCCAGCAAAATACAATTCACTAATTTTCATGAATTCATAGTCAAGGGTTCATGTTAATATGTCTTAATGTACCAAATATATGGTTCTTGCTGTATGGGTCGCTTGTTTGTTTCTGAATATATTCCTCGTGCAGTGCGTTTCGCAATGCGCCATTTGGCCGAAAGCGGCCCCGAAAGATCACCCCGCGATTCAGAGGGTTAAAATGGTATGCTGGGAATCGTTTACCATGGGACATTCTCACCCCGGCAAGCCGCACAACTTACCCTCTGGTAAACATACACAAACTATGGAAAGATCCACCCTTTTTAATCGGTAAATCAACTATTTCAATGACCATTTTCAATAGCAAACTGTTAGTTTACCAAAGGGTACTGAATATGAATGGGTGTGTGGTTTCAAAATGTTGTAAACATCTTTCGTTCTACTGCTGTTTTTGTTTTCGCCCTAAGGGTTGAACAGTTGTGATCATACGGTGGGCACATTAAACATCACCGGGCCAGCTGTTCTTGACTTAAGTTATGTATCAACAAAAACATGATTTAAGATACGTTCAGTGTTGTAACAAGCAACTGATCTCCAACAACCCCCAAAATCCATCGTTGTTCAGACCTTTGGCCTCCATTGTTTTTTGTGATTTAATCCTCGGTGTCGCCTAATCATTAAGACTTGAGCGAAAATCACTCAATGATGTGTATCCAATGAATATATCCAGTCCAATCCAGTAATACCCCGGACCCAATGCTAATCTGCCACAACAATTTCACAATTTCACACAGATCCTTTAAGCTGCATCAAGATTCATGTTTTTTTTTTTAATGCAGTATTTTTTAGTAATAGTAGGGATCCAAGATCTGAGTTGTTTCATTCCCAGAATTGGATGATTGAAATAATCCAGTACACCCCTAAAACTGGATGACAAAGAACATGGTGACCGGTTTCGATTTTCCCGGAAAGACCTATCCATTAGTTCATTGTTATTTATGTTAACCTTTGTTGAAAAGATCAGATGATAACCATGAATCACAACCAAACTAAATCATAATTTCAATGGATTTGAAGGGGACACCAATGGGAATTCCAGGATCCTAAAATGGAGGTACTGTACCATATAAGGCCATATGTTGTGGGGATATTCCCTTACATAGGCCTTAGGTACCTCAAATCAATCGGTTCCTGTTGCATGGCCATTGAGGGACATCTTCACCGGGTTTCCCATGGGGTTTTCCCGGGGATGAAATTCACCGGGGTCCCTGGAACCAATCCGAATTGGATGTCCGGTATACCCATGATATTGGTGATATACCCATTATATGCCCATTATATGCCCATTAGATACTGGGATTCCCCTACTATAATCCATTATAACTCCTTTTTTGCCCATTGGATACTGGAGTTTATCCCTATATTTGATTTCCATTCGCCAATCCATTTCATTATAATGATCATATGCCCATTCTATGCCCATTATATACCCATTATATGCCCCCTGAAGCTTTCTCGGTATCTCGTTCGCAGGTGAAGACGGCGCGCAGCAAGAATCATAGCATCCCTGAAGCCACCCTGGTGCGGCTGTGGGGCCTAGACAAACCTCCAGCGATCGGCAGGGGATGGTCGATGTTGGGAAATTTCTGGAGATCCCATGATTTATTCAATGGGAATTTCATGGTCCTAAAATGGAGGTACTGTACCATATAAGGCCATATTTTATGGGGATATTCACTTACATAGGCCTTATATAGGCCATATATATGGTAGGTACCTCCAGTTTAGGATCCTGAAATTCCCATTGATTTATGGATGATTTTCCCAGCCAAGCTGCCAAGCTCCATTGCGTTCGGATGGTTGGTGTTTATTGCCACGGTTGATGACAGCAGTTCTTTGCAAATCGATGACGGCAATGATGGCAGATCGTTTTTTTTCCCGAAAAATGTCGACGTGGACTTTTGGAATGGAATCATCCCTCACAATATGTAACACCCCCCAGAAACCATGGTTTCGTAGGGACCATCATGGGGGTATGACCCGATGGGATTGAAGAACTGCCTTGATGTGACATCCAGGAGGTGACATCCAGGAGGTGAGGTGCGGGAACACCAACGGGTGAAAGGTAGGTACCCTCTGGTAATGACTAACATAGCTATTGAAAATTGCCATCGAAATAATGATTTACCCATTAAGAATGATGATTTTCCATAGTTATGTTAGTTTACCAGAGGGTACTCTTGTTTTTTTGTTGCAAAAGAAAGGCAATGAAAGGCACTTCGCAGCTGGCAAAAGACAAATGGGTGAATCCAGGATTGTGCATGAAAGATCTCGAAGGAAACCAATCGGCGGAGCCGACTACGTGCATCCAAGTTGGTGGCTGAACTCGGAACCAACTAGTTCTTAACTGAGGGAACCTCACCATTGTTGGCAACTACAGTAGATTCCTGCAAACATCTAATCACCTGGAATCCGAATGATTTGTGGATGGTTCAAGCGTGAATTGGGTGAGCAGATTAAGGGATGGGGCAGGGGTCATCCTAAAATGGAGGTACTGTACCATATAAGGCCATATTTTGTGGGGATATTCCCTTACATATATGGCCATTGATCACCTGGAATCGAATTCTTCTATGGTTTTTCCAGAATGATTCATTTTCCAAAGCATTTTTTTGGGGTCAGATTCTCTCATCGCGTTGCGCCGCGCCCAGGTGGATGACGCAAGGCTTCATCGGTTTGAAGCACATCCACGGCACGGATGGCCTGGATTCAGGGACGATGGTTGGAGTTCACAGCCTAAGTGGTTGGCAAACTAAGAAACAAACCAGGGTTCCATAGGAAAGTGCTGTTCACCACATTGTTCCACATGGTGGTAAACTATGGTAAACTATCCCTGATAGATGACTAACTATCACTGTAAGATAGATAACTAAGATAGATGTGGGAAAAAACACGTGTTCCATAGGAAAGAGGGCGTCCACAAATGGTGGGTTTTCAATGGGTTTAGTTTACAGGAGGGTAACTGGTGATCGTTAACAGTGAAGGTTTAATCAACCATGAACTATACCCTCTGGTAAACCAACATAACTATGGAAAATCACCATTTTAAATGGGAAAACCCATTATAATTGGCCATTTTCAATAGCTTTTTCTATGTTTACCAGGCCGGGTACCCACAGCAAACGATGACCTGTGAATTCACCAGGTGCCTCCATGGCCCCCATGGCCCCCATGCGCTAAGGTCAGGACATCATCCACAGAGACTTGAAGAGCGAAACTTGGTACCGGGGGCCGCCTGAGGGTGCTCAAACTCGTGGTCGAAATCGTACCAGGAATGTTTTGCAACTTACACATCTATACATACCTGACATTGTTTTCGAAATGAACATGAAACTCGATGTGCCTGTGTGAATGGTGGCCATTCTGTTGTGGCGGCAGTGTTTCTGGAGGTTGGTGAAACACCAAGCGCCTACGAAAGACCAAAACCTGCGGAGTTTGGTCTTGGATCTTCCCTGATCAAAGTCCTCACCGCCTTGAAAGGCACAGGTCAAAATTGGCAAGACATGTATGGCAACTACACACACCTTGAAGATTGTCCTACTTGCATTCCCATGATTTTTTGTGATATTTCAATCAAACAGCTACTGTAAATCAACTTGCGACACCCTTTGGTTATTACTTATTTCACATAGCTATGGAAAATCACCATTATTCATAGATAAATCATCATCAATCATCACATATATCCCATCATCCCATGATTCTCCCATGTAATTCCAATTAGGCACAGTCTTTTGCAGAGCCAGCACGGGCTGTGACGGTTCACGCCCTTCACCATGTTGAATAGTCAGCCCAAGACCAGTTTTCCCAAGAAGTGATATAAAACATAGACACTATGTGGGTTGCTTTCACCCCACAAATCATGAATAATCATCATTTTGGTTGCTTTTCTCCCAATGAAACCCTATAAATCATGATTTTTCTTGGCTTTTCTCCCATTTTTATCCCCAAAAAAGCCCTTTTTGCCCGCAAGCAACGGCGGGCGTTTCCGCTGGCACCGGCATCTGAGCCAAGGAGAATCTCTTCTTGGATGGTGATCTTCAGCATCTCCAAATCGGCGACCTGGGCATCGCCTGTGCGTCACGTGGCGAATTCGATGAATAACTCAGAAAAAAAATGGGAAATATATGGAAATATCATGTATAACTCCAGTATTATGATGTATTATGATCCCAATATGATCCATGTATACAGTATTCACAAAAAAAAACGGGGGGGGAAACATATATGGAAATATCATGTATAACTCCATAGAAATAGATGGTTTACCGTTCTGAAAAATGGATAAAATGGTGACTTTCCATGGCTATGTAACAAATAAGCAAATGGTATCATAATGATTACTGGTTGGTGGTTTGGAACATTATTTTTGTTTTTCTATAATATATGGGATAATCCATCCCATTGACTAATATGTTTCAGAGGGGTTGAAACCACCAACCAGTCATATATAACTCCAGTATTATGATCCCAACATGATCCATGTACATCCCAATATTTTCGGACAGTTTTCCAATTATGATCCCAGTATTCTCCATCTCAAACATGACAAACCATAACTCCAGTCTCAATGATTGTTCAAGTATTAAATGATATAGATATCTATCTATAATCCATTTATTAACCACGGCCCAGGCCGTGCAGTCCTTGCAGTCGCAACGAGCAAAGGCTTCAGGCTCCAGCGACCGTCCAGCTTGAAAGCAATGTGGTGCCTGGAAATGAAGACAGGGTGATTTTCGCAGTGTTGGGCTTGTGGTTACATGGTGATGATGGGATGTTACACCCAAGATGTTGGTTTTATGACATGTTAAAAAGGAGAATAACAGATGATAATGTAACATATTACGCAACATATTACCATGTTAATGATTACCATGTTACATCAACAATTACCATGTTGAATAATAGGAATGATGAGCATTGGGGTGTTTGTTGTGGTTAGAACCAACTAACAACATCGCCATGAGTTGGGATACAACCACTACAACGATGGTTGTGTATCCAATGAGAACTGGAACTGCACCTCCAAATAAGCACCAATCATAGGGGCATTTGATGAAGCAAAGAGGGAGAGGTATTCCGAATTTTCCCTTCGATAGTTGCCTTACGGTGAAAGGAGATGGCTATTTGCCATTTTTCTTGAATGGTGAAGTGCATAAAAAGGCGACTTTTTCAGCGAAAAAAGTCACCAGATGGTGATTCAATGTTTGCTCAACCACTTGGCTGCTGACTGCAACAAGACGATGGTGCACCGCAGCTGTGCGTCTCGTTCCCATGGGAGAGCAGTTCCAGACGCCTCAACGGGGCAGACGGAGCTGCCTTGCGCAGTGGGCTGAAGAGAATGAACGCCTCAGAGAGGATTGGTGGCAGCGGTTGGGGCAACGGTTGCTGCAACTGGTTGGGGAATCCTAAAATTTGATGATTCATGATGATTCATGGAATATGACGGGTATGATTCTGGAATGATTTTCCATTGCCATAGCTATGTTAATTTACCAGAGGGTATTTGCTGTTTTGTACATTCGGAGCCATCTGCTGATTGGTGTATTTTCCCTGGCTTCCACTGGCGTTCTGAATGCCATGTGTGTGTGTGTGTCAAAAAATGAAAGAAGAAGCTGGATAGGGCCTGCGATTCAGGGCCGCCACATCAATCCGGGGCTTATTTTGTGGTCCAGATATCTAAGACCTAAGATAATCAAAGTACTGTGTCAGATCGAGTCCGCTTTCATAAGGAGGTCCAAGGTGTGATTCTCGGATATGGGTTGAGAAAAGTGCCACATGGCTACTTGCCAAAGGTGCCACAGACCATGGGTCAGAAGCTATCTGGGCATAGCCCCCAAGCCATGGACAATGGCCACCACAAGAAGACCAACAACCACATGTATGCAAGGGCAGCAAAGATGACCACCGTGACCATTGCTAAAAACTTCATGAGCTTGCTGGCAGGTGGAAAAAAAAAGATAATTTGTTTTCGAGAAGGCCTCGCCCTGGACTCTGGACTCTAGACCCTCCACCTATCACAACAAATTCTTCATGTGTAAATCTTCAGATGGCCCCATGAAATATGGCGATGCCGCATTCCTGGAATATACTTCGGGATCAACACTGCAACAGTTTCATTGGCAGGGCAGACTATGAAACGCTCCCATCAAAACAAACAAAGTGAACGTTTTTTTCTTGGAAGGGCAGTTCCAGTGAACTAAGTGGATAGATTTCACCAACAGTTATAGGATGTTATATCCCAACTTACAATGGTTTATTGGCCCATGGCTAGACCGAAACCTACCAGCCCCGTCTACCTGGGCAACGCTGGGATTCGCGAGGTGGGCACCCCTGACTACCTGAGCCCTGAAACCTGCAGCATGGGCATCCACTCCAAAGCCAGTGACCTCTGGGCCATGGGATGTGCGCCTTGCCGATGGAGGGAGCATGGTGAAAAGATGTGAAAAGATCTTTCCTTATTTAGTTACTTAGTTTGTTCCCTATTTTTTGAAATACCTTTGGTAAACTAACAGTTTGCTATGGAAAATGACCATAGAAATACAGTAGTTGATTTACCCAATACATGTTCTGGTGGTTTGGAACATCAATTTTTTCCATTCAGTTGGGAATGTCATCATCCCAACTGACTTTCATATTTTTCAGAGGGTAGTAGTTTGTTCCTATGTTTTAAATAGATTATACATACGATTATCCTGGAGATGGCGATGGAGAGAGAGATACGATTTTATTTATTTTTATAGAAGATGTAACGTTTCTGCCCTCTGGTAATTTCACATATGGCCCTATACCTACCTATTAGTTCCTATTACAATATCCATTGCTATCCATTGCTATTTCTAATTACCAGAGGCTAGCCTGGTTCTGTGTGGGGCAATAACGGCCTATCAATGGAATGATTTACCCTCCCCCCAACTAACATAGATATACATAGACCCTGAAACTATATTATGAACATCATCTTTTTTTTCGTGGAAACAAATCTTCCAACCCTCGATCAATGGCAAGGTCTATGATAATGCAATGGAGGATAAGGGAAAATCTATGGTTGAAAGTTGAAACCAGTTTTTTCCCCACCAATCATGGACGGATTCCCCGAGCCCTGGGACGCCGGACCCTGAGGTGCTGTATGAGCTCACTGCCCTGAAGCTCCCGTTCTATGTGTCTCAGCAGTGGGCAATGACAGTATAATTATACATATATTACATATATATATATATATATATATTTTTTTTTAAAAAAAAATGATATACATTTCTGCAACAATACAACTGCAACAGACCTCCTGTCCTCGCATGGTGGCGGTGATTGTCCACCTTCGAAAAACACATTTTTTCCACAAGCCTTTCATGTCTGGAATCCTGAGCTCCTCCCCAAAAGCTGACCCCAAAGGGCTGATGGAGGGCGCCATTTTGATGACGAAGGAATTGCAGAAGTTGTGGTGAGCTAAACAAGATCTTCGGATGGGCCAGAAGCGCGCGATATTCTAACACTACATCCAGGGAAAATCATTGTTATATTATATAATATATATATACACGTAAAAAAATAAGGTGTGGCTGTTTTTTTTTGTCATCCTCATGTTTGAATATGTTTGAAAGTCAAATCATAGTCAAATCTATAAAGTTATTTGCTGGTTAAAAATCCCAATTGTTTATGGTTAAATCCCCGAGGTTGCTCTTTAAACAATTCTATTTACTTACAAACCAGCATTTTTCCTAGATGTTCCTATGATTTTCCCAGCTTCAACCCTCCATTTATAGTTGTTTTCCCATATATGTTCCATCAAATTTGTAGAAATGAGCAACCAATTGTGGACTTTTCCATGTTTTTTTGGTTTGGTGACTTTTCTCTCACATTGTTTTGCCATGTTGGATTTCCATGGATTTCCCATATTTTTCCAGCCGGTTTTTCCCATGAAAAGCCCAGCCCAAAAACGGAAAAAACGGTGCATCGTCCTGTTGAGGCGCCAACTCTCCACGAGCTGCTGCAGGACATCGCCCGGAAGCGCGCACCGCCGCTGCCGTCGACCTACTCCCATGAGTTGGCCGAGAGCTATGGCAGCATCATGTGCCATGGCGCCATGAGAGTCTTTTTGTTGGTGGTTTAAGGATGTTTAAGGATGGTGGTTTTGATATGGGATCAGTGGATTTTGATGGGATGTTATGGCTAAAAAAGGAGGGAATATCGATTTAATGGATAAATATGGATGATGTTGTGGACTTTTGTGATATTAAGTGGGATGATTGGTTGGTATGATAACTCGCTAAAGTAATGGAGATATCAACCAAACATGAATCATATCGCCAAGGGGAAAATGATGTAAATATTGGCACAGGTAAAGGTACATATAGACATATATAGACCCCTCCCGGGACGGATTTATCTTGGGTCAAGTCTCCCAAAAGTGGTTTTCACTGGGGAAACGATTTGTGAATACTGTGAGTTTGCATAAGTATACCCTCTGGTAAACTAAGATAACTAAGATAACTACGGACAAGCACCATGTTTTATGGGTAAATCAACTATTTTGGTTAGGCCATTTTCAATAGCGAATTAACGAATTGTTAGTTTACCAGAGGGTAATCCACAATGTGATGCCACAATGATCCCTAAAATGTGATGCAGGACAAGCCGTGGAAATACAAAGCACAACAAAGGGGATCTGGCTGCTGCGTGGCTTTTAGAACCTGTTAACTACCTGTTATATATATATATATATATTGTTTTGTATATATATATATAATTATTATGTGTATATATATATAACCCCATGCGCTAACCTATACAGTTACATCCAGTTCTGAACGCTTCAGAAGCTTATTGTGATCGAAAAATGTCATTGGGCCGTTTTTGAGGTCCCAGAATCGCAACAAGCGGCCGTCGTGCAGAGAGGTGCTCTGCATGCAGCCCTTTCTGGAGTCACTGCAAGTGCTGCAGGATCCTTGGCAGCAGCCGCAGTTGGTTTGTTCCGTAATTTCAAAAAAGAGAACAGTAAAATATCACTAAAATAAAGTTATACAATAGTATAATCGACTTTTCTATAGAGGAGCAAGCCTTTGTTTTGGCCGACACCGATGAAGAGATGGACATGGAAATGGGGCTGCCCACATCTACGGTGAGGGTGAAGAGCTTCCGTATGCGGGAGGCGTGACACTGTCGGCGAAAAGGGCGGACAGATTTTCCGCGCATGTCGGCCACTTGGGGCCCGGAAAGAGGTCTGAGACTGAAGCCTTGCTCAGATCCAGCACGCGTTTTGGCGGCAGAGTCCCAGATGTAGTAACACTGGCACGGTGGTGCTTCGGCTCTTCTATTTCAACCATCACTATACATGTTATATATATATATATGTTTTTTATATGTATATATATATATACATATGTATATATATATATTTATGTATAACAATTTCCATTTTACTATTTAACGCAAAAAATGACGGTTAAAATGATGGTTGGCCCACATTGCTTTGGGGTTGGAGCCAAAATTTGCCCTTCAAGCACTTCTGAGATTGGTGGCAGGCAGTTTCTTTGGGCCTCTTTCCAGTTTTGAAAGCTTTTGGGGTAAAGAAAAAAATCGGGACTTCGTGTACGGAGTGGGTGAGTTGGAGGTACGGCCTTGCTAAGCAGACACGTGCCTTCCTTTGACAGTGGACAAAGAGTGTCGCCCAAATTGGATGTTAAGGAGGTGACTCGGAGAGTTATTGTACCACCTTCCAAACGGCTTGCACTATCCATAGCTTGACCACCGTTCGCATATGTTCCTGATAGCTAATTTAGCTATCCCAATTGATTGGCTGGAGTTGGCAACCCATGGCAAGCTCTCAATATTTTCTGGTGAGGGACAGTTCATGACAAGTCCAGGTTTTGGTGGGCAAAACTATATAGATGTTTGTGTGGTAAAGTATCCATGTTTTGGGGCCACATCAAGCCACATCACGCCACATCCAGCCAGTCCAGAATCCAAGTGACCCATGAATTTCCGGTGCTGTTTCCGGTGAGGAAAGCATCTTAGAAGAAGAAGAGATGGTGAAAGTTGCGGCCTTAGGGAAGACGGGTTTCACAGGTAAACTGACTGGATCTGTAGTAACTGTAACTGAATATTTGAATTATGGAATTGATTCACATACATGGAAAAAACTGTACATGTCTGGGGTGATGGTAATGAAGGTAAAAAGTGCTTTCCTATTATTCAACAAAAATGTGTATGATTAAATGCGATGAAATCGGTAATCTTGTTGTGAAGCGATTTTGGCAATGTTTTCATTTCATGTTGTTAATTTCGTATATGCCAATGTTTTCGGATAAACCCATGTTGATCCCTCATTAATATTCCTATATTCCAGTATCTTTCATGCACTGCCAATCCCTTGAGCTTGGGCCAATACACTGGAAGATAATCTATGGAAGACATATTTTCGCCCATTAACCTCAAACGGGACCATTTCTGGAAAATGCATAGAAGTAAGCATGGTTTGAATCAGTTTTTGCGGTTGGTATGTAGAGAGTCAAATATATGGATACATATGGATACTAACTAGCTACTAGTTTTAAACAAAACTTTCTGGGATGGTGTTTCAGATTGGCCATGATTTTGCGAATGAAACCCCAAATCGTCAATTCCGAAACAACCACGGGTTTTTTCGTGGTTTCAATATGTTAACCAATGGTTTTTTGTTGCTTTCCCATCTCTTTCGGATGATAAACATCAGTTAGGCCAGGTTTATTCGGCTGCTTTTTGGGCCGAGTCATTGTGTGATGGGATCCACTTCTGTGGATCCCAATGCTATCCGAAGGCCACTGTGGAAAAAATGCCTTTGGTAATTTAACACAACTTGCTAGTTTGGTTCGATGGTTTCTGATGATTTACCATGATTTCCACTTTTCCTACGTTAAATAATCAGATGGTATAGAACCGCACTGGTAGAAGCATTCCAGTTTGAACAGACCCATGAAATATTTGTTCTCACGCCGACGTGCATCAGATGGGTGCTGGCTTGGTTCAATAGGATTCGTAATAACCAACTGTCAGAAGGATTTTGTCCATTGCTTCTTGTCTTGAAGTTCGTGCCGGGGTATAATAACCAGTGCGCCCTTGGCCTGTCAACACGTCTAGTATGTTCCGTTCTTGGAACCCCCAGCCACCTCTCGTCCTTGCCCCCAACCCTCTGATGCGTAGCAAAACGATGTTGGGAAAAGAAACATGTTCAGATCAACGAAATGACGGTTTGTATCCAACGGAATGGGCATCCAGACAAGCAACTACTGCAGGGACTGTCGTATCAAAAACGTATCAGAAAGTATCAAATCATGATTTATCCATGGTTCATCACTGTTCGCCATCATTAGCCACTGTTGAACCTTTTTAACCCAGCTTTCAACCATTGTTAACATGAATCACCATATTTCTTTGGCAACCAAACATCAGTGTCCAAAAACAGAAAACCCAGCGGCGGTCAAAAGCAATTTTCCCCATTCAAATTGCCACAAGTTAAGGTATTGACCCCATTCCTGGACAATCCCAACTATGATATTGAATGCTAAATACTCATAAATACTCTATATCTCAAATTCACACCCCATTTCAAACCACCTTGCTATTCCCGATCAGTTCTTAAGACTTCACTTCGAATCATCGAGGTTCTAAGTGAGAAGCAACAAAAAGACGAGCAGAAGGCCTTGATCTCCAACGGTGGAGCTCGTGACGGCTTAATCTGTCTTGAGAACTTACTGTTGCAACTGTACAACAGTAGTATCTGAAGATATCTGAAGACTTTGAACTGATATATAGATAGATAATGATAGATATAATTTATATAATGCATTCCCCTGGCAATGGGCAACTTCTGAGTAGCTGGGGCGTTTTGATCTCCTGAAACATGTCTTGGCAGTGGGTTCTTGCGGTTGTTCCCAATGGCCAGTACCAACCTGAGGAACCCGAAACTGCACCTCTAATTTTCGCTGCACCAAGATAGGTGACATGATCGCCAGGGCCAAGTTCATAGTTTGTTTCTTGTCAAAGTATATCTTGTCTTGTCAAAGTATATCTTGTCTTGTCAAAGTATATATATTGTCTTGTGCATCGTATCATTGTCGAGCGAGTTATACTATAATATATATATATATAGTTTTACAGTTTTATATGTGTCTGGCATATGACATAAACGCATCAACTGTCGACGGCCATATGTTTCTGATTCACTTCTTCCAACATGAACATCACTAGTGCATTTTGTAATCTGAAATCTTGCATAATCAATGGCTGGATTATCCATAAACGTTGAGGACATTTAAATAAAGTGTCACACTAGCATCATCATGATCACCTTCCATAAATTTAAACTCACAGAATCTACCTTCAAAGCCCTTTACCAGTTCTAAATAGTTATAAATAAAATGAAATAAAATGTGGTCGACAAGTGACTTATACCAATTATAAATGGTTGAAAATCCACGTCAAAGGGCTTATAACTGACGTATACCTGGAATTTTCGGGCCATCACTGTGGCCAGGCACTTGCTCGTGAGCCTGGCACTGTCGCTGCGCAGGGCTGCCCAGGGCGCGTTGGAACTTCCATCGCACCATGAAGAGTGGTCAAACTGTCTCCATAATACGTTATAGTATGTTATAGTAATTTGTAGCATATGGATGGTTATAATCCCTTCCCCCTATTTCTAAACGGCCCCCCCCTCCCCCCAAAATAATGAACACCTGGAGAAGTTTTTAGTATTAGAGGGTATTTGGTATTAGGGTGCGAAGCTTCCACCTAATACTAAATTAAATACTAAATTAAAAACCCTAACATAAAAACTACTCTTTTCTATTTCTCTAATCAAAATATTGCCAAAAATTGGATTTCGAAGCTTTCCCCTAATAAATCAAAAACCCTAATATAAAAAATGCATTTCTTTCCTATTTCAAAATCGATTAGATTTTGATTTTAAAATCTAATTAAGATATTGCCGAAAATTGGATTTCGAAGCTTTCCCCTAATATTAAATTAAAAACCATGTAATGTATATATTTGTATGTTTTTTTCGACCTTAAAAGACGGACCCTAATAAAAAATACCCGGATTTGACTAGTTTTTATTTTTAGGGGATGAAACCCTGAAATGGTACCTTTATTTAAAATTTGTTTTCGAAAGGGGATCAATTAAAGATCAAATTGGCCAGTCTCAATTTTCCCAAAATTTGACGCGGCCCCTAGTTTTTACTATTTGGGGTACGTTTAGTAAAAGGAGGTGGGGATTGGTATATAGATGTATGATGATGTATGCTATTTGGGTGGTTTTACTTATGTATGTTATAGTATATTGTCTCTATAGTGGTCATAGTGGATAGATGTATGTAGTTATAAACAGTTAATTATGTAATTTCGGAATTATGGGAATTGTCTGGAATTGTGGGGTATATAGGATCCACCAACTTGTTTGGGATGGAATAGAGATACCCTTTGGTAAACTAACAGTTAGCTATTGAAAATGGCCATAGAAATAGTTGATTTACCCATTAAAAGTGGTGATTTTTCATAGTTATGTTAGGTTACCAGAGGGTACTATTTATGGGAATGTAGTGGGATATAGAAACAACATCAAAAGGAGTGTTGAAGATGGTCTTAATGGTTGCATGTTTGCATTGGAACAGATATGGTTTAATAGTATGGCTAAATCAGCAGTTGGGTTCGCGTTTTTCAAGAAATTTGGATTCAACTATATCATGAGTAACGGAAACAGGATGTGTCTAAAATGGTCTGTATGCCTTAGTTTATGGCTCTGTTAAAGGGCAAAACGAGGTTTTAAACCATTTGATTCAGGGGTATTCTATTTGGATACAAGACCACATTGGGATTTGGATCTCCAGAGTTTTGCCTCAAATTATCAATTGTTCCTTCCATTTTGGCAAAATGATTCTGTAGCAGATTATTGGGAGGATCCTGTTTTTTCGAGACTGGGCAATCTTGACCAACACTCAGATCACGCAGAGGCTGCGTAGAGTGCAAGAACTGAGAAGGCAGGCAGAAGCACAAACGCCAGGTCTGCCGCAGGGATGGTTTCGATGTTCTGCCTGGGAGCAGCACAGGGAAAATCCGACGATTCTTGTGACATCATGGCTTTCTGGAAACAAGGTTAGAGTTCTGGATTCTGGATGATATAGATATATGTAAATATATATATATATATCAGTTCAACATGGCGATTTAAATTTCATGATAAGATTCCGACACAAAGTTCAGTACACTCCATCCAGCCAGAAACAGACAAATGTTTGATGATCTTCCAGCTACAGCTATGTGTTACGTATCTGAAATGCCAACCCCTGACAAGCTGGGCTGATCAACATCAACCAGGGTCCTGTTTGGTTCATTAAATCCAGTGCTGTGATGAGGAAAATCATATATTTACGTGTGATTTAATGGGAAATGCCCATGAAAATGGAGGTTAGGTCTTACCCTCTCGTAAACTAGCATAACTATGGAAAGATCCACCATTTTGTAGCTGGGAAAATCCACTATTTCGACTGGGCCATGGCTTCAATAGCAAACTGTTACAAATTACCAGAGGGTAATCATGTTCTGGTATCCCAGTATACTCTCATTCACTCGGATTTTCTATTCCCATTGAACGGTTGATTCTATGACGCCCTATTACAGCGTCATTATTGTTGCTTATGCCACCATTGAGTCTACAAGGTGGTGCCTCCGAGGCATAAGCTAGTCCATATAAATCCATATTACATATCATATATAATGTATATATACATATGTATTTATTTATTATTCATATTATATATATATGTGTGTGTATTATTTACATATATATATACATATACACTTTATGATGATGTATCTACCGTAAACTTCGTAATTCCAGGCCAACTTTGATATTCAGCAAGCGCGTTGCTGTTTTCACCAGGATGCCGTCCACCTCTACCCGGTGAGAACGAGGCGAGTTGCGGGTTCTTGGGGATGGAAGGTGACCCTTTAAAGATCTTGATAGAAATGGGGCAATGGTCGGTTTTAGTGGGTTTATCTTTAATAACTAATTTAATAGCTAATTTTGCAGAGAAAACACTATTAATGACAATTTATTAGCTAATCTAAGTTTATTTGCAATGATCTTGTTTATCTTTAATAATTAATTTTGCAGAGAACAAAAGCAAAGACGATCTTCCAATATGTTCTTCCGTTGAAGGTTTGTGTGCATCCAAGATTGTTTGAAGTAAACTTCACTGATTCGACAATACTCCCACATGAAACAACTTGGAAAACGCTGGTTTTTCACAGTAACAAATTCTATGAACACATGCAATTTGAAGACTGCACTTGCCAGAGGAGGTGATTGGAAGGCACCATTGGTAACCCAAGATGGGGCCGAAACGATGGGCTTTGCTTTGGTCGCTTCCCTCCACCCCAAAGCCATCAGAACTGCTATTGGAAGTGTATGGGAAGTGATGGTCGGAGCTTGCAGCGCTTGTTGTTAATGGATAGAAACATGCTGAGATCACCCCCATAAGTTCGCATGTAACATCATATATACAGTATATATATATACATACAGCTCCCCTTTTTTGGTGAACCATACACGAGAATTCAGTGGAACCGCACCCCTCTTCTGAAAGCCAGTAGGGAACTGTTTGGCTGCAGCACGTAGATTTGACAAGCCTCTTTGTGGCGGTCAAGCAATTTGTTGGACCGGCTTTGTGGCAATTTTCGTGTTCAAATGAAAGTCCACGAATCAATTCCGCCACCACTTTTTACCGAACATATCCGAACATGACTTGGGTGTAACGCACGGGGTAAAGCTTGCTGTTGGGTAGGTCAGCGGATCAAGTCTTGGCTTCAAACGAAATTACGGTGTAGAGTGTAGAGTCTTCGTTGCCGAGGGTAGTATGTCTCAGAGAAAATGGAAAAATCTCACTGTTCGTTTGAGTTGGGGGAATTTGCTAGACACCCCAAGCGATGCTGCGGGGGTTTGCTAACCCCACGCCACCCAGAAGCCAGGTCACGATGTCGCCAGATGCAGGCTTGGAATGTCGATGCACCGTATTAAGGAGGTAGATGTGATGTCAGTATATGTCAGTGGGATATGGGCTTGGTACGAGATTGATAGTGTATGAAGGGGAGATAAGATAAAGTGATAGATCGTGTGTTTGAAGATTCATGATCTGTCCAGAAAAATCATGATATAGAAAAGGGAAAACGCAACCTTTTGCAAACAAGTGCACTTTGTTTGGCGGCTTTGACTACAGACTTGGGGCTTCACCATCTAAAATCCATTTGGCCAAGCGGCTTTACTAATTGAAAGGGAAGCAAGATTTTGATTGGTAGTTTGAATGTCTATGGCCCAGTTTGCTTTCTGTAAAGCCAGGCATCCTAGCAAAGCACTCCCAGCACATTGCTTTTCCCATCAACCACAAGTTTGTATCGGTAGAATTGACCTCAGAGTGCATCCCGTAAGTGGTTTATAACCCTCCAACTGCCGTATGCCCTAGACATATTAATGTATATAACTGGGTTATGTTCTATGGTCATTCCCGGCTTACGACGCCTGGGATGCACGTCTGACGCATGACCACCGTTGAGAAACTGCTACCCCAATGCTGAGCAGGCCGAGATGATGAGGAATTACAGTTCCTTGGCTTGCATGCTTGGCTCCTTGACGATCTTGAACACCTAGGTAAACCCTGTTGAAACGACGGATTTTATTTTAAAATCTTTTGCAGCAACGGTAAGCCAGCAGTCGGAAAAGATGTATATAGGAGTCATTGTGATGATTGCCATGCTCCCCTGCAGTGTCACTCCCAGGATTGATCGGCCTCAAACGCCGCGCATCCCTGGGGATTGCCAGAAATTGCTGCAAAGGTGCCGTGGTTGCTGCAGGGTTCGATTTCCTCTGTTGTTTGTTCTTAGAATGAAGCTATAGCGGCTCAAAAATCAATTAGCTATTAGCTTTGACCTCAAATTTCTAACCGCATATGTTTTTGAGTTGTTTGGGGCTGAAAAGCTGAAAAACATATTGGGTTAGACATTCTACGCATGACGCTGCTTCACCTTCACAACCGCAGCTGCGTCAGTCTTAACATGCTGTTTGCTATGCTTGTTGTGTCTCCTGTTATTGAAGAAGCTGCCAGGCTGCTGTTTAACCATGAAACCAAATTGGCAACTTGAATCTAGAATCTTCAGACGCAGGTAGAAAAGGGTGCAATGAAGCATGTGCAGGTCAAAACGAGTTCGACGTCAATTGTTAATTTCGTAATTTCCCAACGTCAAACTATTTCAATTTGGAAATTACAAAATTAGTCCCAACTACCGCGAATTATTGTAATTTGGGCAGATGGGTGATTTATTATTGCTGTACTAACTTACTTTATACCCATGTCGTGAACAGCCTGGGCGATCAGAAAATTAAAACCTGTTTATTTGCAAAGCTTGGCTCGTGAATGAGATAGATTCCATTGCCAGGTTTGATTTCCAGAGGGTAGCCAGCAATGATGATATGGGATTCATGTGGCAATATTGGGGCTTATAGAGCATTACCTCCTTTATTAGAGCATTACCTCCCTTTATTATAGACTGTGTATTGAAGAAAGACTGGGTGGGTAAGCAGCAATTGTAGATGCGACCAGCACATTGAGCTCATGTATTGGGATTGGCTTGTTATTTGATGGGGGAAATGTTTTTGTGGTCATGGCTGAGATTCTTGAGCAGCAGCGTATCGCTTTGATGGAGCTTGACTTTTTGTGCATTTGCACCTCAGTTTTAGAAAGTCACGTGGCACCGGATCTCTTCAACAGGCGCGGTGCTCCCGAATCGCTCATGAAATTCATTTAAAAAAGGCTGGCAGACATGGCGGACGACTCCAGGACTTATCAGCAGCTCGCGGGCCCACATGATTTTTATATGCTATACCATGCACCGACCGCTGCTGTTCAATCCCTTCGCAGCTTTTGCTGGAAGAATGGCTCGCACGAGACATTGAGCACTAAAAATTGGTGTCAGGGCATGTGTTGTCCGCTTGTATTCAACGCAATTTACTGCAAGCTGTCACATGCACATTGCTGTATGTATCTCTGGATTGAAACTATGATACAGCTGTCACTATCGCTTACTATCTTTCAATTATGCTTTTTGATGGTGAAAACATGTGAAAACCCATGTTTGTTTGTCAACTTCTGAAATGTTGTTACAACAATCAGTTACAGTCCCAACTGTTGATGTTTGTTCATTTTGTTGGTCAACTTTTGAGTTTTCTTGGTCAACTCCCATTTTTTGTTGGTCAAATCCGAATTTTGATCAGTTGTAATGGCCCATGGATTTTTAAAAGAAACTATTTCCCAAATCAGAATGGTCAACCACATATTATATATATATGTATATATATATGTGTGTATATATATATTTTTTTTTTCCCCACCTGCCAGGTGAGGGTTGTTAGATTTTATCAGAGTTGTTCTCCTCCTCCTCGGCTAGCTGTCCTCCTCCTCCTCCTCCTCGTCCTCCCCCTCCTCCTCCTCCAGTTTCTCCTCGACCATGTCTGCATCAACTTCCACCTGCACTTCCACCTTGCCAATTCTTGGCCAAGCTCTTTGCCAACCCTCTTCGCCAAGCTCTTTGCCAACTTCCCAGCTCAGTGTGCACCGCTGGACCTCACCCTGGGACCTGCCCAGCTCAGTGTGCACCGCTGGACCTCAACCGGGGACCTGC
>Ga0126342_10004397_pt1 | contig 24002 bp, 20 predicted proteins | sample Cyp1metagenome_FD_92528 | JGI IMG/M metagenome (GOLD analysis project Ga0126342, IMG submission 92528) | Coral microbial communities from Lord Howe Island, Old Settlement Bay, Australia - Cyphastrea 1 metagenome | ecosystem: Host-associated > Invertebrates > Cnidaria > Coral ...
CCTGACTAACTGTTTCTTTGACTAACTCTTTCCCTGACTAACTCTTTCTTTGACTAACTCTTTCCCTGGCTAACTGTTCTTTGACTAACTCTTTCTTTGACTAACTCTTTCTTTGACTAACTCGTTCCCTGACTAACTGTTTCTTTGACTAACTCTTTCCCTGACTAACTGTTTCTTTGACTAACTCTTTCTTTGACTAACTCTTTCCCTGACTAACTGTTTCTTTGACTAACTGTTTCTTTGACTAACTCTTTCTTTGACTAACTCTTTCTTTGACTAGCTCTTTCTTTGACTAACTCTTTCTTTGACATTCTAAAAGTCCGTAACACGGAAGTTTCTCCCACTAAACTTCCTTTGATAATTATGTACTGTATACAAATATGAAATAGATATCATGCCAGTGCCAGAAATTATAGAACAGAAAAATAAATATAGAACAGAAAAATATATTATAGAACAGGATCTGAATCCGCGCGGAATCGGGATCCGGAGGAGTACGAAGGTACGGTATTTTACCGTACTGTTGTACTCCTAATTTCGTTCTATAATTCTGGCACCTCCTATATGTGTATATATATATATATAAATATACATGTCAGGCAAGCACCTCCAATTTAGGTACTTGTACCTGAAATGGCCATTGATGGTATACTCAGGCCATCCGGATGGCCAAGTAATCCATCTGGACGAATTATACTGACTTCACCGTGATGTCATTGGAATGATGGTTTGGATCCGGGGAATTATCCTCAAAAAGCCGGAAGTTTCAGCTATTTTCAGGTTAGTGAAATTTTGAAATTCAGCAAGGTTAACCTCCCATTATAAGCCATCATGTTTGATGGCTAAATCCCCTTAAACCCATATTAATCCGTATTCATCCATATTTTCCATATTTTCCATTTTCATCTCTTTAAATCCCATTGCTAATTTAATTTTTAATCCTATTAAAAACCCCAGTGTTAATCCCATGGTTATACTCCCACTAATAATTCCCATTCCGAATCCCATAAGTAATCCCATGATCTTCCCATGATATGTCAAGTAAATCCCTGAATCTAGTCCCCATATTAATTCATATAATTAATCCTTATTGATCTTTATTCTATATTGACCCCATCATTATGACTTAAGAATTAGACAATCCTTTATCATCAATATATATATATATATATAGATTAATCCATATAGTCCCCATATTGATCCATATCATGATCATATAAGAATTCCATTCATAGTTCCATGGCATGACGCCGCCGCAGGACCGGCGGAGGGAGCTCATCTCTCACAGCATTACGGCCTGGTGCTGTGCAGCCTGGCAGCCTGGGAAATGAAGCGAGATGAGTCGAGAGACTGGGATTATGGCTATGAGTCAAAAGCTTGGTGCCTTTGGTACCCTAAAATAGACAAATAGATGGTTTATGGATGTTGATTCCCGAACAATATGGCAAGAACAGGTTTTGACCCATGACCCATATGAATTTTTAGTTACCTATAGCTATAAAAATTTGATGGCTATTTATGTAGCATCAGTGAGACATTAGACATTAGTTATATAATTCATATGGGGATTACAACTACTAGGTAACTATGACACACTGCAAATAATGGTATTACGATGGGAAAGGAGATCTTTAATAGGACTATATATATATATACATATGTGTAAATTATAAGGACCTCACTGCGACCTCACCACAGATGATGGTTAGTAGTGGGAATTATCCCAATGTAGCCTGACTGCAGGTTAGCGAAGTATTTTAATTTACCCATATTTAGATTTATATATGCATAGGATAATACGCATGCTTTGTGTAGATGTATATTCTAGATACAATTTGGCATGCATATGCATTTATAGTTTTTGTTTGTATGCATTTAGACATGTATATATACAAATACATGTACATAAAAGATATTTACCCAGATAGATCAGATGGAGAGATAGGATTTCGTGGATACGTTTTCATAATCAAAAGAACTGCGGGGGGTGGGCATATAAACCAACAAAAATGATGGCATCTAACCCAAAAACGTGGAATATTCCTTTTGGTCCTCCAACATGGGTGATTTGGAAGCCTCATGTTTGTGTTTGAAGAATTGCGCAGCGAGCCAGTTTAGCTTGCTGGAAGATATTTATGTTTGTAATGTAATGTAATTTAATGTAATGTAATGTAATGTAATGCAATCTAGTGTAGTGTAATTTAATGTCATGTGCTATAATATAATGTAGCGCAATGTGGTGTAACATAATGAAATGTAAGGTAATGTAATGTATGTGGGCATATATATAATTGTATATGTATATATTATATATATATATATATATATATTATCTATATATATATATTTGTATATTTATGCACATGTTGAGCACATTTGTACATGCATGTGTGTACATTAAAAGGTTATCAGGGGTTGCCAACAATATCAAAACCTCATGGTTCAATTAAACAGTCAAAAATATGTCAGGCTTGCAGCAGCCCAAGGTTATGAATTGCCGCAGTTTGCTTCATTCTTAAGCGACACTGTTTCGATTTGTAGCAATTAAGATCAGTAAGACTTTCATAGTCTTAATCATATATTGATATGTATATATATATATATACGTTAATCAAGTAAGTAAGACATTGTTTCGATGTGTTTGACTGGTTTGGTACTCATGAGGGAAGCCCAAGTTTGACAAATATACCATGGTTTTAGATGATGATGTTCTTGGATCAACCACCAGACTCCACGGTGCAAACCACTCAACCATTGGTTGATTGGATATGGCTTTGTGTAAAAAAAAGCCTTTTATATTCCTTAGTAACCATTGGTTAATCATCATACCCCCCCATTAATCATCATATTAGATGGACACTTGTTTTGTGGCTATCCAGATACAGCCACAGCCAGACATGGATGATATAATGCCTCGGATTTCGTGAAACAGATTGGTTGAAGGCAGCAATGAACAAGTTTTTGTGGTCATATTTTTTGTATTTGATAATGTAATGGGTTCCGCAAAAAAAAAGAATCGCATGGCCGCCCGACATGGACGGATTTATCGCTGGTCTATGTTTGTATATCAAATTGCGAGATTGCAAGGCCACCCGGTCACCCAATCGCGCGCTTTGGTCATGTTTAGTATCCAGCTTTCCAATATTTGGGAGAGCAATTTTTTAATTTTCAGTTGGGCCATGATCTTCCAATTAAATGACATGGAATTTCCATTGCCACTGGTACACAACAAACATCCCCACCCGGAAAGCAGTCCCACTGACTTTTGGGTATGTGTTCCACAAATAAAACACAAGCCCAACTACGATACTATCCATAGACAGATCATAGACCCATCAAATAAGAATTATACGTATATACTCGGTATCAGTATATACATATGACATATATATATATATATATAAATCCAGTTTTATAATATGTATTTAACTTGATACATATATATATGTGTGTGTTTTTGGTATGTGTATATATATATATGTATATATAAGATATATTATGTATAAATTAAAATGATTTATATACACTTATATATGTATGTATATATATATGATATATATCTATATGATATACATGCATATGTTTATATATGTATGTGTGTGATGTATATATATATATATATATACTTATTTGTATTCGATGCATATTTATTTTTGGGATATGTATATATAAATATGATATCTCTAATATATTTGTAAATATAATGTATATATAATGTATATATAATGTATATATAATGTATATATTATATATACATCCCCCCCGACTGGGTTGGGGGGTGGGGGTGTGGGCCACTACCAGCCGCACGGGGGAAGGGGAAGATCTCATATGGGGGCAGCATATGGAAGCATGCAAAGACGAAGGCATAGGTATGAATATTCAAGGGCACTACCAGCCACAGGGGGGGAAGGGGGAAGATCTCATATAGGGGCATATTTATTTATATATATAGATATACAAAATATATTTACATAGCGTATACAAAAATAATACATATATATATAATTTTATGCATATAATATATATTTACACATATTTATACTATATATATATATATATATATGTATATATATATACAATATATTTATATATTTATTTATATATATATACATATATATTTATATATTCATAATGAATTTATATATTCATAATAATTTGTATACATATACATATTTATATATATATATATATACACAACATATACGTATATATATATATATATATTTATTTAAAGAATGTATGCCGTATATAAAGCATATACCATACGTACCTAACACTACTAAATATTACATACCAGAAACCCAACCTTCCTCCCTAACACCACACACCTAAGAGATACCTTGTATAACCTAATACATTCCTAATATACTACCCATTGCATGCCTATATACCTATACACCTACATTATTTTCAGCCGTATGTAATTCCCAATACTGTATACTATACACCTAACATCTGTTGACTACCAATTTACACAACTACCACCTTCCACCACCACAGCCATTACCACAGGGGAGGAGGGGGAGTATACCACCCCCCACCACCACAGCCATTACCACAGGGGGGGTACCCACGCGATGGTGGGGGGGATGGCAGGGCCTATATATATATATATATTTATTTATTTCTTTCGATACAAATATACATGATATGTATATACATAGGATATATATATATTTGATACAGAATGTAGTACAATATAACGTTGATCACTACCCCAAGCTTCCCCGCAGGACCCTCCAAGGACCCTTTACCGGACCCGTCTAGGTCGCCCAAGTGCGGGCTGAATCTTCGAGACGCGCAGCGGACAGAGAGGGGCGGTCTAAGGATTTGGGTTTTTCTGAGAATAGGGTACCCCAAAATCCATCAAAATCCAACAGTTTATCGTGGTTTATCATTGTTTGTCATGATTTGTCATGGTTTATCATCATGAAAGATCATGTGAGCGCTATGTTTTTGGGGTATACCCTATTCTCAGACAGACCCATTTATGATCGTTTCCGTTTTTGAATGCTTTATGACATTTAACTACCAACAACCACTAACCCCTTCCCTTGTTCACATTCAACACCCGCCAGAAACCATGGTGGATGTAGGGGATGAAACCACATATTTGGGACCATAAAATGGGGCGCGTTTCATATCAGGGGATGGGATTAATACGGGGCAAATCTTAAGCATCGTTTGGGGAAGTCACCATGCTGCACCAAGACTTCTTATATGATACCCTCGGGTAAACTAACATAGATGTGGACAATGGCCCGTGCATAGATGATTTGCCTGCAGAAATTGTTGATATGCCACATCTATGTTAGTTAGCAGGAGGGTAGTAGAAACTAGTATCAAGGAATGTGCCGCATTTTTGCCTGTTATGAATCTGCAAGTGTGTCCCATTTCTCATGTGTAAGTCTGAAAGTGCCAAGGGCTAAACTCAAACAAATTCAAACATAATTTAATGTGGTTCATTTGGTACCCTGTTCTCGAGTAAAACCGATTTGAAGATTGGATGACGAATCAGCCTGTTGCAGTATGTATGTTGCAGTCGTACACATCTGTCCTTGCTGTGCTCATCGAACCTTTCTAGAAAATCCTTATCCAGTCAATACCCAGCCGAAAGAGTTGTAGCCTAATTCTATTGTTTTTGCCTTTCCAGTTTTTCTGTTGATTATCCATTTCAAAGCTTGATTATTGAATCCCAGCTCAACAATCTAGCCACTCGCCGTGTGACAGCATAATTTCTAATAAATATATAAATATACAATTATGATCAACTATATTCATAAATATAAATATATATATATACCCTTAGCAACCAAACCCTTACTTTTTGTTGGGTTTCACTTTAAACCCTAGGTCTACCCGTTTAACACCACCAAACCTAGAGTTCAACCTCAAAACCCTGGGTTTCCACCAAATCCATCCAAATCCCGGGTCTTCTCTGCAAGGCAGCTCGTCTTGGCTGCAAATCGGCAGCTGTGGTGGCCCATTGATATATTTTCAGATATATCGATATAAGCAATAATGGAAAAATGTGAGCTATAAAAAATATGAACAAAATCTGCAAAGCAATCTTTATCCAAGAGGACTTGCCTTCTGGTTTCTACGCTTTAAAGGGCCCTTTTTTTGTTTAGGATACTAAGCAGCTTCTCAGCCCGTTGAACAAACGTGAGGCAACATGAAAGACAACCAGCATACTTTCAAACCATAACATCAATCAGACGCAATGGCTCTTTTCCAGCAGCCTCCAATGCTAAGCAGTCCGAGGCCCCGGTACTGAACAACTGAGCTGGGACTAACTGGGACTCAGTGAGAGCTTCGCCAATCCTGACGGTGGCACTGGTATGTGTGATTGCAGCCATTTGGCAGCTCAAAATGGCCAAAACAAAGGCCATGGTGACGAAGAAAGCTAAACCTGATCCTGGTCCAAGCACTTCTTGTGACATCAATGGGGTGGGCAGAGAGTGGTACAACGTCGAAGAAGTGAGGGATAGAATAATGGAAGGGGGATCTGTACTTGCTCCCAATACACCTTTGAAACAGGAAGATATCCAAGTATGCGTCATGAACCGGGATCTTCTTTTCCCAATCCTTTCGAGGATGTGCACCACCCAGAACCGTGCATTACCAGGCATCGACGACCTACGAGACCAAGTGTCCACTCTACTTACCCTTTGCAAGCGCTCAGGGGACTTGGTGGGGATCGTGGAGGACACGGCAGGAACACTTAAGAAGTTGAGCGGCTTTGTGAAGACCAAGACAAGGAGACAGGAGGTTTCCACAGTTACTTGACAACACCCTGAAGACAAAGCAGGTGATTGAAATTTTCACAATTTTCTATATTTCTATAGTATTGATCGTCAACGTACAAACGCTTTAGAAAACAACATGAATACATTTATATTTGGTTGTGTGCTGCTTGTTTCTGCAAAGTGAATCTAGCACTTGTTGTTTACACACCTGGTTTCTTAAGTTGATATCTGAGGTGGCAGACTTCCAACAGTTGTGTCTTGCATTGGACCCAATGATGCAGGCCCACACTCGTTTCCTGCGGTTATATTTGTGTTGGAGGGATGCATGTTCCGTGGCCCTGAGTCAACCACTTCTTTCCCTATCATTTTCTTAGTGTGCTTGGCGCAGGCCGAAGTTGACAAAGTGAATGCCAAGCTGAAAGCAAAAGTGTCTTGGCTTGCGACTGCCCTGTGGGTTACTTCTGATATCAAGAGGGTCACTTGAATCAAGTGTCTTACATAAACAGGTTGGTTGTTGATGTGAGCATGCCATATGAGATTCCAAGTCTTTTTGAAGACAACCACACTTCAGGGGCTTTACGATAAGACTGAAGAGGAGGACGAGGATGAGTACGCTGAAGCGGAAGGTGAGGAGGAAGAAGATGAGCTTGGTGGTGACCCAGTGGTCGAAATGCCGGGGTCATCAGGTTCGGGAAAAGCTAGGGTTGGAAAGGAAGGGGAAAAGGTTGAGGGGAAAGAGGCAGTAGAAGGAGAGACACAGAAAAAGGCAAAGTCACCAAAACCAGTGGTTCCAGAGAATGTTGTTGTAGCGCCGGGTGAGGGCGAGGTTAAACCAGCTGAAGCACCACGTGCCGAGTCACCGGCTTCCCCTCCAGCCATGGTTTCTGAGAAATCTAGCTACTAGCCTGCATGAAAGTATCAGAGAGTCATTTTCAAACCGGATCCAAAACACTAAAGGTATCAAATGGTTTCAAATGAATTTGAGCAATTACTTTTGTGTGAAGCTGTGCGCGTGTGTGCCCACTCCTCTTGTACACCTGCCCACGCCAAGGAAAAGAGATGGAGGCTGAAAGGGCGGAGATCATTGCCAAACTTCAGAAGTTGTTGGACAGCATATTATAGAAATAAACATCCGTGCGTCAGGGTTACTGTAGGGATTTGTTATAACATGTATATACAAAACACAAACAAATTTGAGCATACAACATCGCAGGTTTTTGATTGATATCTGCATGGGGTTCACAAAACAAAGACGATGGTTTCAAACATATGGTATGGCTGAGTATGTGTGCCCCTTTCTCTTTTTGAGGTTGCGGGCGACAAAGGAAAGAATCAGTTCGTTATCACCGTCAATTTCAGGAGACTGCGTTGCATGCAGAATTCTTCCACTGCATATGTTTGTATTGTGGTCGAGTTCATGATTTAATGTCTGTTGGAAAATACTTGTATCAAGTGTTGGATCTAACTTGGTAGGATCAACAGCAAGACCTCAGACTGCAGCGACTGACTTCCAAGACACCATGCCAGAAGAAGTGACCTCTTTGCCTGTTCCCCCAGAGCCTGAACCTTCTCTTTCACCAGAAGTTTCAACCAATGCCAAGCGTGAAAAGTATCAGCGCAAGCCACCACGACTTTCAGAGACCGCAGAGCTTGGAGAAGGTGAAATTCCCACAGAAACCAAGATTCCCAAGAAACCCAAGAAGGGAGCCCAACCAGCCCAGGATGAATGTTGCACTACTGGGTTGCCTGAGAACAAGGCAGGGAGTTTGGGAGTCAGTTCAATGGTACAAATTTCTTATAGTTTGTGGCATTTCTGACCGAAGAGAATGTTTTACATGCATCATTCATGTAGTTATGCGATAGGAAGAGGCGGAAGAGGATGATGAGTCCTACGCTACAAGACAAGACCAACTGAACTTGAAACCTGTACGGGGCAACAAGGGAAGAGGACGTGGCGGTAAAGGTCGAGGAAGAGGCAGAGGTTCTACTATCAAAGAAAAAAACAAAGCGGGAAAGATGTCAGATGATGATTGATGAGTGGGGCCATCCAGATGAAGAACAATTCTCTGATGGCTATGGGGATTCAGGTTACTATTGGGACAGGTATGCATGGTATGAGGGCGCTGAGTCCTTAGAGCAACTTGAGCCCGAGACAAAAAAAGGAAAGGGGAAAAAAACACCAGAAAAGAAAGAACCTTCTGGAAAGAGCAAGGTGAAAAAGGACAAAGATGCAAAGAGCAAAAAACCTGCCCAGAATGCCAAGACCAAGGATGAAAAGCACGAGGGTCCATCGAAGGTGAAGAAAGACAAGACAAATGCAATGCCATCAGCAGGGTCCACCAGCAAAAAACGCAAGCCAGCCTGTGAGAAAGCTGCTGACCAAAGTTCTGAGCCTGCGAAAAAAAAGAAAGCCAAGACAGCCAAGGCAGAAGAGAACCAGCCCCCACCACCGCCCCCACGACCGTCGAGACCTTTGATCAAACATGGGGGCAAGAAAGACACCATGGCAATCAGAAAATTCTACAAGCAGTACAAGGATGATGAGAGCATCACAGCAAGCAAAGACATGAAGGACCTACTGAAAGGAAACCTGGGGGTCGGCAATCTGACCGAATGCCGCCTAAACATTTACTGGCGGACCCCAGCCTGTGGGGTGACTTCAAAAACACACTCAAAAGACATAGCGCATTTCAATTTTAATCAAGACTTCACTGATGAGAACTACATGACGAAGTTGGCAATTACCCTGAAATGCGCTGAAATGTTTGTTACTTGAGCGCAAGAAGCCATGCCAAACTATAGAAACTGCATATGTGGATGCAATTCTGTTCTTTTAGCGTTCTTGTCACTAAGAAGTAAAGAGTGATGCTTCAACATGCGTTCTCGTTTCCGTTTTTGCCCAGTCTGGTTACCTGTTTTTTTTCCCTCTTTGCCTAGGCTTCTACAGTGGAGCTTGGCCTGAAGAACGAGGACATCACCACGGATGATATCGTGAAGGATGGTGAGTTTTCCCTGTCCATGCAAGACTCCCTCAAAGAGTCAGCAAAGCTTGCTCTAGAAAAGTGGTAGTTCTTCTAGATCTTTGCTTTTCCAACTCTTGGCTTGGGGATTTTGAAACGGAGTGTAGCGACTTCGCAACATTGCTGGCTGTGTGCCTTTGGGTGGCCAACACATAGAGTTGGTGTAGGCTTCAATGGGGCCGCACACGTGTTTCAGCTTAGGATTGCAGGAGTTGGCAGAAGCCACCTAGACTTAACCAATAGAACCCAGTGTTGGTCCTATCATTTTAAAACGCTGGTCACAGAGTCACAGAATTGAAACCTTGTTTTGCTTGCAGTGGCTTCCCAACAAAGAGTCCGTGACTAGCTCAGCCAAGCCAGAACAAGACCCGACAGCCAGTGTGCAGGCAGTAGCTTCGGAAACAAAATAGAAAACATGTTTCTTGATTCTAATCTTATTACTGTTCCATGCGCTTATCAATATAGCTATAGCCAAAAAATATCTGCCCATCATGTTGGCATTGATAAGGATACACGCTTGTTGCTTTGCACCCGCTGGCCCAAATCTGTCCTGAAGATTGCTCCAACGCAATTTAGCACGCCAGACCTGCAGCGTCAGACTGTCCGAGTGCCGAAAAAATAGGCATCACATCGCCAGGGCAAACATTGGCTCTGGGAGTTTGATTTCAGGGGAATGCTCTGATTTGGGGGCTTGCGGAATGAGAATGTATCTTTTTTTTGGCCACCCCTCACCAATAATTTCACAACATGCCGCACGTCCAACAACCTCTTATACCGTACTGTGGGGCTGCTGGGGGCGAAAGAAATTCAGGGTATCTCAAACGGACTTTTTTAGAATTCTGGTGATTGTGTTTTTGCCATGGCACATGCAAACGGAATCCAATGAATTATCACTAGTTCCTAGCCTTTTCATAGACTTCCCCTTTCAAGTTTTCCCATTATTGAAATTGTGATCCATGCTACTCCTCCCAAGGTCAGCATGGTTGTGGATGGCCTTCAGGCGCTCAAACGTCGGCGGAACCTGTGGGCAGTGCGGGCGGACAAGCTTAAGAGAGCCAGTGTGCCTGGCACGCTTGTGGTTGGGTTTAGCTGAACACTTAGCACTAAACAATTGGACGGCACATCCAAAACAAAGGTATCCAGATATTCTTTTGCAGTTTCCAGGGTTATGAGCAGTGTCTTTAGTTTTGTCATGGTGCACACCTTTTTGAATGAGTTGCTTTCGCAGCCCGTTTTCGTGAAGTAAGAAGCATGAACTGTTTCGTTGAAAAATCAATACTTGGGATCCCTTCCAACAAGCACGAATGAACTCATGAGATACTGATTTAAATTCTACACGTTCAATATCAAGACATTTTAAAAAATCAGCAAGAACAGGATTTGTATACTGTACCTTGGTTTGGGGTGAACTTCTAAGCTTTGATTGGCCACTTGCTCCGTCCCGGCGCCATGGCAACTTGGATTGATAGTCTCATCTGGAGACTGCGAGAACTCAAGTGTCCCAAGGCGTGATGAGACACTCATGTATATATGCATGCATATATCTATATATTGTATTGATATAATAAGATATACTATGCAAGATATATTATGGTACAATAAGATCCCTTTATCAGCTGCATGCCCATAGAGTTATTGTTGATGTGTTGATGCCCTGGTCCCCTTTCTTTATCCTAATTCGCCAACGTGCCTCGTGCCAGGAGTTTGCTCTTTGCATTCTCTTGATCACATGGTCATCTTTTGACCTGACTCAGGTGTGGCAGGGTCAGGATTCTATCTGACGGCATGGGACAAACATACAAGATGTATCATGGGAATTTCAATTCAAATGTTATTACACCAGCGGGGTTCGATTGATAAATTGATACCATTCAAATTCGAATCTTCTAGAATCAACCTCGGTCTCAAACCTCCATGGCCAGGAGTTTGACTATTTGGAGTACTTCGCAGGTGCTGGAGAAATAACGAAGCATATGCTAGCATCCAAATACAGAGCGGCAAGGCTGGACCTCTTGGACTTCACACCAGAAAGTCCAAACACGTCCAACTACATGGATCTCAACCAATCTGCTGGGTATGCGTTTCTATGGATGAAAAGAATTCCGTTGGTTTTTTTTGTTGTGACACTTTAATACCAAAAAACATGGCACATAGAATTTGCAAAACCAATCCACAGTTTCAGAAATAATCACTTTATTTGTTTGTTGGTATTCCTTGCATACCCTTTGCGCCCAGCCCCTGCCTCCAGTCTCAGGTTGGGCATCATTGTCATGCTGAAGGCGATGGTAGGTGCATTCGCCTGCCATTTTGCGATAAAATGCTCCAGTTTTTGCCGAGTTAATGTGGGCACTTCGATGAGAAGTGCCTGTTGCGCCTTCGGCTGTGTTGCCTACAGCTCCGTATATGAAGCCAACAAACTTCTTGAGAGGAAACCATCGTGGGATATCGTGGGTTAGTTTTCATTTTTGAAAGCTATCAATAACTAAGGTTGGATCCAATATTTTGATGTTTCAAATATCCCAATCCAGCTCTTGACTTCCCCACTGTGGCAGGACTTGCACGTTGGTCGTATTATGCACAGCCCTTGGTGGGGGTTGGTCTTTGGAACAACCTGGCGGGCCTTTATTGGAATTTTACCCTACATGGCGGTTTGTTCTCACTTCCATTTGTGATTGCGGGGGTCCTTATGCCGTGATGCCCTCAGATCACACTTTATCTAGAGGGTCGGTGTTCAGAATTATACTTGCAATCAAACACAAGAAAACGACAAAACACTGTTAGTCTCGTCATCAAAATAGACGATGGGTTTGGTGAGATTTTGTGTTCGGCTTAGGTGAACATAGTACGGTGGTGGATGAAACACTATGATGCCAAGACTGCCAAAAGGCATATTGGGCTTGCCAACTCGGCCATCATTCGCCGTCTTGACAAAGGCAAGTTGCAGGTGGAACGGGGTCCAAAAAAGTCGCAAGTGATTCAGACATGCGCCAAATATCAAGACCGTAGCGGGAAACTACGCTACAAAGGGACGTCTCATCTCCGTGACACCCAGTCACCTGTCTATAATGGTTGAACATGGTTGAACCGTGATTGGCTTTCCAGTTCTGGTTCTTTTTCTGTTAGAGATTGTTTGAAACATGATATTGGTTACTTCAACTGCAGTAGAGTCAATGCCCGTGAATTCAGAAGTGGCGACAGCAACAGGGGAACATAACATATATACATGCCCGCACACCGAATGGTTTCAAGAGACACTTCATTCAATCTGTAAACTCACCACTGTATTGAACACAAACATCAAGCTTTCGCTTGGTCTTGGGTTTGTTCAAACTATTTTTGAACATATATATATGCATGCGTATATAGCGGGTAATATTGTAGTAGTTGTGGGATATGATGCAAAAATAAATATGTATGACTCAAACAAATACCCATGCACATATACCCACTACAGCGGACTGCCCCATGCCGAGGATATACACGCCTCGCTTTGCCAGAGCTATGTGTGACTTGGTGGAAGACCTCAAGGCAACTTGCCGGGGCCAACCCAAGATCATTGGGGATCCACCAATGGCATTTGAGACCATGCAAATGGATTGGGTATCAGATAGTGACATGTGGCAGCTTGTAGATTTCCAAGAGATCTATTCATATCTTAGAGGGTCCAAACGGCTCCAAATTCCTGATATGTGGCGGCCACTTGTTCCGAAAAAGCTCAATTAGAGGAATGAAGCCTTCCAAGCTTCCCTTTGGACCTGGGTTTCCTCCATCGAAAATCAATTTCTGTTGATTTTTTCCTATTTTTTAATGGAAAAAGTCGGGTTTGATGTCACATACGATCGGAACCCGTGATGAACCCATGATTTACCCATGACAACCCATGATTTAACTTAAGATACCCTGGGTTTGGGGGAGGAAACCCTAGGTTTTTGGGAAACCCTGGGTTTTTTCAAACCTGTGATTTACCCGTGACCAACCCATGATTTACCCGTGACAACCCATGAAAAAAAACACGGGTACAAGGCCCAAAACTATCTTCAAATTTGATTTGATTTTGATGGGTTTTTTGTCACTCAATTGGTCATTTCGACCCATTTGGCCGGCTGGAAATCGGATCCCGCCAGCTGGAAATCGGATCTTGGCGATCGAAAATCGGATCTTTGCGATCGGGAATCGGATCTTAGCGATCGGGAGTCGAAATTCCCGATATCATAAGTCATAATCTATAATATATTACAATTGTATTTGCTATATTCGTTGTTTTCTTAATGGCCTTGTGCACCATGCCATGGCAATCCTATACCATATGCTTCAATATGTTTAGCTTGGAACCGACGCCATTTTGAGCCTTTCCAGGTCAGTTTCACCAATCATTCCTTTGGTGCCATGTCCAGTCAACAAGCTAGTGTTGATGGCAACTCACACCAGTGGAGTTGTGAAACTTTGGTTGATGGGTTGGCCCATGTTAAGAGTCGGAGCCAGCCCCCTGAAGACGAAGAAGATCTTTTGAAGAAACTAGAGGATACTACTCATGTGAGTTTGTTTTGAAAGCATTGTGACTCACTTAGAACCTGAGCTGAAACTATATCACTGTGATAAAAAATAATCATACCCATCATGTGCAGGAGCTTGATGCAAAGCTTTCGTTGGAGAGGGAAACCAATTCCAGTCCTGGATCTGCTGCCACGATCTTAGATGTTGAACGCTATTCTTGTAATGGAAAAAATTAGAGCACAACTTGTTGGCCCACCAGCGCAAGGCTGATGCCCAGACGCCTTCACCACATTCGCTGGATACTCTTCCAGTTCACACCTCAGGTCCAATGTGGATAATCCAGCAGCTTCAGTTTTTGATGGTTTAGGATTGATTTTTGGATGCCTATTGGTTTGACCCCAGGCAACGGAAGATGAACTCAAAGCAGTCCGTGGTGCTGAAACTCAGATCATTGGGACCGTAGTTTTTGTTGTAGATTAGTTATATAGTGTTCTTACAAGTCTTTTTGATATTGACAACCACTTTTCTTTCAAGTATATAAGCTATATAAGGTTCATGATTCTATAAATGTAGCAACACTAAGGAAGATACTTCACAGAAGGGCACTGTGGCTGTACCTACACCTGTTCGCAAACGGCATGAGCCTCCTGTGTTGCCTGATACTTTGAATTCAGGGTCACTGCAGCCCGAAAACAAGAAGGCCAAGACTAGTGGTGAAAATGAAAAAGATGCAGCCCAACCAGTGACCCCTAAGCAGGGAGAGCAGGAGCCAAGTACGTTAGAGGATGCAGAGGTTGCCACGGCTGGGAAGCGAATGCACCCCATAGGGATGACCCATCGACAGGCCCAGTGGTTTGATATTAAATTCGTTCACCAAAAAAGTCAAATGTTTTTGCCCATTTGGTTTGAATGCTGGGGACCACATTGTATGGGTACAATCTGTTAAATGTTCTCGGAATACTCCATAACATTGTTAATCATTGCAATGGGTTTGGTACGGTTTCCAACATGCACTGCCCCATACTGCCCCCTGAAGTTTCTCTTACGCCGAGCGGCCAAAGCTCGCCTTGACCGGATGTGCAAACATCATGGCAAACGCCAGAATCTGAACGTGCCTGAGTGGCTTCAACGGGAGTGGAAGAATGGAGACAAGAATGAGATATCTGACGTCCTTCGAGAGTGCAACTTCTCCAAGGATACCAATGCCCCATCAATTTCAAAACATTTTTGGTCAGTACATCAGAGAACTGTTCTGAGCTATTTGTTTTTTTAACCATGTTTTCGCCACCTGTAGCCATACACTGCTGTTGTTTGTAGGAGGTGTTTATCTCTACTATGCAGACCATCATCTCGAAGAAGCAATCCATGCGAATCAAGAAGGAGGAGGGCTGGTACTCCGAGGGCGAGATGAAAAATGACTTGGGATGGTCCACGTAGCTACCTTATCAAAATCCATGATGAGTGGCCAACTTCTTGAGTGGATGTTTCCATACTTGTTTCAATTTTAATTTTCGGTGCCTGTACTGCGAAAACCAGCTACATTGAGGTCAAAGATTGCTGGTGCAAAGACCCGTTGCCTTGCCATGCCGGAGACCCATGTCAGGCCATAGCAAGTCAATATCAACTATATTCTTCAGTTCTCTCACTCGTGTCTTCCCCGAGCCTTTGATACTATAGATTCTATATATAAATATTCTAGCAGCACCCTGTGCCAGGAACAATGCTTACGACGGGGTCCAGGAGTTTTGGGTTGTTGTTCGTGAAACTGGCGAACGAACAACGGAGACCAGCTACGAGGAGATCCACAAGAAGAATTCCAAGGTGCCCGGCATTTGGTGAGGATTCTCCTTTGTGTCCACTGCAAAGTACCACTTTCCACATCATGCCTGGCAGCAGGCTTCCTCTGAGCCGCAGTTCCACTTGTCTGGTGACAAGTTTGCGGGCTTGGATGCCATGGAGGACCGGGAAAAAAAGGAAGCTGCACTGGCAATTGAGGATCCAACCATGATCGATATGGACAGGACTGGTTTTGAAATTGATTGAAATGCATCCTGGAATATATCCTATTTCCGGAGTTTGTTCCAAGTAGATCATGTCAGAAAAAAAAGGTATCTATAATATATAATCCAAATGTTTTCATCTCAATGATCACTTTGATTCGGATGTCATCACAATATTAGTGGGCCCTGTCAGGTCCAAGATGATTTGAAGCGCTTTCTTGAATCGATGATGTCTAAGTCGGGGAAATTGCGTAGCCTTGCCCGGGATCTTCGCAAGAGCTATTCCCAAGATGCTGCAGCTATGCAGCCGCTTTGATTGAAAAATATGGAAACCTCAACCATATGTGTACTATATATATATATATATATATTATATACATTCATAGGATCTACTATAATGTTATCTACAATGGTGCTATGTATATACTTCTTAAAAAGTAAGATCCCCAAGATCATATATAGGGTCCAATTTTCTATGGCCGCCTCTTGAACCCAGACTCCCCGCTGCAGCCCAGGTGTGTGCCGGCCTTGGAGGCAAGCATCAAAGAAGTTGATGCTGCATATGATTCCTGCAACGAAGCTTGGGCCAGAGGGGAGGCTGACAAGTTCCGCTCGACAACGTTCCTGACTTAACTTTTGGAATGTTCAAATGTTCATGACAAAACTGATTTGTGATACAAGATCAGCACATCATCAAGGTACCAGTTTTGGAAAACACATGGGTGAAAGTTGAACTACATGGTTCTCACAAAATGCGAGGTTCATTTCGATGGCAGAGGACCGCATGAAAAAGGCCACCTTCACGTGACCACCTCAAAAACTGCTCATTGTGAATTGGGAAGAGCCTTGATCTAGCCCTATCACCTTCTTGCTTATTTTCATCACTGACTGACTTAGGTGCAGCAAAGCATTGGCCGTTGAGAACAAAATCAGGACAGCACGCTGTCAAACCATAATGAACAGTTAAGGGCAATGGCTATAGTGAAACAACCCATGATTTGATCGATCTGCTCCAGCTCCATTCTGTTACCCTTCTTTTTCTAAAAATTGGAAGAAAACGGTCCAATGCATTTCTGCAGGAACGCGAAGAAGTACTACACCAAAGATGGGAGGACCGCCAATGCAAAGCCTACTGGATCGATACCTGCTTCTACCAATTCTCAGAAAAAACCGGCGCGAAAGCCGAAGGGTAAGGCAAAGTCCAAGCCTTCCAAAGTCAACAAGTGATTCTTTGGATCTCTTGCCATGTGGCCACAGACTTTTAGGAGCTCAGCAGATGCACACACAGTGGACGCAATAATTTTTAATTTGTATCATTTTATGAACATGAAACTTATGAAACATAGATTTCTTTAAGTGCCTTTAACTGTGTTTGGTTACTTGGCTTGTGTGTGGGAGTGCGAAAGCAAGGGTCTGAATGGTCCTTTTCAAACTTTTCTTTTGGGGTTTACCAGGGCACCTGCAAACCAAAGCGGGTCCCAGACACAGTCCTGGGCAACTTGAGCTGGCAATGTGTCCAGTAATCCTCAACCTGACGGGGTTGCGTGTCGCAGTCGGGAGTGAAAGGGTGAGCGCATTTGTGGGCCCATTTGTTGGCGCATGTTGGCAAATGATTTTTCACCACTTGGGCAGTTCAAACAACTTTTCACTAAGATTCTATGAAAATAGTTTCCTACTATGTCCCGTCCTTTTTGACCATTGTTTCCCCGAAGGTTGGCCCCTGGGTTCTCAAAGCAACCTGCTGCCAGGTCAGCCTGTGGGCAACGCACTTCGAAACTTCAGTGAGGACATAGGACATGGCGTCAGCACCTCAAACGGTCAGGACACTGGTCAGGAATGCACATAATTTGAAGGTTGCAACTCGCCTAGTTCCCGCTGCTTATTTTTAGCTTTGGGGTAGATGCCCAAACCCCATACATGTCCCTATGCAATGCTCTGGCGATTTTGACGATGATGACTGGCTAGTGGAGCTGTTGAGTTCCCATCGGCATGTTCCCTAGCTGCAAAAAGAAAATGTAAAAGACTTCGAAACGCATCAGCCGTAGGGACAAACATTTTGAACAACGACAGGTTTTTTGTGATCTTTTCTGGGGGAACTCCCAAGGATGATGATTATCCTTTCCCATGGAAAAAAATCTTTGAAGAGAGATGCATCTGGTTCAGCCCCGTCGGAAACAACAGCGGGATCTCGGAAACGCAATTTAGACACTGTGGGCCTACCAAGTGTGCGTAGTCAAGGGGTTCACCTTTGGACTCAACGCTTTGCAGATTATGTGAAACGATTTCCAGAACTCCAAGATCTCCAAAACAAGTTGAATGAGCAGTTCCCTGGACAGATTCAATTTCGATTGCCTCGTTTGGGCGCTCTATCAGGAAGCGTGGTGCAGCATGCCACGAATGTCATTGAAGAGTTGCTCCTGTCACAATCTCCTTGCACATTTAAGATCGGTTTCACCCATTGTCCTTTATGGCGATGGGGCAACAAACTATACGGTTATGTGACTTCCAAAGACAAGTGGTCAACCATGTTCATTCTCTATTTGACCCCAGAACCTTACAGCCCATCGATGTTGGAAGCGGCGCTCATCGATAAGTACAAAAGACCCTCACTTGAATTATATATATATATACAATTTTCCACATCAGCGTTTTTAACGCAGAACAGTGAAATCTATGTTTGCCGTTTTCAAAATACCATACCGGGACCCCTATAGATTCATTCCACCCACTGCCAGCCAAAAGCAGCCAAGGCACCAAGGGGTGCAAGAACGAAAAAAATGGTGGCGACACATGCCAGTGGAGCGGTGAGACCTCGGAGAAACGGCTCTACATGACTTATGTTGTTTGGAGGTCTTTCAAACACCCACCACCTGTGAAATAAGTTTCATGAGATGGGTGATATTTATACATCAGTGAAAAAGATGGTGCTGGCCCAATGGTGGCCAGGGATGTTTGGGATCGACCGCGCGGTGTAAAAAAAAAATCTATGCAGTGCAGTCTTGCGTGTGGTTTGTTTTGCTGTGTGGTGTTTTGTTTGGGACACCTTGCCCCAACACATTTCACACCGATCCAATTGACTTTTCCGATTGACTTACATGCAAACTCTTCTCACATTACAAGTACAACTCCGGAAGCTTTCGGCTAACATTATATATCTGATTGCGGATGCCCATGAAGCAATGAAGAAATAATAAGTTTCCCCTACATCCAAGCGCTGCCCTTTCTATATCTATTATATGTTTATCTTTTTTTCTCTGAGGCGTCATGCGCTTCAGTGGTCCGGGCGGCCAGAGGGTTCGTGGAAGATGTAGGGGCACCGGCTGCTTCGAAATCCGGGGGTCTTTTGGACTTGGCCCGACGTTCTGAAAACAATGCTGAAAGGGATTGCGCCCGGCTGATGGTAAACCAGTTTGAACTAGGCTTGCCTATTCCCAAAACCAAGTTGGACACAGGAGTGCCCGATGATGACTTGTCAGTGCCTGTTCTTAGATTGAGAGATTGGGTGGACTTCCTGGTGCGTGGCAACCACACCCACATTTTAGTTGGCTTGAAGAAGCCGAACTGGAAGCGCGAAGAAGCCATTCTGTCAGCCTTCTGGGCCAACTTTGAAAGGCAGTTTCCAACGCACCCAGTTTTTGAGAGTGCCCGGCAAGGCAATCTAGACCTTGGCAAGACTTTTCCAATGGTATTTCATGGCGATGAAGGCAGAGGCAGGAAAAGACTACCGTTTTTGGTTTTGAACTTCCACTCGGTTCTGGGCCGCGGCTTACAGGTTCACAGCAAGAAGAAGCCAGGTTGGATTAAAATGGCGCCAAACTATCATGGACACACCCTGACGTCAAGATTTCTGCTGGCGGCCCTTCCAAAAGCTGCATATACAAACGAGCATGGGCATGTCTGGGAGAGCCTGATGGATCTTGCAGCCGACGAAGCGCGGCACATGTTTTTCACTGGCGTGACAGATCTGATATCGGGACGTGGCACCTTTCACATGGCCATGCTGCACATCTGCGGCGATTGGCCGTGGCTCGCAGACAGTGGTGGCTTTAAAAGAAGTTATCGGAACGTGCAAAAGCATAAGACAAGGACAAAACCGCCAGTTGGAATATGCCACATGTGCGCTGCCGGCCAGATAGGCTATGACTTTGAGCAGCTGAACACTGACCAGCCGGCATGGATTGCAACTATGTTCACTCAGGAACTCTTTTGTGAAGGTTTCGACCCGTCGCCATTTGTTAGAATTCCTCATGTACCTGGCCAAACTGGGGCTCTGTGGTACTTTGATGTATTTCACACTATGCACCTGGGTGTTTGCAAGTACCTACTTGGTAGCTGCCTCGCCCTGATGTCTGAGGTGGAACCAGGATCATCTATCGATGCCAGATTTGACAGCCTCAGCTGTCGGTTCATTCGTTGGTGTAAAGAGAGCAAGCGGAGACCACATATAGCCAAGCTCACGAAGGAGCTCATTGGCTGGCAGGTGCAAACGACCTTTCCAAGCGGTACATGGCACAAGGGCGGACTGTCCAGTGTATTGATGGATTTCGTGGAGCATGCCTACGAAGCCAACAAAGGCTCTTGGCCGCGGATGTTGCAGTCAGCAGGGCAAGCTGTTGTCAATTGCAATGCATTTTTACGAACACTGTATGCTAGCGATGCTTGGTTGAGTGTGGGGCAAGCTGAGAAAGCTGCGCAACATGGGCTTGACTTCTTGCGTTGCTACGCGGGTCTGGCCCGAATAGCTTTGAGAGAGCAACGCTGCCTCTGGGTTTTACAACCCAAGCACCATGCTATGCATCACTTGGTGTTGTACCTTTGGAATTGCAGCAGGAAGGGAAAGACCCTCAATCCACTTTGTATGGCAACTCAGGCAGATGAGGACTTCATCGGTCGTCCAAGTCGCTTGAGTAGACGGGTCACAGCCCAGCCCCAACAGATTTGCAATCGTGTGCTTGGCCGCTACCTTCAGAGTGCCTACGCTCAGTGGGTCAAAGCAGGGTACATCATCAGGCCAAAGCACGGCACGAACAAAGTTCGTTGATTTGAGCCATTCCTTCCTGTATTCCTTCTTATATCCTACTTTGGGCAGCGCTTGGAAAATCTTAGAAATTGAATTCCTCCATATCCCCTGTAAAGATTTGTGGGAATGAGATTAAATGGGAATATCAAATGTTCAAGGCTGAGGCGTGCACAGAGAGTGCTCTGCGAAGTCGAGCAACAAAATGATAGCATCTTTGCTGCGGGGTGAAATGTGGTGATTTGGCAAACCCTGGTTTTCATGTTCAAAACTCGGGTTTCAACTCAAACCCGACGAATTTGTCGGGTATGGAGGGACAAGGTATGTAATTATAAGCATATACTGAATTGGGAGATCCTTTTAGTGTGTTTCTTTTCTCATGTTTCCATGGCTTCATCATTTCTCTCGGTTCAATGCCTCCAGGACTCTCGGCGCCTGGCCTTGCTAACCAGCTGCGATGCCTTAACGCGAGGCGGGACCTGGTGAGTGAAAATATGGATTTCACATGATTGATCCATTAAAACATGGACATCCTGGTGACTTAGCCATCAATTTTACTATACCATCAAAATCACACTTTGGTGACTTAACCATGAGAACATGTAACATGAACATATTGATGTAACCAGGGATTAAATAAAGAGGAAAAATGGTGATTGAACCAATGAACATGATGAGGTAACCGATAGAAATGGTGATTTCACCAACAAGATGGAGGTCTAGCAGTCTAGCATACCAATTTTTGCGAGTCAAACATGAAGAACACGGATTGAAGCAGGCAGGGTATCAACTCCAACTCGGACGGAGTTTTAAGCACAAACAGGAATTGTGGATTTGACGCAGAGGGAAATATTATATATGTATATACAATTCACATATACACACAATAATATGGATTGAACCAGAATTTGAAACGAGATTTTCATCAGGGAGAATCCTCAAACTTGACTTATAACTAATTATGGGGGATATTGCTAGCAAACTTAATACGTGTCAACCATTAAAAAGTTGGTTTGCAGGCAAACACTCGGATTACGCAAACACTCGGATTCAATAAGCCAAGGTGGGGATGTAACTCAGAAGTTTCGAGGATTTAAGCAGTAAAACCGGGGATTTCACTAGCACAAAGGCAGGGGACTGAACCAACAACAGGCGGATCTAGGAGGTAGAAATATGTTTTTTTTGAACATGAATACGCAAATTTATACATGTGTCAACCTGCAGAAACACTGATTTGACCACGCACAATGAGTACAATAAGAACACTGTTTTTTGTTAGCCCGTTCAAATAGCATGTGTTGTTCCTTTACACAGATAGCACCGACTTCACTGGCGGGTTCCTCGGCATCGATGTTTCTCTTGGCTATCTCAAGGTAGTTGTTGATACATAAATCTAGCACAGCCACGGATGATCTGGGTGATCCGGTTGTTTACCTTGTTGTATACTTCCCCATGCTTGCCGAGTATTTTGTGTGGTCTGTACCATGAGGAAATGGGTCAACAGTGAAGGCTCTAGGAAACTCAGCCCACGCTAGGTCGTAATTTGATGTGGGGCCCATCCCTCACTCGGAGACAAATCCTAGACCAGGATGTGATAGTTTAAGACCCGTCACCATTTATCATCCATCGTGGGTAATTCAACCTATTGATCTTTTCCTGGGGATATCCATTTGAACATGTCAGAAGCATTTGGATGGTAATCCGTGTTTAATGAAACAGTGATCAAATAGATATCAAATAGTCTTGGAATATCATCCGTTAAAGTCCTATATGATGACATATCCTACGGTTCATCCAAAAAATATTCCTTACATAAACCATCATAAACCCATTTCATCCATTACATCTTATTATATATGTGTATTACATATTTATTACATATACTGGTTGGTGGTTTGGAACATTTTTTATTTTCCATAATATCTGGGATAATCATCACAACTGACTAATATGTTTCGAGATGGTTGAAACCACCAACCAGTATAGTTGCCTAGGTATTTACGACCCATTTCTTTTCTCGGCCCAGATGAGCCGCAGCGCCTGACGGCCGTTCTGGCACTTCGCGCCTTGCTGGCCTGGAACCGGCTCTTGGAGGCGTCCCGGGACGTCGTAAGTTCACGGACGTCGGGACATCGGACGTTTTGGCGGACGGTTGAAATCCATGAAGACATAGGGAAAACATGGCGGAATCACTATAAATAATCCCTTCCTCCTAATACTAAACGCCGCCCCCCCCCATTACTAAACACGGCAGGTAGTTTTTAGTATTAGGGAGGTATTTGTTATACTCTATTAAAAAATAAACCCTTAATAATAAAAACTATTTTTTCCGATCTCAAAATCAATTAAATTTCTTTATATAACGCAATTAAAATATTGCCAAAAATTGTATTTCGAAGCTTCCCCCTAGTATTAAATTAAAACCCTTCATAATAAAAACTATTTTTTCCGATCTCAAAATCAATTAAATTTCTTTATATAACGCAATTAAAATATTGCCAAAAATTGGATTTCGAAGCTTCCCCCTAATGTTAAATTAAAACCCTTCATAATAAAAACTATTTTTTCCGATCTCAAAATCAATTAAATTTCTTTATATAACGCAATTAAAATATTGCCAAAAATTGTATTTCGAAGCTTCCCCCAAATATTAAATTAAAACCCTTCATAATAAAAACTATTTTTTCCGATCTCAAAATCAATTAAATTTCTTTATATAACG
>Ga0126342_10004398_pt1 | contig 24001 bp, 22 predicted proteins | sample Cyp1metagenome_FD_92528 | JGI IMG/M metagenome (GOLD analysis project Ga0126342, IMG submission 92528) | Coral microbial communities from Lord Howe Island, Old Settlement Bay, Australia - Cyphastrea 1 metagenome | ecosystem: Host-associated > Invertebrates > Cnidaria > Coral ...
ATATATATATAGCAATATAACCAAAAAGAAACAGTCAAACATTTCAGATTACAAGATTGAACAAAAACATAACAGCCTCCCACCTGACCTACAACCTGTCTTGTCCTAGCTTCCCCCTTCTACAATTTTTTTAGGGGACATTCAGGCCATCCTCGCTATTTAATCTCCAAGCAGGAAACCATCCAAATGCATCCATAGGGGGATAGGAACAACATAATTGTGCCAACAATGAGAAACGCAGCTTACAGTCGACCAACCAAAAACTTCATGACGTTTCTATTGATATAAAGTCACAATCTCATTTCTTTGTTTTGTGGTGTAGCCATTGTCACTGGCCAAAAACTTCCCGTTGCGAACGTTTCCCAACTTTTTGTTCTCGGTGCTTGGCTTCAGCGCCACCTGAGGCCGGATAGAATCAGACCGGACCAGCGCCGGACCATTATATCTTCATATATCTTCAAGACACTGTTCAGATGATTTTTTTCAACCCTTTTCTTTTAAACATGAATTCCCAAAACACCAGACATGTTCTGCCTTTTTCTGTCACTTTTTTGTCCTATAGGATGTCCGAAGATGTCTGAAGCCTTTTACGGTCCGTCTTTTCATGACCAAGGCACCGCCTTGCCGAACTCTTCAGCCAAGGTCCGGAGATCTTTGCGCAGCCGCATGTTATCCTCGGCTTGGAGAAGGACTGTGACCCAAATGGGTCCTACACCAGTGGTTTGGGGCCAGTAACTGCCAGTAGTTGGGAATCCTGCTGCAGTTCGATCTTGATCATCCCTTTCAATCCCATTGAAAAGAGGATCCTTGGACTTGGCCACCAAACCAACTGAAATATTAGTTGTGGAGTCTTAGAATATAAATATTGCCAAGACACAACAGTGGTCTCGGCAATGGCTGCCAAGTATGTAAAATTACATAATTATGGCCATTTGCAGTGCACAAATTTGGCAATCGGACAACAATCAACGTTATTTGCCACTTGAGTCATTTTAAAACGTCGTGGAATCCCCATTGGCGTCTTACCAAAAGCAGCCCTGAGGCCGCAACCAACAAGGCCTCTTCGGCCACTTTTTCCAATTCCTCCAGATTTCGAAGTGCTTGGCTCCTCTGCATGGTCAACTGTGGGAGGAAAAGATGTCTTGCTGGGCATAATCACCATTGGATCCAAAACCTTGTCAGCAAAACAATGGTGGTTGGCATCTTTCAACATCCAACTAGCCAGTCAGTCTTAGCCAGTCAATGTATGTATGCTGTTGGATCTCCTCAAACAGTGACATGCACATGCGGAAAGAACAATTTATATACCAATGGGATCCCATGGGCACTGACTTTGCAAGGGATGGAGTTCATCGCAATATTGAAAGGATTGCTTGGTGGTATCAAGCTCGGTTCCGATCGTCAAACATGTCAAACTTATCACCTTTGTGAGGCTTTCCACATTTGAACCAGTTCAGGCCTCATGTAAAACCCCTGCCATCCCGATCCCCGCATGAAGGACCAAACGGAATCCGGCAGCCCGGCCTGTCTCGTCGACCTGACAACAAACCAAGCAGTCTCGATCCAGCTCCTCCGCAGCGACTGAGTTAAAAGAAATTTCGTCAAACCTCGGCAGAGTATTAAACCACGTCCCAAATCATCCATGGTGTTGGCATATTCACATTTATATTCCCGACATATATATATATATAATTATATATACATATATATATATATATTATTGAACGCAGAAATCACCATGGATGCGATGGGGCGTTGTATCATGGGGTCTGAAAGCATACATTTTGTCAATCCAAGACCTTCTGTTTCTCTTGGCATCCAATGGGAAACAAGAAGACATAAAGCGTCCCGAGGTGTGCCATCTGCACGCGGATGGCACCCAGGCCACAAATGAAGGCAAGCCATGTACATGTCCATTTTCCCCAACCCCCTAGAACAAATTGATGCCAGTAACTTAGTTGTGACTCCTGGGTTTTATGGTTTTGGTACTTTTTGGTAGCCTCAAAACCCCTTCCATTTAGGGCATTTGGGGCGTGCCCCAGAGTTTTCCGCTCCTGGCCGTGGCCTTGAGGCCTGGACTGCTTGGTGGCTTTCAACCCACTAAAAAAACGGCTATTATTAGTCCGTTATTGGATATGATAAGTGAATATATCTATATTATATATATATTATAATTATATATTATAATTATATATATATATACATATATCATAGATTTTCATAGATTTTCACAGTATAACATCAAACATATGAAACATACGGTTCAACATGTAATTGATAGTCAACTGGGATCACTGGATCACCATCTCTTATTTGGGGCGAAACTTACAATACATATTGACATATTCGGAAATATTTTAAATATATTTAAAATTAATAAATATATTCTAATGATTTCTAATGCATAATCAATAGGTAGATACCAAACATTGAGGCTATGGGAGAAATAAATCAGCTTTTCCCCTTCTCATCGACATGTTCCATTCACCATCCACAAAACTGCTCAAGGAGTTTCAAGTTGATTGGGGGGATTCCCCAGTTGTTGGTTGGGACTGAAACCCCGTTGAGAAAGTAGTACTGGCCGGGTTCGCTTCAACGCCCCAGGCGCCAAGACAAGAGACCAACTCAGCAGGCTATCAACCCAGTGATGTCACTTGTCTTGGGTATACATCGTACTTCAAACATCTTCAAACCAACTAACTGCGAATACGCAACCAACCCAGCCATCCATCACCTCCGCTTCTTCACGTTCTGTGGATCTCATGGTCCGCATGAGGAAGGAGATGAGCTCCTGATGGAACCACCCTTCCACCAGGAAGTAACCGCTGGGTGATGGGATACACATTGAAAACGATTGAAGGGGATAGAACTGATACAACCAAGACAATAAGGCTACCAAATAAGCCATGAAATAAGCCATGAATCCAGGAATCCAGTACACAATTGGTATGGGATGGTATGGGTATATGGGTATGGTCCAATCCGAAGACCAAGGGACCACAAACAGACCTGTCGTTCTAAGGACAATGCATCCACGTTCAGGATCCACCCGACAAACCAGGCAATAAAACCCCTATGGTTCCATCATTTCTATGGACTATATCCTATCCCGACTCGTGTTGGTTCATTACCGCAAACTTCATGCACAATGGCAGCTGTGTCTTTGTGCCTCCTTCTCTTTGCTGTCTGCTTGTAGGCACTGCCTCGGTCCGTTGTTGGTGCAATATGTTGGAGCAACGTGTTGCAACGTAGCCGACACCTTGAACCCTTGCAATGGACCCTTGGACCAGTTGCAGATTTTAATAGATTTTCCGTTTTAATTGATTTTTTCTGGAGGGTGGATGAATTGCTTTTCTGCTAGGGCTGCTGAAAATTTCGTCCTTTGCAGGGTTCCCAAGGACCCTGCAAGAACTATGTCCAAAAATGTTTGAACCCACAATTTCTGTAAAAATGTTGGGGCACCTGTTATCATAAAAAAAGAACATCTGGACAATCTGCAAGTGGTTCTTAATCCCTGAACTCGCCGGTGCAAAAATGATATGAAGTCTTTGCGTCCATTAACCATGGATTCAAATCCATGGATAATTGGTTTAAGGGAACATGTACAGGAAGTGATGGTTTTGACCATCAGATATAGATTTCCCGGAACCAATTCTGGGAGAAAATGATTCAAAGGTACTTCAAAAATACAAATCCAAGCAGCATCCCCAAATATGTTTTGACCTTGCAGTTTGCAGTGTTGCGGCAGGAACAACAACATTGGTACCAAATCCAACAGTTCACAGCAACAATATATATAATATATATATATTATATATATATATATATTATATCAGTGTGAGAAGCATCTATGATATAAGTGGATAGTGTATCATAGCGTACCCTGAACTATCATTAGCATTATTGTCCATGTTCTGCATTCAAACGGCAAGAACTTCAGCGCCCAGTGGCTCGCTGGATCTGAGCAACTCCAGGTCTTGTTCCAAGCCCGCGTTCTGACGTTCCAGCTCTTCAATCTTTTGCACCTTGGCTCTGGCTGTTTCTCCATGAATCCACCATGAACTCCCCATGGAGCAACTAAACAACAGGTCCTGTTGGCTGCCAGCAATGGCTTCAATGGGTGCTGCAAAGATTGACCTCTGGCAGACTTCCAGACATAAACAATTTGTTGCTACTGCAATTCCTACAATTCCTGAAAGGGCCAACCATTACGCCTAGATGGAGGTGTGGAATGGACTTGGTCTTTTCGGTGACACCTAAAACTGATTTTGTGGACCCCTCATAAACATTGGTTTTCTATTTGGTGGATATCTGAAGCTGAGAACCTGACATAGAGAATAGAGTCGAAGGCCTGCAAGGTGGAAAGTGTTATCGACTGGGACCAATATGAAAACGGTACGTATTCCTGGACATGATGCGGAGGTCACAAAAAAGGAACATAGTGATGATGCAGTTTTGCATCCCTTCCACCAAAACAAACTGAAACATATTGCATCGTATTACAGTATACTTGGGACCGGATTGTTGTGGGAATTATGTTTTTTCCCGCTTTGGGATTGTTTTTTGGATCTCCTGTCCTGTCCGTTTCCCTTGCTATTTGCAGCATTTTGGAGCTGGAAACTGCAACATTTTGGAGTTCGAACCTCTCATTTTCCGAGGTATTTGCAACATTTTGGTGCTCGAACTGTTCATGCGATTTGCACCTATTCATTTAGGGTTGGTTTAGGGTTGGTTTAGGGTTGGTTTCTTTAGGGGTTGGCGTGGGGTTGGTTTTCGGGTTGGTTGAGTTTTTTCGGGTTGATTTTAGGTATAGTTTTGGGTTGGTTTAGGGTTTGCTTAGGGCTGGTTTAAGGTCTATATAGGTCTATTTAGGGTTTGTTGAGGATCTATTTAAAGTTTGTTTAAGGTTTATTTAGGCTTGGTTCAGGGTTTTGTTTGGGTTTGGCTTGAGATCTATTTAGGGTTGGTTTAGGATCTATTTGGGGTAAGTTTTCAGATTTATTAGGGTTTGTTTAGGGCAGGGTTTACCTAGGGTTGCTTTAGTTTTTTGGGGTTGGCTTGGGGTTTAAGTAGGGTGGTTTAGAGTATATTAGGGATTGTTGAGGCTAAGATGTAGTAAGGACACGTGGAGGTCCGCCTCACTGGCAACTGAAGCGGCTGCGGCACTGGCGGCACTGGGAGACCCATTCGTTGAAGCCTCCGCGGTCAACGTGGGCACCGGGACGTTGGCCCAACAGAATCGTTGAAAGATAATAGATACATTACATTATGGAATATAAAGGATATGGATGGATATGGTACATAATTAATGTAATTATATATATAATTATATAATTATATATCATGTCATTCAAAGATTATTTGGAAAAGGAGCCCCAAGCAGTGAGGGGGAAGTAACTTCTGAGGACATGTTGGTTTGTGACCACCTCTTTGGCTTCAGCTTCGTCCAGCTTCCGCTGATGCTCGCGGATTTGCGCGCGGAGCTCCTCCGCCTGCGAAAAAAAATGGTAGGTCATGGATAGTAAATGATGATAATTATGGGAGTGAAATGACTGTAAGACTGCAAGGTATGATAAGAATATACAGTACATGAATGGTCATGAATGGTATTGAATTGAATTACATCAATACAAACATGATTGGAACTTGGGAGAGATGGAGGAAAACCTCTATGGATCATGTTTCTTGGGATGTGCGTGCCATGGAGATGGGAAGTCTGGATGGTTGTCATGTATATCATGTATAGCTCCTGACGAAATACATCGAAATACAATGTTGATCCATCAATGCTTTTCATCATACGTAGATAAGGCTCTGGGTCCTAGAGGTTTCTCATCTTCTGGCACCCAGCTAAGCCAAAAACCGATAATGCGCCGTTTGCCATGCATGTGGGACTCAATTGCCATCGATCATCTTGAGTTCAGTCTGTGTCAAAACGCGTCAACACCACTGATCACAGACCTGATCAACATGCAGAATATGTGCGGAATAGGCTCCGAATGGCTCCGATGTGCAACGACCCATCCACCTCTTCCCCCGGCAGCGCCTTTTGGCGGTTCTTCAACTGCACATTTTGCAGCTCTCGACGCAGCGCCTGGCGAAAGGTGCGGTAGAAAGACCTGGGAGTCCCCCAGACCATAGCCAACAATAATGGGTAAATGAATAAACGCAAATAATAATAATAATATTATATAACAATGGGTACAGTACAGTACCCAAGCAAAGAATGAGAAGTACATCATTGGAGACTCAACTCGTTCATGACTCGTAGACAGGATATGTCATGAAGGATCATGAGAAAAAACAACTCGTTAGTAGTTCTCGGATATCTATGGATATCTACCAAACTGCAAGCATCTGCTTACTTGGCAGGCTTCGGGGTTGATCTTGAGAGGCAGACAGGTAGGCAGACAGGTTTGGATGGACAATACATGCATTGGATACACTCGTGTTTCGTCCCAAAAGATACTATTTGGAAGGCGCAACATCCCCTATTTCACGGGGATCCCAAATCTTCCTTTTCCGTTGGATGCTTAAGCAACATCATTCCAATCACACCATGTGAATCCATGTAAATTCTCGTAAACGCCTATCAACCATTTTGGGGATGGTTCCTCCCATCTACTTCATTTGGATCTGGGTCAAAGTCTTGGTTTTCACATCAACATAGTTGTGCAACTGCTGGTGTAGCCGAATGTTGCTCGCCCCTGTTCATATGGGAAACTCGTAGGGGTTGACCCATCAACATACAAACGATTAAAGTTTTCAGAGTTTCCAAACAAATTTGGTATGTAAAACCAATCTCAAAATGGTAGTATGGGTATATCAAGCTCAGCTCTGCTGAATCATCCTCATCTATTGAGACATACCGACCATGTAAAGACCTCGCAGAACCAATGGTTTGCCCAGACTCCAGCATTGAGGATGCGGTCTTGTTTCCACTATGATTGGAGAGATTGCAAGAACTCTGCGCATACACAGAGTTTTCAGTTTTCGGCTTAGGTTTAAGGGTGATTTATGGTATAGAGCTTTTGAGCTTGAGGGTTTTGAGGGTTTAGTTTAGGGTTTGTCGTCTGAGAAATAGAAACACACTGACACTCGTGAAAGGTTACGGTCTTGGACACTGTTGTAAATTTCTGGGCAAGACATAGGGTCTTGTTGCAAAGGAAACGTGGGTCATGGTAGCTGGCTAATGTTGGGCTTACAACCACGCTTAAAAAGAGATGGTCATACCGCTATTAATAACAGGGCTTTACATTGGCTTTACATCATTTCATGTATATATTTGGAATCACTGGTTGTTATAAACATTTATAAACCCTTAGTCGTTGTTTGTGGTTAACATTCGCCAATAAGTCCCTATCATTTGGTGCGTTACGTTTTAGAAGATGGTTGAATCTCCATGAGCTCTCAATCCACTGTTTCACATTTCAAGTGCCGTTGTACCGTATTGCTGCAGTATGGTGAAGTTTTTGATTCGTGTGTAAGTGGTTATATCGACAAGTTATATCAGTTAATGGTGGAAAATATCGTACTAATTACGCAGCCCATTTTTTAATGGTCGGACGACCATCCCCATCTGGATCACCGGAGAAACCTCAAGGTCTTGCTCCAAGTCTTCCAAGGACGCGTCACCTGCGTTGCGTCAATAACATGATCGAATGGCTCCGGATTAAAGTGTGGAAACAGCTTTGGCGAAGTACTACAGCAAACAGCTGGGTCAAACAGCATGTCAAACTGAGAACTTGTCACAAATGTAGCGTTTTCTGCCAGGAATGGGTGGCTTCAGTGGTTCAATTGTAGTGCTGCAGTCTCTTCGAGCAGGATATGGTCTTTAAAGTTCGGACCACCGACTGAATCAGCTGATGTGGATTTTTGGTAGTCTCGCCGCAAAAATCCATTCAAACTGGAGTAATATAATATAATATATACAGTAATATTATTATATATTATGTATAATTTACATCATATATATATATATGTATATATATACACACTTTGTACCACGCAACTGACATAGCCATAGCCATGACTCCACAGAGCCTACCAAGGATGAAGTTGGACTGGCCGCAACGGCAGCCTGATATGGATCAGGTTGGGCTCAAGAATTTGACATTGTTTATATGGTGATTCAATGGGATTTAATGATGGATGATATACAGTGTATGACAGTGTATGACAGTGTAAGGTGTCCAAGTTGTGGGCTGGAATTAGCTGACTGCTACTCTCACCAGAAGCCATAGCTGACAATGCCACTATGCAGCTTTAAGTGGGAATTTACCCAATATTCTATGTGCTGCGGCATCTTCCAGCTAGGTAGTTCCGGTTCTTCTTCCAACTTTTATCCCAACTCTTGCAACTTATGAACTGCACCCATATGGGAAAGGGTATGAAAGGGTCCAGTCATTGGGTAGCCAAAATTGGGACAATTGGTACATGTCAAACCTGAAAATTAAATAACCCAAAGGCTTAAATTTTGACCCATAGCAATATATCCCATCCCACCCCATCATCCCTCAACAATCCATGATTACAAAATCCATGTCTAGAGACTTTGGGTAACCGATAAATGTGTATACTGCAATACATATACCTCTCTATATCACAAAAAATACATATGGATGTGTATGGCTACCCTTTGTTACAACGAAATTTCCTCCTGTGTATCTATCAGGTTTGGTTGCCATGCGCCTCCCAACCCAGCTCTGCAGTATCTTCATTGGATACCTGCACGCCCACTGCCTGCAGTCAGAGGTTGCGAGAGAGACCCAAGCGTTTCCCAGTGGACATGGCCACAAATCAGATCATGCTTGGTATCAAACCATCCACTGTGATTCGCAACAATCTTGATCCTTCGGTTTATGGACAACAAGGGGATGCCGTCACTTTGTGCTGCCATATGTCGTACGTGACATAACCCAGAGATATGAGCGTAGACAACTTGGGTCACATCTCTCACTCTTCCTTATCAAGTACTGGTGAATGTACCTCCACAGTCCATTCCAACTGGTCATAATGGGGGTCCTCTAGTTTGTAATCTTGACCTCCATCCCGAAATTATGCAGATCACAGAAGAACAACCAATGATTACTCGTGACAAATACTTGAAACCACCTATCCAAGTATTGCCATGTCCCAAAATTTTTGCTGTTTTCTTTTTCTCCCTTTATCAACTCCATCCCTGAATCCACCAGCGCCTTCCACAGATCCAACTGATCTAACTCTTCCACAGACTCCCCAGCCGATGGAACGCTTCTGGCGCTCGAAGGAGAGACCTCCCCACCTGGAGTGGATAGATCAATGATGAAAGCTTGGATACCTCAAAAATGCTATGGTTTGCATTGGCTTACCAACAAGAAAAATACAAAAATGATCAAACATGGCTAAAACACTTTGATTACTGGTTCCCTGCAACATGTTCAGGATCCATGCCCAGTTCCTGTTGTGACTCCTGTTTCCTCTCACATTCCGCATTCCTGGAACATGACATATGCAGGCAATGACCACCTCAAATGGTGACAAGCAGATCCAAGTTGAAAATCACCTGATTTCCAGGATCAACCAGAATTCCTCGTTGCTGTGCCAATGAACAATCCTCCCAGTGGCTTGGAAAAGGTGTCTACGATTGCTTCGTCCTTAAAAACAAACTCGCCTCTTTGAGGAGCTGAGTTGGACATGAATATCCCGAATCATTGGTGGCAATACACTGTCTATGCATTTTCTTGCTTGCTACTATATTTCATCTTCCATTGCTGAATATGACCCATTGGATGCACCAATTCCAATATTACAGCAGGATGTCCTACTGGGGACAGTCCAACCTTGTATTCTATCTATTCCAGGATGAGCAGAATTGGATGCAACATGATGCAACGAGGATGCTGATTCAGTTGTAAATGTCTATACTAAATCCACAGCTGGGCAAATGAGTTGGCACAGTAAATACAGTGGCAGTGAAAGACCGGCATTTGACCAGCAACAAGAAGTTGCGCCAACATCAGCATTATACGTATTATATATATATTATATTGTCTATATTTGCAACCATAAATTGTTGCCTCAAAATTGCCATCTAAAGGCCTAAAGGTAGCACGGAAATTTAGGTCTCAATAATTTTCCATACTCCGAGATTTCCACCTTCATCAAGCGGTTCAGCAGGGAGTTCCTTCCGCATCCACTGGGACAAAAGATCCTCCTGATCTGCACACTTCAGTGGGACCGTGAGTTACACCCCCATCCAGCATAAATCTGATATAAAATGATATGAAACGATATATCATGATATATCACCGAGATATATCTATATATATATAATTATATATAAACATGTAGAACTGATGGTGCACATTTACATGTTGAAGAATGGTATTTTTCAAAACCCTGGTACCCTGAACCCCAAAATAGCCAGTAAACAACTGGATGTTCATCCCCATGTCCAAAGATGTCCAAAGAATAGATAGTCATGTCGTCATGTCCATGAGAAAAACATCAAGCGAATCAAGCCCGTCCTGTGCAAACGCCAAGCGTTCCCGCCGCATCACGCTGACGTGCTCCATGCGTTCTTGCCTGGACAGCCATGGCCAGCGGTTGGCGTCATATCCTTTACAATGTATAATCTGGTGAATCTGGTGTAGGTCGATTTTGTGGTACAGTAAGTACAGGCAAATCTACGTTTACATGGATGATCTGGTTGTTAGTGGAATAATTGACAACCAAATGATGAATGGGGGAATGATTGACATGTAGACATGTATTAACCAATATTATATAACCATCTTTTGGGAAATTCTAAGGGATGCGATAGGATACTAATAGCCACTTTGGTGCGCTGCGCCGCGTGTTGTCCCACAATTAAGGTTCCCAGCGACCAACTTCCCGACTCCCCATTGAGGCATCGCCAGGTGCGTGCTTGTTGCTGCTATGGGAACCATTCGCCATCCGCAACCATTATTTTTAGATATTTGAAAATTTAGATATTATATGTGCCTTTAATGATCTGTCAAGATCGCTCCTGTACACTACATGTTCTCGATGGTGGGAGTGCAACTGACTGGTCAAAATCTATTCCTCACCGCAAAATCATCTCAATGTGACACAAACCGAGATCATTTCAACAACTTTACGCCCTGTGCAATTCTTACAGTTGCTGAATGACGTTCTCTTTGGTTGGTTGACTCATTTCAGTTTTGGTGTCAGAAATATGTCGCGTCAAGTCCCAATTAACAGCAGCTACTACATACTCGACGAGAGTCACTACCACGCCTTGTAAGGAGCTGCTCGATGGCATTGTCACGCTGCCTGGGAAATGTCTCTGTGGTTTAGGGATTTGTGGCCCAAGTATCTTGAATGAGGCACCCCACAATGGTAGACCCAACAGGATATCCATACGGCATCATATATGGCCATTTATTCACACATCATCACACATCTATTCTGTTCCATTATGTTTCCGTTGTCTGTCACAAGCGTACAATATGACAGATGTATGTTTCAGATTTTGAGCAATGTTCACTGGAATCAGATTGTGATGTCTCTTGGTCATGATATCGCAGGAGGGTGAGATTATCCTCTTCAAATATAGTATATAACACCTTAGATGTCTTCTGTCTTTTTCTTTTGGACGATTTCCCGGTTCTCTTTGCCACTTGCCTCCAAACCAACAACCAATATCAGCCAATCAAGTGTGTTACTCCATGTTAATACCCTATGGATAAATATGGTTGCACTCCATTGTGACATTGTGTCCACAGGGTTCACCAGCTAAGCGTCAGATCTACCCTCTGGACCTCTGGACCCTCAGGCCTCACTCGATCCAAGACGGACTCCATGTGACAGCGCAGCTCGTAAGTTAAGCCTGGGACAGCCATGGGGGCCCTCGGGGCAAATGTTTTTTTGGTGCTGTAGTGCTGTACTGTTTCACCAAAACTGGACTTTTTCGCCAGTACAGTGCAGCACTACAGCACCAACAAAAACATGAGCTGAAAATGCATTGATCGTGACGTAAATAATAACGATATATTACCCCAAAGGCGATGACTCTCGTACTGGCCGATTATACTCAGGCACAATTTGTTTTGGGTTCCCAAACTTTGGATTTGGCAGCCTATTTGGACAATGATGCCCACGAAGTGAAGGATCCAATTGAATTGGGGAAAATTAAGGATTCAAAATGATTCAAACATATTCAAATACATTCTATATACATTTCAAAACTTTCAACCAGATCATCTTGATATCATCTTGCAGATGTTGCACCATTTCCGCCACTGATGGCTGACCATTTCATCTGAGCAACGAGAGGTTCCCTGGGAGGATTGCAACCGGCGGCCTGGCAAGGCTGGGTGGATTCTCACCCCATGGAGGACCGCTGAAGACGCCATGCCAACAACAAATACCATTGACGTCTGTAGATCATCAGCATTGATACAGACATGTCATCTATGAATCTATGAATCCATTCTATACAATACTCTACAATATTAGATTGATGTCACATCAGCTATATCATTATTTTATCTATTTTAGATATGGATTCATTATGGCCTAAAAGATCCAAAAGTGGGCCAAGGGGCCAAGGGGCCAAGGGGCCAAGGGGCTGGCTGTTTCCCAAGCAGGTCACCGGCCTAGCTCGTCCAGCTTCCCTTCAGCACTGCGCAGTTGTTCCTCCAGGCCTGGCAACCTGATGGGAAGAGTTGGGACTGAGCGAAAAACGTTGAAAAACCACAAAGATACCAGGGATTTTTGGGATATGGAATGATATTGGACGTAACAAATTGTAATTTCAAGAATTCTAGCTACAGACTGGGATGTCCCGGCCGTGGATTCGAGTGTTGAAGACAAACATCATCAAACATGACTGTATCCAGTGTATCCAGCGTAGAAGTTTGTTTTCCCAACATCTCCTAAAACCCGATGTTTTACCCGGTTTTTAGTTTTGTCCCTGTGCTTAAGTGTGGATGCCCACTGCAGAATCCCGGGCAACTCATCTCTCAGCCGCGCACGCAACAGCCGCTGGTTTGGTCATCCGTTCAGAGGCAGCCTGTCGATGCGTTCGGGTTGCTTCACTCATTGTAGAGATTCTTGATCAGACTTCCTCATCATGCTGGGTGGGTTCATCTTTGGGAGCATCCCTAGCCCTAGCCATAAAGTCAATGGTATAGGAAATAACAATCAAAGAATCAATAATTACTAATAATTCAAATTGTTTCATCGGGTTAATGGGGGACCACCAACCAACATCCTCCGAGTCTCACGCCAGGCCTTTTCCGTGAGGCGTTGGACTTGTGCCTGGCGGTGAGTTACCCAGGGAGCACTGCAGCAAGCGAAGCAGCTTGAAAACGCTACAACTGATGGCAGAATATAAATCATTTAACTAAAATTATGATAGTTAAGGATAATTAAGGTGCAATTACAGTAGGGTAAATCATCCCATAAGATCGCTGCATTTCTTGAAGATAATTCCGCTTTTATCAGGTGCTGGGGTCCAACCTCTGTGGGCAGCTCTGAACATCCTTCATTTGGAAACGCATCCATTGTGAATTGTCTTCCGTCACAACAGTCTGCTTACGCAGCCTCCAGGACTATGGTCGTGGATGCGTCAATGAGAAAACACTTCGAAATCCTGGTGGTTGACCCGTTGGAGCCATCTCTTTTGTTGTTGCAAGCCCTTTCTAGTATCTACTATCCCATCAAAAGTTCATCAATCATATCTAACCGAACCAACACAAGTTATATGTGATCGTATGTGTACATACAACTATATATATTATATTATATATTAATTATGTATATACCGTATTATGAAGTTATATAATGCATTATAATGTTATATAGCTTGGCCGAATTTTGCTATATCCATTATATCCTAGAGGCCCGCTCTTTCCGCGCATTTCTGCTCCAACCGAGAACCACAACTCACCATGGACCTGTTGGCCGTCAACAGCTTCACGCACCCGTTCCAGATCTCGTTGCCTTGGTACCAGAGACCAACAAACATGTGCTATGGAGATGCTATGGAGCAGTTCTCAAAAAAACTGACATATCCCAAATTTTGATGGTTACCATTGTTATCATCTTCAGTCGCCCTTTTAAATGGCCATAAAAATTGTAAGAATGAGGTATCCCTCATTTCGGACAAACTCATATCAAACCGACAACATCCAACAACTATGGGAATTGAACCAACAACCTATGATAGTGGGACGTTCTATACGATCATCCTCCATTCAATGCTGGTGTCACCAGGTTTAGGGTCCTGACTGCTGTTGAACTTTCAGCAGTAGGGCCTGTGGGGGGAACCCCAAAAACGGGTTTGGAAGATGATTTCTCTACTGGAAAGTGCATGTTCAGTAATGTTCATACTTTTCATTACTTTTCCGGCTTCCATGAGATAAATTTCTGCCGTAAGCACCACTGGATCAATGGAGAGATGCTGATCATGCACAGGGAGCATAGAGTGAAGGCTGGAATGGGTAGCTGTAACAACAACCAAACATAACCAAACCTTCACATATTCTCACTACAGTAAGGGTATGGATCAAGATTCGATTGAACACACACAGCACCTCCAAACATTGAAACTTATTGAATAGAACAAGAAGTAAGCAACTAATCCCTTTGTACGTATGCCGTATGACTGAACTCGTGCCACCCCTTTCCGGGGGGTCACGAGCCTGGCTGACGGTGAGCACGTCCTGGTAGCAAGTTATCTGCAAACTAGGGGAGTTCTTTCTGTTGTCATGCTGGTTTGCCAGAGTACATCCTCCGGAAAAGAGGAGACGAAGATAAAATATGATAAAATAATATGTTGTTCTCTTCATATGTGAACAGCAGGCCAATGGTTTGACCCATCTCTATGAATTCACCCCGCATGATCCCTGATGTGCATGGGCACGACATAGCAAAATGAGGGTACAATTTCCTCGACCTGCAGAAGTTGGGCATGCAGTATCAAATTGGATGATGAAATGACCAGCCAATCTGCGAACCAAATGATTTTCTGTTTGTAACCACAAGGGAACCGCCTTTTTTATCTTAGACCCACACTCCCCCAAAACATCGCAGGGCTTCTTGCGCACGCTGGAAATTCAGATGTAAGAAGATGATAGAAGATGAGCTTAGCGGGGGTTTTCATGTTGGAAGGCGCACCCAGTGTACGTGGGCCGATCAAATATGATGAATGCCAATGAATGCCAATGAATGCCAATGAACATCTCCTGCACAGGTGGACCACTACCTCAGGGGAACGCATCAGCTACAGATTGCCAAACAGCATTCAACTGGTACTATTTCACCATCCACTGGGACAACAGGATAAGGCCTGATGAGCTATGAAGCAACGTGCAGAAACATCCTCAGTTCACGAATCTATGCAGGGAATTGTATAGGATATTTCCAAGGATCCCCAAACCCCTGGAAAACCACCAAGTAAGAACTGTTTGAACGTAAGGACCGCACCATTGGGTGTATGTCCCTCGGCTGCCTCAGCACGGAGATATGTCACCCTTCTCGGAGGCCACAGGTCGAAATTCCTAACCCTTAAAATCAACAAATGATGATAATATAATTAACATTAATTAACATTAATTAACTATAGATGATGAAATGGTCAAATATGTCCGAGTTGTCGGCCCCCAATTTTGACCAATACCTATACTGTATTTATGCAGTGATAATGAAGGCACCTCGGCTCTGGAACACCCCGAAGTCACTTCCAGGGTTTGAACCATCCCGAGGTCCAAAGACAAGGCTCACTCAACATGATTGCCGGATCTGGATCTAGGCCCTAAGGCTGTGCTTCCTTGTTCAAGGCTTTGCTAACCACATCTGGGTGGACCCGTTGCGCCCCACATCTGGTGTCGTTGCTGCCCAAAAGTGATCAATAATGCCCACATTTCCGGCTGGCCAACATCTACCGCCCGAAACTAACGGGTCTTCAGCCAGGGGGCTGTGGCTTCACGTTGCGCCAGCATGGCATCCTGCCGGGCAGCGTTCAGCTCCTGAACAGCATGCAGTCCATTTGATGACCAAGATTGGTCTATCTGAAGAATGGGGATATTGGCGTATATTATGGTATACGGGGGGCAACTGGTATATGGGAGAAACTACAATTTTTATGGCGAATATAATATACGGGAACTTGTTATCAGTTTAAGGGAATAATGTATATGGAAATGTGATGAAATGTGCAATTCTTATAGAACTGATCTGGGAATACACAAGGGAATATTGCCTCCCAAATAGCCACTGTTGATGGGAAATATGGCGAATAATCAGTGGACTTGGAGTAACATTGTATGTAACCTTGTTCAATGTGCATGTGAAGGATGCCAACTTTGGATAACTTTGGCTCATGTTTCTGCAATTAGTGGTGCTTGATAAAACCATTCTATCTTATGCATCCTTATGCGGCTGACTATTGAATTTTACAAGTTAAAATCGGGGATGTAAGAAACACACATTCAACATTGAGTTCAACACACCTCACCTGCAGAAAACCCAACGCCAAGGGTGTCCTCCGTCACCTCTTTCAAGCGCTCGTGTAGTGCGGACACCTGCCATGCTGTGCCAAACTTCCATGCCAAGGAGATGCGCCCACAAGATGGGAATGATATTTCAACATACTTCAAGGGGTATTCCTCCACAGAGCAATAGGAACAGCAACAATAATCTTGGTTAAAGCATATCACGGTATATCCTGCCATGATCTGTCAGGTTTGGGTGGTCATCCCTGCAGTGTTTGATGTGAAGATCATCAGATCTGGCACGCTTCATCTCAAACAGGGATAACATGTTTCAAGCCCCCAATCAGGTAGTCTTGCAAATACCTTTAAAAAAAATCCCCCCCCACAGGTTGAGTTATTTCCTGTTATTTCATGTTATTTCCCATCCTTGGTTGGTTAAAAAATAACTGCAATGCTACTGCAAGCCCCTCCATGCGAGGTGCACCTCTGCATCAACGACCTGTCAAGGGCACGAGTAGGATACAAATCTTTGGAGACACAAACAACATAGCTGGGATCCTCAAGAAGATCGGTTCAACAGCTGTCTTACGATATGATCCTACATGTATAATATATTAATTATAAAATATATATATATACAAAACTTATATAATGTTATATAATGTCATGTTCCAATCTGTACAAGTTATACACCAACATCTATTCTATACGATGCATACATCCACACAAACATAAGACCACATGCCCCAAGGCAAACCCAGTGCCCTTTGCAACTGGCCTCCCTTCCATGGCCATGACCCTCCTGACTGCGAGGCCAGCAGCATCAGGCCATCAGTAGATCTATGGCTTATCAATGTTGGATCCTAAAACAGGTCTAAAATCTAAAACTTAGGATATATGATGATATATGTTAGCATTGTAATATGGAACAATGCTATCAAGTACATGTTTTTGATGTTTTTGCGTGGGGATGTGGAACCTGATTGATGGAGCGACTAAGCCATTCCTGGTCCCTACAAACAACTTGATCATGCCATTTGAATTTCTTAAAATCGGGGATGCCCCCAAATGACGCCAAAAACTCTATATTTGAGAAGGAGAAACCACGATGAATTGCATCCAGGCATGGCTTCAACTATACTGGACGCCTAGGAATCGCCTCAAAAAAAACAATCAAAAGCGGGATCGACCCGGCCACCGAATTAGCAACTTGATGGGTGCATGTACTAAATGCAGCAATCATGTGCAATCATCGCTTCTCAAAATGGCGATGCAAATTCAGCCCTCTTTGCTGCTCTGTAAACCTGAACCATGGTATCTACCATGGTCAACAAAAAAATATGTGTCTAACAGTCTAACAGTCTAACATTTTCCAACCATTTTCCGAGCCATTTTCCCAACCAACAGATCACCATTTTGTCCAACATGTTCCATTGATTTCCATTGCGCACCTGGAAATGGCCCTGAAAGGTGCTCCCATCCTTGGCGATGGGACTCCAAAATGGATGGCTGTTGGAGAAAAGGCTGTATCAAAATGGATGGAGCACCAGCCACCAGCCAATCCCAGCGATTCAATGATGATATGATTGGAATTTGATCATGAATCATCAATCAACTAAAACTGACCAACCTGTTGTGGCCTGGATTTCCACCTATTCCTATTTGGCAATGGCTCAAAATCATTGACCCCCCAAAAAATATAGTTGAAGTATGTTGAAGTTCCGAAAAAAGATATTTAAAAAAAAACTGGTCACTTCTGGTTCCATTGGTCATCAGAAGCTGTGAAGGATCAGCCCCAGGCACCAACTCTTGAAAAGCTCATTTGTTGTGTCGGACCTTCCAAGGATGGATCCTAATGCACAATCGGATTGAAGTTGGAGCCAATTCCCAATGGGCCGTATGCAAAAGTGATTGTTTGAATTCTCACCAACCTTGCCGTTACAATTCAGTTCTTGGGTGCTTCTGATTCTTGCTTTCTCAACGTCCACTTGGTCACTTGGTTCTGCGGAGAAACCGAGCATGTCTACAACAATCAATTTCTTCAAAGGTGAAAGCTCAGAAGCCCTTAAAACCAATACTTCCTGCCAGCACCATTTCGAACATGAAGTTACATGAATTGTCGAGAAACACCCAAACTTCGTCGGAAAATGTTGGAAACTTAGTGGTTCCATTGGTGGCTTGGTGAAATTGTCCATCCATGTCCATCCCATTGGCCAAGTCTCCAGGGAAGATTTCAGGGAGGCTCCCGCACGTTGCCCAATGGCCGACACAGCTCCCACGGCACCAGAGACAGCTCCTGGTGGTTTCTGAATGGGGAAACCAATAGTTTGGGGTCCCGACATCTTAAGAAACATCTATATTGTAACATATTCTAACCCTCACAAATAAGGAGTTTTCAACAAGAACTTGGATTTCACCTGTGAACCATGAGATTTAATTAATTGGAGGCAATTGCAATGCAACCAACAAAAACAAGCCTCAACGCCGCAACAATTACATACAATTACGATGTAACCAACAAAACAAAAGCAACAAGTACGTAGGGTTTCACCTGCAGCAAGAATTTGAAGTGAAAAACATTGGACCCGTCCGAAATGGACTGAACCGGGACATTCAAAACAAGTATGGTATGGCATGCTCCCAAATTGAGGGTCACATAGGGTCACAACATCACAACAGTCTGATCTGATCCATCTTCAAAAATGTCGCGGCTCAGCCTGAAAAATGCATATGGTTGACAAACTTCTGCAAAGACTGTACATACCCTGTAAATCCCTAGAAGTTGATCTTCATGTTCGATTCATGGCTATCTTCTGCCGTAGGGCCTGCTCCAGCTTTCCGTAAGGCTTCCATGTTGCCCATCAGCGGTTCTTGCACATGCCGCAGTAGTCGCGCATTTTCCTGGCAAAAATGGTGTCAAACTGCGGATGGGTACTTTTTTGGACGCGTGCTAGGCGCAATGCGGCAGGCCCGGGTTCATAAAATTAAATCTTATTATATGGGTGATTATGGGTGTGTCTGAAAATAGGGTATACCCAAATGGCTATGTTCATATGGAAAGTGATGAGAATTCATTGGATTTTTGGGTGCCCTATTTTCAGACAAACCCATGTAAGGAAGGAGTGGGAGAGTGTATATAAAGTTCGTGTGTCACGCAGATCTTATTGCAAACCCTCTGCGTCATGAGTTGTCCATGATACTGATGATCATTGATGATGTTGCGATAAGAAATCCATGGAAACTCCCAATCACCTAGCAATGTTCATCTAGAACTGAGTGGTCGCCAGCGTCCGAATCTTCACAATCGATTTCAAGTAAATTCAATCAATTTTGACTTTATTACTCTTCAATTTTTACCCATTCGAATAATTTTAGCTGAAACCTTCAATGTCAACGGAGGCATCAGTAAAAATTGCTACAGCACAGGGTACAGCTGGAATGTGTGAATTGCATGCAAAGGTTGAACGATGAAGCTAAATCATATCCCTACTATGTCACTGTATATATACAATAAATTATATATAATATATATAATATACAGATATGCCAGACATTGATTGTAATGGACCAGTGGAAATGAACATAGGATCTTTAAGACGGCCACGGCACCTGCCGTAGTTCTTCGGTCTGCATCTTCAGGTTGAGTAGTTCCTGTCCCAAGGACCAGCTCACAACCAGCATCTGCACAAGACTCTGTGGACATCTCTAGTCTGATGCAGATTCTGAAAGGGTGCCAATATGTGCCAATATTCACGTGGTATTATCACCAATATTCATGTATCCATGTGGTATTATCAATGACTTATCAATGACAATGGGGGGTAGATCAATCGACAGATAGATGATGTGCCTCCTGAAGACGCAGGAACTCATCAGATGTCAGCTCAGCTGTCATCGCGTGGCGGCTTGGTCAACCTACCAGAGTGGCACAAAAGCTTCATGATGAGGATGCAACCAACTTAGATGTTTGATGTTCGTTAAAATCATTTCTCTCCCGGATGTGTCAATACTCACTCTAAACAAAAGAAATTGGTATGAACTACAAAAACAATTAACTCTTTGGGTTTTCGCTTGTGCTTTGTTCACCTTGGGCATGTTTTTTCTGTCGCAAAAACTGCTGAAACATCTGAAACTAAGTGCGTTTGCATCTCGGCAGCTTCCTGCTTGCCAGAGCATCGGCTGCCAACAGCTGCCGTGGCAGCTCACAAGTTCATGTGAACGATGTCCACGTAGAGAGTCACAGGGACCAGCACACATCCAATTGAGATCAAAATCCAATCCTTGGATTGGTTTGAGCGCAAAAATAAAATATGCTTGCCATCCCCAATGATCCCCAGTGGGAAAACCAGAAGTCAATCCCCAAAATCCAGTGGGAAAATCCAGAAAATCCAGCAATTCCAGGCATCCAATCTGGGCGAATCCTTCACCAACCTGAGATGTAGCATCCCTGGGAAGATAATCGCCAAGGGGATGCTGCAAAAACTGCCCAGCATGGAGATGAATAAGGACCTGCTTGGGACCAAGACACAGCATGGGACTGCGTTGCGCAAATCCCAAGGACCAACAGTGGAGAGTTACTCACAGCTCAGAATGGAAAGTGATCTTATCCCATAGGAAACATGTTAGAAACTGTGAAACCACCAAGCCATGTGACAAATATGTGGACATTTGGTAGGCGAAGGCTCCCATCAGCAACGTGATGAAGGTCCGCAACAAGTTCTTCAACCACTTCCGCGTCAAGGTGGGTGGCCCATCGCTGAAAAGCTTCGACTCGATGATGGCGAAAGCGGGGAAAATCGCCTCAGCAAGTCGCGGTGAGGTTGGATGCAAATCTGCGGACATGTACTGGAGGTATAAAAACAATTAAAAACACACATGCATCTTATATCTATATATGCGTATATACCACATGAATGAGTCAGCATAAGATATACAGTGTACAATGAATTATGATATACTTTATATGATTATATTATATAATTATATATAATTAGATATATATATATATAGCATATTCAGGAAATTCATGGCTCACTTTACATATTGGTGATCCTCACACTCTTCAGGCCATTAAACAAAATCCATGCATGAAGCAAGCGGCCAAAGGATATCCGCAAAAAATCGCCATGATGTAGAGCAACTGTATCAGCATCCCCATGGTCCCAGGAAGTTCGTTCAACGCAACGGCCTTCACGTGGTTCCCCCAGGCGAAGTACCCCAGGATTCCAAAGCCGGTCAGAAACACCACAAAGAAGAGCATCATTCCCACCTCAGAAATTGGAAAACTTGACCCTTAAGAATAAAGTGGTTCAGCTATTTTTCCTGCCACCTGAGTTGTGGATGAAGCAATTCCAGCTCAAAAAGTATCAGTTGGCAGTTCAATTTCCCAGATGGATGGAATTGATGGAGGATTGTGGTGGATTTTGGGGGTCCCTAAACTTCGGACACACGGACACACAACAAAGACACTAGCGGAAATTCGTGAAACTGTTGGAGGCTCCCTTCTCGTTTTTCTTCGTTTGTGCCATCTGTTCTTGTCTGAAATCCACCTGATTCCTGGCAAATCCACAGTTCTGTTGTCACTTGTCGACTCTAAGATATTGCCATCCATTGTTGCTGGCGGTGCGGCTATACCCCCAATTCAAGAATATCTTGGTCTGGAAAGCATCATCCAAGCCACCAACATGTGAGGAAAATACTCCGGTTTCTCCATACTCTCACGGATGGGTATCACCAACGCGATACCCTCGAAGGCATAGACAGATGTGCCAGCGAAGATCAGAACCCTGGTTGCTGGAGTCAAGTGGATCATCCCAAATAGACATGGAAATTCATGACTCGAAAGTGACGAATATTATTCTGCATCATCTAAGATCATCTATCTTGAAATGTGCTGTTTATCCCAGATTGGTCCACATTGAAGGTTGGACATATGTTATGGGATGGGACGGGGTGGTTCGGGATGGTATGGGTCAAATTTCAAGACAGAGGACATCACTGATGATGCTCATTTGTGCAACCCTGGTCAGCTCCGAATAGCATTGGAAATTAACTCATTGAAGCAGGAAAGCCATTAACAAATAAGAAACCTCCCATTGAATGTGGCAAACCGAACAACTGACTCCAATTGCTTGTGGTACAACTTAGGTGTATATATTATTCTGGCTGAAGTATAGTAATTCACCAATCGTCAATAAAGGACTTCAGGCTTAGATCCCCTCACCAATCATTATTATACCGATACCATTATTTGCAGTGAGGTCCTAGTGGGGTCCTTGTAAATTCACCCAGAGTGATGCTTCAAACAAATCAATATTCACCCCAGCAATTACATTCAATGTTCTATATCATATATACGAATTATTACAATACATGGACATATATATATATTAATATTATATATAAGTATAAACATGTGTATATATGTATAATTATACACGTACATAATTGTACATATATATATATATATATACAGATAGATAGGTAGGTAGGTAGATAGATAGATAGATTGATAGATAGATAGATAGACAGATAGATAGCTAGATAGATAGATAGCTAGATAGATAGTTATATAGATAGATAGTTAGATAGGTAGGTAGACAGACAGATAAGATTAGATAAGATTAGATAAGATTAGATACGATTAGATACGATTAGATAAGATTAGATAAGAAAAGATAAGATTAGATAAGATTAGATAAGATTAGATAAGATTAGATAACATTAAATAAGATTAGATAAGATTAGATAAGATAGATAGATAGACAGTTAGATGGATAGATAGGTAGGTAGATAGATTAGTTAGTTAGTTAGTTAGTTAGTTAGTTAGTTTGTTAGTTAGTTAGTTAGTTGGTTAGTTAGATAGTTAGTTAGTTAGTTAGTTAGTTGGTTAGTAGATTAGTTAGTTTGTTAGACATATAGATAGTTAGATAGATAGATAGATAGATAGATAGTTAGATAGATACATAGTTAGATACTTAGTTAGATAGATAGATAGTTAGATAGATAGTTAGTTAGATAGATAGACAGATAGATTAGATAAGATTAGCTAAGATAGATAGATAGACAGTTAGATGGATGGATGGATGGATAGATAGATAGATAGATAGTTAGATAGGGGAGGTAGGTAGATAGATAGGTAGATAGGTAGTTAGATAGATAGATAGATCATTCATACCCCAGGCCTGAGGAAACCCAATCCATCTCCCACCTGGAGGGTGGTGCAAATGCCACCACTTCCTGCGAGACGCCGTCGCGGCAGAGCTTCAATGCGGCCGTGGCGGCGACTGAAAAAATGGCCGTGATGATGATGACGTCCCCCGCGAGGTTCACCACCTTGGAAGGTGTACCAAAACCATGGGATTGGATCCCATGGGATATCATGACGAAGACTAATAAGACACACACACACACACTATATATATATATCCCTAAAAGTCCCAAGGCCGTACTTTTTGAGTCCTTAGGAAAAGTGCCACAAAAAGGGATCATCGCCGAGAAACCATAGCAATGCCGAGGTTCTACGGCCGAGGGTTTAC
>Ga0126342_10004399_pt1 | contig 24000 bp, 10 predicted proteins | sample Cyp1metagenome_FD_92528 | JGI IMG/M metagenome (GOLD analysis project Ga0126342, IMG submission 92528) | Coral microbial communities from Lord Howe Island, Old Settlement Bay, Australia - Cyphastrea 1 metagenome | ecosystem: Host-associated > Invertebrates > Cnidaria > Coral ...
AAAAAAAGGAATAGAAGCAAAGAAGCAGAGAAGCACTGCAGGAGGCAATAGAGTAAGCAGGAAGAAATCCAAAAAAAAATCCCTAAACTAAAAAAAAAAAAATCCCTAAATAAATGGCCCTCCGTTATTAACCATCATTACCATTTGGTTATTTAACAGTTCGCCATGGAAAATTTTCATGCTATTAAGAACGGTAAACCATCTATTTCTATGGGCCATCGAAAAACCATGGCTATGTAACAAATAACCAGAGGGTAACCAGTATTAACCATCAATCATTAACTGGTTGGTGGTTTCAACCCCTCTGAAAAATATTACTCTTTATTGCTCTTTATTGACGAGCTACAGGGCAAACGAGTGACCCTGCAGCCCCACTTTCTCCATGCTCATCCCGTCTTTGGGGCTCGAAGGCAGGCCACATCACCCCCGGTGATCAGCTGACGTTGCAGCTGGCCAAACAGAATGCTATCAACACGGTCGATCTGATCCTTCGTCCATCTGAGTCGATAGCAAACAAGCCAGCGCGAAATGGCAGCAGAAAAAGGCCTGGTCATCTTCTGTGGGACATTGACCCCCTGCGCTTTCAGATACGTTTTCCACATCATAAGGAAAAGTTTGCATCTGCTTCCCCACTCCAGCCTTGCCTGTGGTGGAGCCTGGTCGGCTGCCGCATACCACTTCTTTTTATGGCACCACGGACCCTCAAAACCAGTAAAGAGGTTAAACGCACAGTAGAGCTGAAGGCCTGAAATCATCACCAGTGGAGTGTCACCCTGTAACATGGCAGAACCCTGTACTTGCCACCACTGATGTAGATACCTCAAGTTGTCATGCCCATACCGCGGAAGCAGTTTGCCTGGAATGTCCCACTGCGCTGGAACATGCTGTGCCACCTGCTGTACCACAACTTGAGGTGGCCTGTCCACCTTTGCACCCTTATCAGCTGCCGCAAGTCGGGATGTCTGCAAGAGCATCTTCAAGATGGCCTCATGAAGGCCACGATGAAACTCCAAGGCTTGAGCCAATCCAACCCACGCTTGCCAAAACTCTGGTGATCTGCGACTGTTGATCCCATCTGCTGCTTGGTCGGTCAAATTGTTGTGCCAATAAGCCCATTCTTCCAATGGCCCCGTGGCCAGAGAAACCTTTTCTCACCTGGATCAACTGATGCCCTGTATCCCCCAGCAGCGCCACAATGCCAGCCCATAGGTCAGAGTGTGGTCGATTTCGCTTGAGTGGCAAGCGTTGCAAGACCCTCCTGAGACCCTTCACCACGCCCTGGCAGTCGATCCAGAGCCGGACCTGCTGCTGCCGCTGGACAGCCCACCTGATTGCATAGTACGCCGCCATCAGTTCAGCTCTGAATGGTGTCTGGCACATACCTGTAACATGTCCGCCCATCAAAATCATGTTATCCAATGTACCAACGCCACCAGTTGCAAGTGTGACTGCCCAAGCTGCGAACCTCAATTTTGGTTCTTCAGGACAAGCACCTGTACCATCCAGGAAAAGCTCAAGAACATCGCCAGAAGGGGCAGGGGGAACTGTTGGTGACATCCGACAAAGTCCATCATCCCGCAACAACTGACGGATGTAGACCTCCCATTCAGGTAACACCACAGGCCAACCATGGTCACGCAAGCACGGAGGTAAAGACGCAACAACCGCAAGCTGAGCAGGGGTAAAGTGCGCACGACATGGGGCAAAATGGGCACAAATCCAAGCCCGGTGGTGAAATCCATCTGTTTGGTCACACCAAGGGCACTTGGCCGAAGTGCCCGGCTCAAACTTGGCCCGCGCATTCTGTGTAAACAAGGTTCCATCCAGATGACACCGAAGGTAAACCTGGTCAGCAGGGCCAAACTGGCGCAGCATCCGGTGGAGCTCCGGAAGGTCAGCATTTTCAAGACCACCAAAAGTGGGCCGGTGTGCAACTTCACTGGCCAAAACTGCACCCCAAGCCAACCGCAGCCGAAGTTGGAGTTCATCCCAACTAACTGAGAAGAGACTGAAGGTCCCAAAACGATCTTGGAGCAAGCCCTGTCCACCAACCGCCCATCCCAACCTTCGAATCCTGGACAAAAGCACAGCAGTGGGACCATTGGCAGGGACATCAGCAATCTGAGAAAACAACCCCAACAAAGCCTCAGTACGAGCAGGACAGCTTTGGTCACGGGCATCACGAAGGGTTTGAAGCGTAGCCCAAGCTTCCGGGTCAGATTCCAAAGAGGAGGTGGCCAAGTGCAAGAACGGATTGGCCCCTTTTCTATCAGCTTTGAGCCCCCGGAGGGCACCAGCACGCAACACCTTGTAGTGACAGGCACCAAGATGAACCACCGAAATCCCATGGAGAGCCCTAGGCCAAGCCATCATGTGAATGGCAGCAACCTTATACCTGTAAGGCCCATGAGAGGCGCGCAAACGAACCCAGACAGGAGGCAACCTGGCTAAGCGCTTCTGGAGTTCAGCATTATGACAATGCCGGCTGAAATTGTGGTGCGCCCCAAGATTTCTGGCCGACAAAGTAACTGGGATGTGGCCTTCACGGAATTGTTTTCTGGCAGTGGCCTCAGTAGACCAAAGTCTTGTTTTACCAAGATCAAGGGCTAAGTCCATTTGATCGGTAAATGCCTCAATGGCAGTCCAAGCCCGGTCAAAGATGGATGCATCCTGGAACAGCAAACCCCAATCATCGACAAAGGTTCGCAAGGAAATTCCAACATCGAGAGCGGAGAGCCACAAATCCAGAATCCAATCAACCACCACCATGCCAAACACAGAGAACGCGCAACCCTCAGGCAAGCCGCAATTGGAAACCAGAGGTGCACCAACTGAACGCCTAATCTTAAAGCGCCGTGTCTGGCGCGCAACAAAGTTCTGCCACGCAGTCAGAGGACCCTTGGGAAAATCCAACAAGGACAAAGCACGCCAGAGGGGAAGCCTGGGTAGGTTATTGAACGCTTTTTGAATATCCATCAGAAGACCATGAAGCCCGGTGCCCTGAAGGTAGGCTTGTTCAAGGGCAGTGGCCAACTCATACCAGATAGTTTTCGCTTGGCGACATGGAACACCTCCTTGAACACTGTGCGGCAAAACAGGGGCTAAGGCTTTCAGGGATTCACGAGCTCTTTCCGAAGACCAAACCCGATAAAGCAAGCTGTAAACCACCACTGGACGAAACTCATCAACCTGTTGAGCATCGGGTCGCTTGGCAAGGCTAGAGACAAACCCGTTAGCCAACTGAGCTGGCCAAGGCGAGCCAGCCTCAACCGCATTGTACAAGCTGACCAGAGCTGAGCACGCACCCAGAGGAAGAGCAACAAGGTCTGGCTGAGAGACACCATCAGGTCCTTTAGCCGCACGGGTCTTTTTGGACTTGACTGCCTGAGCAAACCCCTCAGTAGTCCAACCAGCACAAGGCCAAGCCATAGGACGGAGCACGCGTTCCAAAAATCCACAGATTTGATCCCATTGACCAGGCAACACATGGGAAGCCTTATTCCACCGGGGCTCCCATGCTTCAGCAAAGCGTTGCAGGATCGCAACATCTGAGGTGACCGGACGTTCCTGTGTGAGAACATCACCAGCCCGAAGGCCTTCAACTGATTCAACCCAGAGCTGGTCTTCCGAATGAGCAACAACATCAACAACGGATCCTTGAATCACCACCGGAACTCCATCAAGCAGAGTGGTAGGGCCCGTGAGAACAACAGAGGAATCCTCCTCCCGCACCTCCTCCACAGAGATCTCGACCCGATCCAAGAGCACATCAGCCTTAGGGAGGGGATCATCCTTACAGTCTTGAAAGACGTACGCAAGATTGTTGGCCCGTCGGGTCCTGGCATGTTGATACCTTTGTCGAGCCAACTCCTGTTCATAACATCTAACAAAAGTTTGGAATCCATCAAAGAGTGCCTGAACAACATCAAGGTGAGGGCATGTGAGGGGAAGATAAGAACCCGCCCCCGGCAACAAACCATGGTCAACACACCAAAGTCCAAAACCGCCAGGAAAGCCAGCAGCACAACGAATGGCACGCCAAGTTTCATCACGGTTGACCTGCCCAGATTCAGTGGAGACCCCCTTGGCCAGCACCCGACACAGCGACTGAAGACGACGAAGTTGCTTGAAGTATCGAGCATGCTGGAGACTGACTCCCAAGTACTGAGGCTGAATGTCCCCGACCCGAGCCTTTTTCAAAGGACAGTGATGACCATGCTTGACTTTGGTGTCCAACACGCTGGCTCGGCCACATTGGCTCTTGGCAACAAAGCACCCATGGTGTTGATTCCACAGTTTGGCTTGCGTTTCAACCTGAGCCCACAACTTCGCATATTCCAGAGTCAGATCACTTTCGGGGTCAAAAGCCACACAGCAAGTCCAATCCGAAGGCCACGGAAAAGGTGCCGGCATGGGCCAATGCAACACCTGCGGTGACAAACCCGAGATAGAGAATTGAGCGGAAATGGCCGCATGGTCAGCCCAACAGGTAAAGTCCACAGACACACCTCGGTAGACCAACTGAAGTTCGGGAGAAATCCAAAGCTGATCAATCCTTTTGGCCCCCCGTCCCGTAGCCTGAGCAGAAATGCCAAACCGCCATGCAGACAGGTCTTGCACCTCTCTGAAGCCCAAATCATGCAACCGCGCCAGTTGGGGAAGCTCATCTGGGCCAAAGTTGAAATCTCCCCCAATGACGCGGGGCCCCGTGGCATTAAGCCCGACCCTGTCAACCAACTCAGCCAGCAGCGCATCTGTTTGGTACCTGGCCTGTTTGTGATTGGCATTCATGGGCATACCATAGAGAAGGCCTGCGGTCACCCAGACATCATGAACTGCCATACCAACAACCTGCAAGCGCCCAGACACGTAGGCATCAGCATCAAAGGTGTGAGGAAGAGCCCTAGCCGGATATTTTGAGAGAAACATCACTCCCGAGTGCGATCCGGTGTCAGTGCCATGACGCGGCTGGCACGGAGCACCAGCCACAACATACTTCCATGGACTTCGCAACATCTTCAAGCCCTTAACAAACCCAGAAAGGCCCTGGCGTGAAAGTTGCGTTTCACTCAAAATCCATGCTTGGCCATGCATATGATTGATCTGGTCGAGCTTACCATTTAAGCCTGAAGGGTTGGCAACGCCCAAAGACCAGACAGAATCAGCTGATTCAGGACCCGGATGCGACGCTTCCCCAACTCGAAAACCGCCAAGGAAGAGCAAAAGTGGCAACCACCTCAGTGCTATACAACAACCAAATCGTGACCTGACACGCTTGGCTCGCATCAAAGAGGAGGGAGAAGTCCAAAATTGGTCACCGAGGACCCCATGTAGCATCTGAGCATACACAGATTGTCCACAGCAAAGACAAAACAAGACACTGAGTGTCAGGAAAGTGAAAACCAGGTGCCAGCCACACGTGCGCACCGCAAGTGAAACACCAAGACAGCCTTGCCGCCACAGCTGCAAGGAGGAGACCAGCTGGGTACAAATCATGCCACTGTCTTGCAAAAATTCCAGCGACTTCCCAACGTGAGACATCCCAAAGTGTTGCCCAAAACGTACGCAACCACATAGAGCCACCAACTCCTGCGCACCAGCAACCCACATCTCATGACTGCTAGGATACGGAACTGTGGAAATTCCAAGGCAACCATCACCTTGAAGAGCAGAATCCACAACCCTTGTGGACCCCAACACACCAACCACGACACTGCAAAAAGCAAGCTGCAAAAGTCCAATCCCCACCAGGCAGAGCAGAGACTGATAAGGCCACTTCAAACACACCCCTGGATGGACAGCGAAAGGGGGGCACCTCAGACAGAGAATCACCAACAGTGAAACAAGCCATGAACAAGGGGTCGCTACATCATTTGCGCAAGAACTGCCACTAGCACCCCAACGCACCCCAGAAGCACCAACGTGGCCAGCAGTCCAAACGGCCAGAAGCCTTTGACAAAGTCCAACGAGGCCCGAAAAGGAGCAAAGTCCAAAAGTCCACAGCAGCACCATGACAAGACTACCCATCAACACTTCCCAATTGCCCACGGTAGTCAGGCAGACAACTGGGCACCATCACTCTTGCCTGGGTCGCTTGGCCAGCAACGTCTCGAACTGGGTCATCTGCTTGTTGAACATATTGTCCAACATAGTTTGCTGGTGCGAGACCTGCTGCCGAAACTGCTCTTGGAACACATCCTGAAAGGTTTGGATGGATGCTGCCTGAGCCTGAATGGCTGTTTCAAACTGTTGGCCCTGCTGTTGCACCTGAGTACGGATGTCCTGAAACTGGGCCGCGGCATCTTGGGCATGCATCTGTGTGCTGGTGATCAAGGATTGAGCCTGGCCCTGCAACTCCTGGACCTGGCTTTCAAGCTTGGAAACCCTGCTGTCCACTGCATCATCATCCACCTCCATGCTGGATTTCGGGAGCTGCGCCAAAACTTCAGCAACAACCTTTTGGGTCATATCTTCCAGGGGATTGCCAATTTGAAAGCTTTGAGGTCTGGACTGGAGCTTGCTAGCTGCCTTGGCCCATGGGTCATTCTTTTGAATCATGTCAACCTCACATGCCTTGGAGACAAATGATTCAGTGGCCAAAGTGGCAACAACTTTCGGCTCTGAACGGGATGGCTGGCTAGCATCATCCTCCTTGGCAATCATGACATCTCCATGGACCATACGCAAAACTTTCAAGGGTGGGTCCTGAACCGACTGGACACGAAACAACAGACCTTGGACATGAGACTTGGCAGGCACAGCTTGGATGGGTTTGGCTGTCCATCCTGCACTCAACAAGGCCTGAGCCACGGATGCTTGCAGTGTGCCGAAAGGAAAAGGGCCCACCAAAAAGGTTTGTCGTCTTCCTGGCGGAAGGAACGTATGTCCTGGCTTAAGTTTTGCAAACACCTCAGCAGCATGCTCTGTCTTGCACCTAAGACCAACTTTGTGACCCAACCGAGCCATGCCGACAACATGTTGGATGGTCTGCCGCTGGAGAAGCAGCTGCGCCGCATCGGTCTTGGGGACCCAGACTACTTGGAAATCCGGGGAAGGCTTTCTACCATCCAAGGCTTTAGGTTCAAGGTAAACCCCACTGTGACCCGAAAATTGTTGGACCTGCAGCTGGAGGTATTCAGGCAACCGGATGTGTGCAGTGAACATGTCTGCTTTCTCGGGAGACGTGTGTGCAAAGTCCATTTTCATCCACTGTTTACCCCAAAGCTCAAGGACAGGTGAGTCCATTGGGATTTGTGGTGATTTGTGCCACGCCTCACATCCAGTGCATTCAGAGTCAGTGCATGATTGCATCGGAGGAATCCTGTCAAAGATGTGTTGGAGAGGATGAGCAACAACCTGACTCCACTCACAGGAAGTCTCATCACGGAACACAATAGCCTTCACCACACATGTTGGAATTGAATGAACCTCACAACCCGGCTGAGCAGGGGCACGCTGCACACGAACCGCACCAAGTTGCACAAGAAATCCATCGACCAACAACGGCTCTGAATTGGCAGCACAAACCAGTGGAACCCTCTCAGGAGAGACAGGAAAAGACGTATTGAAAAGTCCATCCGAATCCACAACAAAGAACGCCAAGGGCCCGGCAGAGATCGGGTTCAGTGCCTTAAGGTAGGGTTCAATGCAGCTTGATGAAACCACAGCAACACCTGCAGCTGATGGACCAACTTGTGGCAGCGGCAACTGGCTCAAACCCTGACCGCTATCACTCTGGAAAATTCCATGCTCAAGTCGCAAAAGGGCAGGGTCAACACTGGAACCACCTTGGTGACCTTTGCCTTTTCCTTTGGTCGATTTGTGCTTCTTATGCCCAACTGGCTGATCATGTCGACGTTTCTGGACTTGCATCTGAAGCTCAGCAGGCTTAATCAGCATGTAAGGAGGTCTGAGCTGATTGCCTAACCATTTCAAGTCACGCCAAGGATTGGGGGCATCCAATGCACGTTGGACTCCTTCTTCACCAAGTGCTTTCAGGACTGCAGTAGCCCGTGATCCTGCCTCGGCTTCAGGGACGCCATGTTGAGCCAACAGCTCTGCCAACCTGGTGTGCACGGAAACTCCAAGCCCAGCAAGCCTGGGACGTTGGCATGGTTCAGGCAATCCATCAGCAAACTCAAAACGAACACGAGATGCAAATTGCTCCAACTCAACTTGGTCAGAAACCATGGAATGCCCCCACAACAGGTGCCGGACAAAGCTCAACACCATAGCACCACAATGACCCGCAGGAACAAAACCCGTGGAATGAGCTTTCCAGACCCCCATGGCTCCCCCCCGATAAAGTCCAATGGCTTGGCTGAGAGATTCCATTTGTGACTCAAAAGCCGCAGTGACAGACAGAGAATGAAGCACCACCCCAACCATGTCAATACGCCACACCAAAGGAACCCAGTGATGCCCCAACAGCACCGCAGAGATAACAGTAGAGACCGGTCCAAGTGCCAAGACAAGCTCCTTCCAAGTCTCTGCTGTATGCTCTTGGACAAGGCCCGAAACAAGCAAAGGGTCCCACACATGAACCTGTTGATCCGATTCAGTCAAGATGGCAATTTGGAGAAGTCCATGCATGATTTCGTCATCACTCCAAACTGGTCCTTGCATGCCCAGCAGATCTTGCCTGGCCAATCGATGCATGTCAGGAAACCTCAGCTCAGCAAGGTGCTCGGTTGTCTTGACAATGGCAACCGGTTTTGAGGCTCCTTCTGGAAGTGCATGTTCAAGAACACCATGACAATCCAAACAACAAGGGATACCTGGATCAGCACGCAGTTGATCTTCACTCCAATCAGCAGGGACAAGGGACACAAGGGATCCCGCCGGAATGGGAAGTGCCGGATCAAAGTCAAGTCCATCAACACGCAAACGACAACCAGGGACACTGGCCCCAAGCTTTTCTTGGGCTTGCAACAAACCAAGACCCGTCGTACCAGGAGACAGCCGAATTTCAACCTCCGGTTCACCTGAGCAAGGCCAAGACAGAACACATGTGGACCGATCAGGAACTGCATCTTCGATAGGGTCATCAACAGACGCGGCTTCAAGCACCGTAGGAGCAATGGGGGGAGGCCACAATTGACGACAAGTCAAGACAACTTCATCCAAATAAGGCTGCAGAACCTGCAAAGGAACACAAGGGGTCGCAACTTCAAGTGTCAAGTCCAAGCAACGCTTCACCTGGGCAAAAATCCAGAGCCCCATGATCGGAGCTACTGCCTGTCCAACCCCTGCCATTGCCAATCGCAAGTTGTGGCCCATGGAGATATTGGGTAAACCGCCCATCAAGGCCCACATTTCAAGGGGATGTAGGTATCTCGCATGTTCCATCCTGACATGCATGTGAGTCTGAGACGTGCCAAGCTTCAAAAGGGTACCAATCAGTCCACGTTGAGCCAAGCGGGATTCACTGAGGGCAGCCCTGCAACCACAAGCACATGTATACAGCTGGTTGCCAGCACTGTGCAAAAGAGTCGGCAATTTCTCATGGGGTTTCAACCAAACAGATTCCATGCCACCAGCCGCATACTGATAGTACTTGGACAGCTCATACAAGTTGAGAACAAGCTGAGCCTGGTCAAACTGATGCCACAACCGAAACTCAGGAATCAAGTCTTCCACAACCTTGATCTGAGTAACTGCAGGTAAGTCCAACAACTCACAAGGCTGAACAATAGGGGCAGTCAACACAGCAATCCACCGGTCTCTCCTGGTGCACCAAACATTCCCCAGCTTCATGATAGTCTGGGAGACCCGAAAGCCAGTGTCAATGGCAAACTGCCGGATGATCTCCTGGGCATTGGCATCTCGTAAGATCTCAGGAGTGCACTCAAGGATCAACACCGCAGCCTGCAAGATCCATGCAACAACCAATGCTTTTGGGAGCGACTGTGCCCGAGGGTCCAACATGCCACGACGGTCCCCCAACACCGAATGGGGCTGGCAGCTGATGCCAGCACAGACAACGCCATGAAACAACCCTTGCCTCAAAAGCTCTTGAAGCACAAAAGGATCAGTCAAGTCCCCAGCATGAAACTGAGCATCAGGATGGATAGTAGCAAACAGCTTCTTCCAAAGTCCATTTTGGTCAACACCAGCACAGACTCGAAAACCCAACCGACCAGCAGTCGAAGAAAATCCACCCATACCACAACACAGGTCAGTAACCCTCTGAAGTGCAGCACGATCACATAGGGGCACAGGAACCAACACCGTCCGGTCATCAACAGTCAGTTGCATGGGGGAAACGGATGTCACCAACAGTTCAACCCCTGCTACAGTGGTGGCTCTGGGTACCTCCCCATAAATCCAAAGCTTCAAACCACGGCGATCCTGAGACTGCGCTAGGTGCCACTTCTCCTCCGAAAAACAAATAACTGAAAACACCAAAGGGGTTCTTTGCCCAGCAGTGAGTGTAGACCAGTTAGAAACCATGGCACCAAGCGCAACCGTCAAAACAAGCCCCCAGGAGTTCGGCATGAACGGTCCCACTTACTGGAAAGATCCTGGGCCGAGACCTCTGAAAAATATTAGTCAGATTGGATCATCATCCCAACTATTGGGGAAAATAAAAAATGTTCCAAACCACCAACCAGTTAACCATTCATGGCTTCCGATTCCCCCAATTTTCATCAATTTTCGGCCTCCGCAGTTCCAGCTCTCCCAGGACTGCCACGCGGTTCACGCCGCTGCCACCCCCAGTGGCCGTGCTGTGCTCCTGACATCCGACGCAAGGCTTCAGATGGAAGAAACCAACAGAAAACAAGGGTTTTACCATCAAAAATGACATGTTTAACATGGTTTAACATGGTTAAACATGGTTTAACGTGGTTCAACATGGTTTAACATGGTTTAACGTGGTTCAACATGGTTTAACATGGTTTAACGTGGTTCAACATGGTTCAACATGGTTTAACATGGCTTAACATGGTTTAACGTGGTTTAATATGGTTCAACATGGTTTAACATGGTGTAACACCATGAAAAATGTTGGTTTAAGCTGATTTGACACACCTGAAATACGGATTTCATTCAACACGAATGAGATTTCACAATGAAAAAGGTGTATATAATATATTGTGTGTGAATTGAAGTCTAGAATCTAGAAACATGGGTTTCTGCCAAGCAATATGGCGTGGATTTCGCCCGGAAAAATGGGGGTGGTTCAATTCAAGACAATTGGAGATTTGCCTCAAGAAATTGAGATTCCACTCAAGAAAATTAGATTTCAGTGAGAAAAACTGGGATGCAACTCAATGACGATAGTCAAAGAATTGGGATTTCACCAGCAGGAACGAGAATTCAATTTAACAAGACTGGGATTCTGGCACTTGAACTCACAGACCCGCATCCTTTCACAAGATGCGGTCCTGCACCTGTTGCCAGTAGCGGAACAGCAGCAGGGCATTTCGTACCTGGAGATTCTCTGGTCAAAGTCCTGTCATTTGGGCATGGGATGGTATGCATGTGTCTGAAAATGGAGTTTACCACGCATAAAAATGACCATTTGATGCCATTTTACTAGGGGAAAACGATGGGTTTCCATGACTCATTCCATCTCATTCCCGTAACTAATCTCAGCTACCCTGCAAGAAACACACATCGCAAATCCATTTACCCTCCAAGGTTTTTCCCTGTAGCGAGCCGTCTTCTAGCAGAAGAATTGAATTCAAGGCTGGATTGATCAGTTATATAAATCAGCCAATTTCATGATGGTTAAATCGCAATCTTGGTGTTTTTTGAACATGTCAATGGATTCAAGCAATCTGGGTAGATGCTATATCAATAAAAGTGTAAAAGCCATTATATAACTATAGACACATCATGATATATCTACCAAAAACCATAGTTAAGTAGAATTTCATAATATAATATGTATTATAATATATATTATTATATTATATGTTATATGTTATATGTTATAAATTATATGTTCTATAGTCTATATATTATATAATATATAATCTATAACATAATATATTATATTATATTATATTATATAATATAATATATATATATGGATATCAATTTAGTAGCTATAAGTAGCACCATCAAAACCATCTACGTAGCAAGGCATGGCCCGCGCGCGCCTCGTCCTCTGTACGGTGCGTCTCCACGTCTTCAAGCGTTGTGACCTGGGTTCGTTTCACATTCCAATGGCTCGTGGATGGTTCTGGGAAAAGTATACCCTCTGGTTATGTCAAAATAGCTATTGAAAATGGCAATTTTTAATGGGAACATCCACTATTAATGGTGAGTTTCTATAGTTATGTTAGTTTACCAGAGGGTATAACTTGGGATTTCATGGGAATATCACGTGGGTTAAAGTCTTTATAAAGTATCCCAATTTCATAGCTGGTTCTGAGGAAGATCATGGGAATTTTTGGAATGGTTCTGGAAAAATACCCTGAACTAGATGGAGGTTTATAGTAGCTGTGAATATCAAATGGAGGATTTATAATGACCTCTCTGAAATCAAGGGAAAAAACATGGGGCAACTATCCCAAAATACCGAACTTTTGAGGTCAGTGAATTATGGTAATTTAATGTAATTTACTTAGATGGTGAAGAGATAGTTAATAAGCCCTTCTTCGTGATTTCATGGTGATGTTCTTTGCTGCTTCAGATTCAAAAAACGTACAGTAATTCGACGATTTGACAAAATGTTCATAGGGTGGATGGGCCAGCAAAATCCTGCACCAGTTGAAAACGGTGGTAAACATCCCATTATTTATAGGCTTTCAACCGGTGTCAACCATCCTTTTGGTTCAGGATTTTGCAACCATCAGGATGTGATTGATCAAGCTGTCCTCGTGCCAGGTGAGCCATGATCGATTCGCCATTTTAAGGATATCGCCAGCTGGAAACAACCACAACTGGCATAGAAACAGATGGCTTCGCAATCTTTTCATGACACAAAATAAAGGGCTGCACCTTGGACAGCCAGCCTTCTCGCACTAGTGACCACAGGTCCATTCTCGATTATGGTCAAGCTTTGATAGTCCACCAAAAATAGTATATATTTTGCTGGTGATGACTATTCTCCACTAGCAAGAAACTAAAGCATTCTGGTTGGTGGTTTCAACCCCTCTGAAAAATATTAGTCAATGGGAAGGATTATCCCACATATTATGGAAAATAAAATTCATGTTTGAAACCACCAATCAGCATTAAACTAGCTATCCAAGGTCGGGAATGTTCTCAGGTCTCATTTCCGGACAAACCCAGTCGGTCATGCCTGAGATACCCCATTGATGGCCAACAAGTAAAGGTTCTAACAATACCAATTTGTTTAGCCAATATACTTCCAAACTATCAAACCATGATGGTGTATTTTATTTAGTTCCATGGTTTGCCCCGAAAATATCTGAAAATCAGAGTTTGGGGGTGAAATGAGACATTTACCCTTCCCTAAATTGACACAGACTAGCATAAAATGGCCAAGGCACTAAGTCTTATAGTGGAAAGTTATCTTCCAAACTCCAACTTGTGGCAGGGTCGAACTGTTGCATTGGGAGAGTGTAATGGGATTATCTATAAATCCCTTTATGGACAAGATGGGATATATATATATACTTGGGATTGACCCATAATGATAGATGAGATGGGATAGATGATTGACCCAAGATATAAATCCCACATGAGGTGTATGATAGATCTAGATGGAATATAATAGGAATTGATATCAAGATCTCTAAGAAAATACTGGGATAGATATCTGTATGTGTATATATATAATATAATATATAATATCCATTATAAGTTTGAGGGTAAGACTTTCAAAGTTCTCGCCAAACAAACAGCGCCAAGACGCTGTGGGCACCTCAAACTGTGTACAGGAGGCCTGGAACAGCAGAGGACACACAGTACCCTCTGGTAATTTAACATAGCTATTGAAAATGACCATAGAAATAGTGAGTTTTCCCATAAACAATGGTGATTTTCCATAGCTATGTTAATTTACCAGAGGGTACTTCAGTTGGGGTTCACCATGATTGACCGATCCGGTCAACCTGGTTTTTTCACGGAAAACCATGGATTCACCGTCACCCGTTTTGGGCATCGTTTTTCAGACTCCTTGGGTGGACCATGATGGGAAACGCAAGCACTAGCAATGAACATGCAAAAAACAGCAGCTGGTTGGTGGTTTTATATAATCATATTGAAAAATGGAAAGGATTATCCCGTATATTATGGAAAATAAAAAATGTTCCAAACCACCAACCAGAGCAGTGTTCAGTTGGGGAGCCTCTTTTCACCTCTTTTGCCAGGCGGAATGGACGGAATGGAGGATGAAAAATGCATGATATTGTCTGAGATTGCCTGACTACCCACATGGATTTGTATACAACTTTAATCGAACCAACCTGGCAACGGAAAAACACCGTACTCAATCGGTAAATTGGCAAATCGGATGAAATTGCTGCATGTCATGGGATTTCCATGAGATTTTCAGAGTGCCAGCTTTGTTTCTCAGTAAGTGCCAAGACCTTGTGTCATTCCCAAGCCTACTGCTTGGTGGATAGGTCTTCCAATACTCTTCAGTGATTCATAATTATCCCCATTTATCATACTGTGGATGGGCCAGCGAAATCCTGCACCATCCTGCACGGATGGTTTTTCAACCCCAACAAAATCATGGGATCTTTACCATCCAGTTGGACCAGATCCGCGGGTTTCCCATGATCTGCCGTGGAAAAAAACCCATGATGATGAAATGAGCAAGAACAAACTATACCCTCTGGTAATGACTAACATAGCGAAAATCACCATGCTATTAATAGGTAAATTTCAACTATTTCTATGGCAATTTGAACCATAGCTATGTTAAATTACCAGAGGGTATCCTCAGTGTTGTTGATAGGGTGAACTGTGTTCATGTTATCCACATGACTAACCCATCCTTGCCAGTTTATATCGTTTTGAATAATATTTTATATCGTCCTGGAAATTCAATTCCCAATTTTTGGGCAGGTTGACTTATCCGGAGTTGTCATTGTATTCATTGTGAAGTAATATACCATACCCATTCCAAGCATTGACCAACCATCATTTCAGGATATTATATATCTATATACACTTTATTTTTTTGAAGATTCTGCAGGCTAGTTATTCAGTTATTCTCCAGCTGAATCCGATTGACAATCCCTAAGATCTGGGCCGGTAATCCCCAATAAACACTTAATGATGAGTACATGATTGTACTAAACACGAAATTCTGGCTATAAACCAATTATAGATCATTCTGTAAAAAAAAACACTTTAAGCACTTCATTCTGGTGAAAAAAACCGTTGTACTCATAATCAACCATATTACCTTTTTATTTGGTTCGGTTGATCATATTAAACACTTATATAATTTGTTCCCATTCCAATCAACCACTTCGTACTTAGATGGGCCAAGGGATTAGCGATTCCCGGTTAGGAAACTGGGTTATAAACCACTATATATATATATATCCCAATTCTATCCACTTGTAATCCATTTACTAAGCCAGTTTCCACTTGTACAGTAATCCATTTACTATCATTTACTAACTAAATCTAGCTCGTTAAGTAATCCCATGGTTCATCTAAGCACTTCTTATAACCCCAAAAAATGGCATGGCCAATGACATCCGCCACCGTGCCACCTCCCCTGGGAGCTGCGAAACCATCCGCGCCAAATCCTGGAGCGCCAAACCGTTCGAGTTTCGTTGGCAAGTGCACGAGACCAAATGGACATTATAAAGTTCATACCAAAGCAAGCAAGAACATCTTCCTCCTACTCAGTCCTACTCCTACTTAGTCCTACTTCCTCTCCTTTGCTCCTGGTGTGCTCCTCTTGCAGCTCGTCTTGACTGTGGGCGTCAACGGATCCGAGCCATATCGTGAGCTCCGGATGTGGTGGAGCACGCCTGGACCCGAACACATGCCAGAGAGAATGTTTGAATAGATGCCAGAAAGAATACCAGAATAGATGCCAAATTAGAATGCCAGATAGAATGTCAGAACATATGTCAGATAGAATGCCAGAAAGCATGTCAGATAGAATGTAAGATAAAATGCAAGATGGAATGTCAGAATATATGCCAGATAGAATGTTGGATAGTGCCAGAAAGAATGCCAGATATAATGTCCGAATATCTGTCAGAGAGAATGTCAGTTGGTTGGGATCATCCGAAGAAAGTACTTTTTTGTAACATAGCGTGTTATGATTACTTGAGATTCTGTGTCCACACATGCAGTGTTGCTCGCTTGATTCCATTGTTTCCACTTCAAGCAGGTGTCATTGTAGTGGTCTGTTCAAGTTTGGTGATAGCCTCGTGTAACATGTTTCAGGGTGTTGATCATTGAAAGTAATTATATATATATATTCATATATAGATATCGCATCACACATGGAAGACGGGTGGAACCCCACTGGCAGGTACTGAAAGCACGTTTATACTTTATACCCACTGTATCTCAATTCTATTGTTGCTTAATATCCATAGATATCATGTTTTTCCATATGTTGGTATTTTGATTGTTGCTTTGTATATGTATATATAATTATAAATATATATATAATATTATTTCGTTGTACTAAATACCAAGTCGTTATTGCTTGACCTGATTTGTGATGTGGTAAATCAAGTTCACGTTACACGTTCCATGTTTGTAGTGTTCTGCTGGTTTGTACATGTTTGCAACCAAATTTGCTTCGCTTGTCTTGAAAAAAAGGGTATGTTCTTTCAACGTTCCGTAGGAATTTGCCAGTTTACGCACAATGTATCTTGGTAAATTACCCTCCGGTAAACTAACAGTTTGCTATTGAAAATGGCCATTGAAATAGTGAGTTTTCCCATTAAAAATGGTGGATCTTTCCATCGTTTTTTGTTGACGTTTACCAGAGGGTATAGTGATTCATCAATTCATCAACATCAACCTAAAAGAACATCACTTGTAGTTACCCTGACTGGCGGTCGCTTCAAATGGCAGTGCGGTGAGGTTCTTGCAATTTTCCCGATTCCCAGATATACCTAGTCTTTTAAAATGGTTGTGTTCAAAAATAGGCGATGGTAATCTCAAAATTGCAATTTGACCATTTGATCGGGCCTGTCTGAAAATATCAGCTGTAGAATACTATTTTTGATGGCATATAACCCCACATGTATCTCCATGTTAAAACATGTTCAATCATTTTTCATAGGAAAACAAGATCGAAAAATGCGGGAGTTCGCGGGAGTTCCTGCGCTTGCGCCCAGCTGCCAGGGCTCGCCACCAGCTGCTCGCGGGCCTCAAACTCAAAGCCGGTTGGAGTAAAGATGTTTATGTGGGGGTTGGGTAAAATACTTTATTAAATAATATTAAATGGTATGACATTAAATCTTTGGGTAATGGTCTATGGTTGGGTAATCCATTAATGTCATGTTTACCACCCACTGGGAATGGTAACCATACTACCTATAAATTTATGGTGATGACTGGAGGATGGGTCATGGTGATAGCAAAACCAAGGGTGGGCATTCAGCTTCTCAGGCTCCAACACTGTACCGAAAGGGTTAGAACATGTTACGAGTAGAACTTGTTTGGTCTTGGTAGTTCACCATCCAAGTATGGAATCAATCGTCTCTTTGCAGCAACGCCAAATTGCTGTGTTAACTTTTTGGGGTCTTCTGTCCAGTTCTCGTTCGGGGTGCCCATAAAGTTCTCAAATGATTCGATATGTCCATGTTTTATTGATGTTTGTCATTCACACTCGAGGTATATCCAAGTGGCAAGATGCTTGTTTCAAAAAGCAAAAAAATAGACAACATGACAACATATCCTAATTACAATCATCCATTTGAATGCTGTTCATTAAGGTGTCCACAATGTACTATACAGTATCAAAATCAAAATATGACATGTGCTAAACAACCGTCAATCTGTCTCCGGCTCCCTCTCTCTCTCGCTGTGTCTCTTGTTCACGTCCCCAATTTTCTCTTGCTCAAGATCTTGACCTACCAGGACCTACCAGTGCTACCTCTGCCTATATTCTGGTTCTTCCTGTGCTTGATTCTGTCCCTCTTCCCTTGCAGGTTAATTTGCTCATATTGTTTGAATCAAAACGTGTTTTTGCGTGGTAGAATCACATTTTGGTTTCTCAGGCCATCATCAAACTATCAGGCAAATGACCATTGTGCTTCCTTAAACCCCTTTTTTTGTGTAGCTTACACTCCCTAAATTTAAGATGAAACTCGTTTTAGCCCATATCATCCCATGACAAGGTGTAAAAAAAATCCACCCCTTCCTGCAAATCACCTCCTTGACGGCTTCTTTCTGACGACCTGCCTAGCGAAGTCACGAGACTTTCTGAAGGGAAAAATCGACAGCAAACTCCAAGGTGCGGGGGGGGTAAAAACCATGGAGAACGGAGAACCATGGTTTCCTGTAGGTTTTTCACTTAAACCCAGTGAATAAAGCCCTGGGCTGTTGAATGGGTGGCTCATTGGGGGGTAACTGGGGTAACCCCCTCACGAATCAACGAGGCTGTTTCCATCCGCGCGGCTTACCATGAAGCCGGTTTCATCTCAGTCCCAAGGGATGGAAATGAAAGATCTGATTTCTTGGTTCAACATGGTTCAACGATATTCAACTGTTCAACTGTATCTTTTTTATTTTTAGGTCAACCCTCCCCTCATTGGTTGCAAAAGAAACGTGTTTCTTGTATGTTGATGAATTCTCTATGTCCATCATTTTCCATCCACCAATAACGAAAAGCCGCCGCTTAAAACGCGCGAGCCTCCCAGAGCAAATGCACCTTGGGGCACCCCCAAATCCGAGTCTGAGCCAGGGTTGTTCACCCTGCTTATACCAAGTAATATGAGGTCAGAAATTGTGGGTCATGTGGCTAACCCAAGAATAAACTAGCCCCGATTTTACCAGAAGTGGCTGGTATTCACTCAGTTTCCAAGAGGACATGAAGATAAGGTCAGAATCCCCGGGAGGGGGGCATCAAATGAATTTCAAATCGGTTTGCAATAGGCATGTGCTTGCTTTCAGCCTGAGACCCATGACCCATGGATCAATCGAAAGTCATGGAATGGTTTGGTTTATCAAACAATATTAATTAGACCATATCATATCATACTATAACGATAAACCATATTGAATTAATCCCGGATCCCATATTGGAGGGTCTTACATTTGGTCCAAGATGTGACCCATTCTGTTGACCCAGATCATGGTTCCAGCACCCCAGATACCTTTGGGGCTAGAAACCATGACCAATTTTCCCCCCAAGAGTGGCTAACATTTACCTATCTTGGGTTGGAGCAGCTGAGCAGCCCTGTATTGGTGCCGCGAGACGCGCAGTGCCGAGACATCCGAGGGCAGCTTCAAGAGCGGCTTGCAGTCCTGCCATGCTAAGCACTGCGAGTAGGGTGAGCAATGCCCAGTTCACCCTCTTGATTTAATATGATTCTAGAAACCAATCACAATGGGGATATCATGAGATATGATTATATTACAGTACTATAACTATAACCAATGAATATGATACTAGTATGTGGTTTTCCCGATTTGGGGGATAACCCAAAATGTAATGATGAGTGTAATTGGTGAAACCAACAGATGAATTTGGTTGCTCTAGTGAATAACACGTTATTCATGACCATATTTGCCAGATTGATGGGGGGTCCCTTTTCAAAAAAAAGTTGGCTAGACACCAATCTAACATCCTAACATCAATTATTGTTATTATTGTCATCAGATTAACTTATTACTTAACATCCTTAAGGGCTAACATCCTAACACTTATTATATAATTACGGCCAGGCCCTTCAACGCCATCTGGACCGATCGATCATGTCACCAGGAAAAAATGTGACGGCTGTTGAACTATGCAGCAGTTTCTTCGCAGAACAAAATACTGTATGTTGCCAATGAAAATGTCGGTGTTTTGCAGCAAGAATGATCACCAGGCAAATCCTGGTTAAATTTTGGTTGGTTCTTTCAGCCCATCATTGTATGAGTAAGTGGATAAATATCCCGTCCCTTATTAAACATGGCAATGGGACACTTTCACATCAATCTGGTAAATTCGAGCCTCCAGTGTGACATGGGTTTGTCATATTCACCTAGAGAAACTCATGATTGAGAACACCAGTTTTCAAGAAAAATGGTACTCAAATAACCCCAGAATATTTTCTGGCAACCCATAATAGATACCCATAGGTTATAGCATCTGTATCTGGTATCTTGATGTATCTTGTATTATCTTGATGTATCTTGTATACTGAGGATTGATTTTATATACTTGTATGGATGTGGGTCAAAATGGAAGACCTAGGGGACCACAGATGTTAGTCTAGTTTAAATTAACCATCCAATTATTGGGGTACCTAATTTTGACCCATACCCATATACTCTCAGCAGTTCACTATAATCCCTACACCCGAAATTCGCCACTTATGGGGCCCTGGGGTTTCTTTATCGTTTGCCACGTAAAAAAGGAGACCGAAGACTTTTCCTGATTCCCTTTCCGAGGCCCCAATTTTTTGGGTCTAATCATTAATGGTTTAAGTTTCAATCCCAGTTTTTCTTGGCTAGATCCTCATTTCTCGTCGTAGCGCCGTCCCTTGATGTCTGCACAACCTCTTTTGTTGTGGTACTGTAACAGTTTGTGCTTGGTGATTCGTCCGCATTTTTCTTGTGGCCCACCATGCTTTATCTTGGATACCAAATCAGCTGGAAAGGCTTCTACCGGGTTTTCCCCACCTTGTAGCCCAAAACAGATGTACCATTCAGCTGTCACATTGGGTGTTTCTGAGATCTATCTCCATTTTTTGGGGTTTCTCAAGGGCAAAGCTTAACCACCAACCATGAAATCACCCCCAAAAAAATGGTTGGTCAATTCATCTGGGTAAATTATAATAATTCACCAACCTGAATCTTGCGGCCATTTGGGGATGATTTCCCTAAAATAAACCATGATTCCAGTGAGGGAGAACAGTGAGGTCGTTATAATTTACCCAGATATATCATATATTATCCATAGATTCACCATTATTCACCATTATTAACCATTATTAACCATTATTAACCATTATTCACCATTATTCACCATTATTCACCATTATTCACCATTATTAACCATCATTCATCAACAATCTTTGGGCTTATCAATGGCATTGGCGAATCACGGCCTCCAAGAGCTTCAGTGCTTCTGCCTTGCGGTGCTTCGATGGTCAAAACCCCCCGGGGGTCCCTTCTGTTCACCGCTCTTCATAGCTCTTTTTATGGTAAACGGATGCTGATTTTTCCAAACATAACTATGGTTATTATAGGACTGTCAAATAGTCTACGATAGTTAGTTTCTATAAAATTTTTGATCCATCCATTTTAGTTAGTTTCTATAGAATTTTTGATCCATCCACATTTTATAGCTACAAAAAATAGTATTTACCAACCAAAATTTGGGGACTGTACCAATGAAAACTAGGGACTTGGTGAACGAAAACTGACATCGAACATGTGATCGGGTCATATATGGCCGAACACAATGGGGATTGACAAAATCAATATATATATATATATATATAGCATCATCATTATTATTATGATATTATTGTTATTATTGTTGCTATTATATATATATTATAGATTATATATACTGTATAAAATTAATTACTGATATAAATATAAACATTATCACTGGGTTTCTTAGTTGAAGACCTGGCAATCCACTGAGGATGGTTTTTGCGGAGTTGGCGGAGCTGTGAACATCCAATGGAGGCTTATTAAATTGGGGTTTAGCATCCAGTAAAATAGCATAGTTATTGAAAATGGCCATTGAAATAGTGGATTTACCCAGATATAAAATGATGATTTTCCATAGTTTTTTGTATGTTTACCAGAACATACCATGTGGTTGTTTAACATAGCCATGGAAAATCACCATTTTATAGCTAGGTAAACCATCTATTTCTATGGGCCATCTATACCATGGCTATGTTAAATAACCAGAGGGTATGGCAAATCCTATGGGCAAATCCCACCATTTTTCAATCGATCATTTCGCGGGAAAACCATATGGATTCTTATCGTGAAAATCAAAAGTCTATGATTAGCTGAGATCAGAAATCACGGCATAGAGCCTCCAGATATGAATGGAAAGGACTTGAACCTAATAGCCAAATCTGCACAATCCATAGGGTCGACAAATCTGAACCCCCGAACCAGTGGCATGGAAATACTTGCGAAAGCTTTCTTCTGGATGAACTCATTATAATTCATTTGCCTGAAACAACACCATTTCGGGATCGTTCCCCCGGTCCTAGCCATCATTCTAACTTTCCATTATTGAAGGAAGTCTGGCAGAATTGTTTCGTTTTTGATGTTGCCAACTTCAAAAATTGAGGAAGTCTCGCTGAAGTGCTGCGTTTTTGACGCTAACAAGTTCAAAAATTGAAGAAGTCTCGCAGAATTGCTTCGTTTTCAAGCTTGCAGGTAGACAAATAGATCGATAGACAACTATTAAATACAACTACAACTACCACTATACACTACACTACACTAATTAAACAACAACAACAACAACAACAACTACAACAACAACTACTACTACTACTACTACTACTACGACCACTACGACTATGACTACGACTACGATTACGACTACGACTACGAGTACCACCACAGCTACAACAACAATATCAACTACACCACATTACACTACACTGCGCTATTTACACTGCAGCACACTACAACTACAAATACAAATGCAACTACAACTACACTGCGTTACACAACACTACACTACACTACACTACACTACACTAATTACATTACATCACGCCACAACTGCAACTACAACTGCAGCTGCAACGACACTTGCAACTACCACTACATTGCACTACACGACACTACACTAATTACACTACACCATACTACAACTACAACTACACTACCTTACACTACACTAGACTACACTACAGTACACAACACTACAGTACACCACAATACACTACACTAATTACACCACACCACAACTACAACTACAACTGCAACTACACTACACTTATTACACATTACAACTACAACTCCACTACACCACACTAACTACAACTACAACTGCACTACACCACACTACATCCAGCAGTTGTGGGTGAGGTGACCACTGCAACCATTCCAAAAAACACAACTTCAACGATTCAACCACCTTTCGGTCCATCAGTGGATTCGCTCTGCCATCCGTGGTTCACAACAACCAACCTCTCCTATAGGTGTCCTATTCTTGAAACTTCCGCCGCCGCCTTGTGCGGTACTACTGGTAAGTTATAAATGTGTCTGAAAATGGGACATCCATAAAATAGTGCTTTTGTTGGGGAACATGACAATGATAATTATGCACGTAACTGTTGGAGTCTAGGCTTACCCTATTTTCAGTCCAACCCATACAGTTGAATTTTTACTCCAAGAAAGCACACCAAGGTTTTTCTGGTGATTTCGAAAGAACTGAAGTTTCCAGCCTGCTTCTGCTGCAACTGCAAGGCGCCCAAGTGCAGAAAAAACAAATAGACCTGACCTCGTCCGGTCCATTGTCAACCGGTTCCACACAAAAGCGTCATGGGTCTGGCTCAATGATTTGCCGAGAGTGGATTTTGTCAGTTCTCAATAGATCCCTGGTGATTGAGCCATTCATCCCACGAAATGTGGAAAACTCATCACTGGGGATCATCATCTCATTTCTATGGTTGAAAATATCACACAAACTGAATCCACCAACCAGATTAAGGTGAATATATATATATATACACATATATACACACACACACATATATATATATAAAGATGCCTCAGGTATTTTTGTTCCACTCCGCAGCAATTTAGTCAACGGAAAATTAAATAGAGGGACCTACCACAAAAAAACATCATTCATCACTCTTCACCCCAAACTGTTAGATTCTCAAAAGTCGGGCCAGACCCCAGACTAATGAGGAAATTGCCCAAGACCCGGTCCAAGGTGCCAAGCCA
>Ga0126342_10004400_pt1 | contig 24000 bp, 18 predicted proteins | sample Cyp1metagenome_FD_92528 | JGI IMG/M metagenome (GOLD analysis project Ga0126342, IMG submission 92528) | Coral microbial communities from Lord Howe Island, Old Settlement Bay, Australia - Cyphastrea 1 metagenome | ecosystem: Host-associated > Invertebrates > Cnidaria > Coral ...
CTATCCTATCTATCCTATCTATCCTATCTATCCTATCTATCCTATCTATCCTATCTATCCTATCTATCCTATCTATCCATCTATCCATCTATCCATCTATCCATCTATCCATCTATCTATCTATCTATCTATCTATCCATATATCTATCGATCTATCTCTCTCTCTCTCTCTCTCTCTCTCTCATCTGTCTATCTAACTATCTAACTATCTAACTATCCATCTATTTATCCATCTATCTATCTATCTATCCATCCATCTATCTATCTATCCATCCATCCATCTATCTATCTTTCTATCTATCTATCTATCTATTTATCCATCTATCCATCCATCTATCCGTCCATCTATCCATCTATCCGTCTATCCATCTATCCATCTATCCATCTATCCATCTATCTATCTATCTATCTATCTATCTATCTATCTATCCATATATCTATCGATCTATCTCTCTCTCTCTCTCATCTGTTTATCTAACTATCTAACTATCTAACTATCCATCTATTTATCCATCTATCTATCTATCTATCCATCCATCTATCTATCCATCCATCCATCTATCTATTTTTCTATCTATCTATCTATTTATCCATCTATCCATCCATCTATCCGTCCATCTATCCATCTATCCATCTATCCATCTATCCATCTATCCATCTATCTGTCTATCTATCTATCTGTCTGTCTGTCTTTCTGTCTGTCTATCTACCTGTCTATCTGCAAGCTTGAAAACCTTGCTATTCTAAGCTTCCTTCGGTGGGTCGTTAATAGTATTGTTTATTGTTGATTAATCATTGTCAATACCCTCTAGGAAACTTACACGACTAATTTATGGGACATCACATTTTGTTAATGGGTAAATCAATGATTATTTCATTGTTTTTTCAATAGCTATGTTAGTTTACCAGAGGGTAGTTGGTATATCGTTTGCTATATGGGTTTGTCTTGTAATTGGCTAGCCCAATAGGGGGTTATTGTGTTCCAGTCAACAGAACCATAATAGAAGCATTTTGGAGGTCCACCATTTTAAGACCCGCCCATATCTATAATATATACAAGTAATAAATAATACATATACAGATATATAAATACAAAAGTGTTGTATAGTTTACTAAATTATCGTTTACATGTAGCTGGTAGTTTGAAGATTATTTTATTACAGCTGCTGAAGATGTTTTGGCTTATTTTCCCAATGGAAAATCCGCTATTTGTATTGGGAATATTGTTTGTTTTTAGAGTGTTCCTTAAGCATTAAGCAAATTCAAGATTTGTTGAGTTGATATATCCAATATAATGCTACATATATTATATTTATATATATATATCAGTATATATATATATATATGTGTATTTCCCTTTGCTAAAGATGTTATATATCTACTCTCATATAAGATCATTTGTATTGATTGAATGGCATTTATGCACAACATATGTTTTTTGCACACATACATCTGACTGATCCTGCTATTTCCTTAGCTGGCAGCTCAAGCACCCCAGGTGATCATACATTTGACTATGTATATAAACGTTTTTATTTATATATGCATATATAAATGGTGAATCAGATCCGTATGTCTTCCTGTATGCTTTCGGCATTTTCCGGCTGTTTAAATGCTAGGCGGGCCAGGAACTCCACGGATAAAAACACAAATCATCCGGTTGTTTTAAGGTGAGCACCGTATACATACATGTGTCATACATATTTCATGCCGAGAGTGGCAGGGGGGTCCTGAAAAGGGGCCAGGTAACCTACTGGAGGCGATTGCCTTGACATCCAATGAGGGACCTTGAGCTGGACATTTTCCAGGGTTTCAGCCATAGCAGCTTGAACCACTTCTACAAGCTGTTGTTCTCCACTTAATCTGTTGTTTGATAAACCCAGCTAATTTTATGGATATGATTACATATATATATACATGTATACACATATATACGACCAGATAAATCATGATACATCCATGTTGACCCACTTACATACGTCCATTTCCTAACGATGGAAAGGGTCGGGGGCACCACCACGTGAATCAACTCGCAGAGCCAGGCTTACGAGTTCGTGAAACAGTGACTTGGTGGTGTGGTCAACAGAAAAGGGAAACCCAAGAAAGGGGAGCAGAGCCAAATATAAGCATATAATTGTATATAATATCATAAAATATAATTATTAATTATATATTTTATTAGATATATTATATGTTATATGTGTTTTTATATTATATATTTTATTTATCATTTACTATATTTTATATTTTTTATTATCTACAATTATTATTTATGAATTTATAATTTTACATTATATATATTATATGTTATATTGTTTATTAGTAGTAATATTATTAGTATTATCATTACAATTATTATTCTTATTATTATTATTATTTTCATGTATCATTCAGAGCTTTCACATCCTGAATGATGTTTTATGTGCGATGATATGTTCTTGAAACTCATCGCATGGCACCAACGATGTGACCAGATTCCAACTCCATGGGCCACTTCCATATGTTTAATGATTGGAGCGTAAATCCCAGAAAAATATACCCATCCTGTTGCTTAAATCACTACGATAAGCACCAGAAAATGCCATTAGAATCCGAGGATAAATCAGGTTTTATTCAGAAATGCCATGCCATTAAATCCTATTGAAATTCCATGATAATCTCATGAATACCACATGAAAATCACACGAAAATCCCACCAAAATCCCATGAATCGAAGCCATGAAACCCACCTCGAAAAGTCGTCGGAAACCCAAGGCGCCCTGCCTGTCATACCATGGACAATGATCTGCAGCTGATGCGCACGGGAATGGATCTTTGGCGGCTTTTATTATATGTAGGAATGATAGTAGTGATTTTTAATGATCAGATATTTAGGATACAAGATATTTTTAGATTTATAGATGTTTGTTTATTTATATATATGGATTATATTGTTTTGATTTGTTCATAGTGATGCATACATCGGTATAATGGTTGATTTATGGAAGCTCAAAAAAATAATTTGATAGATAGTGATGCATATAGTGATACATGTCATATCCTCAGCTCACATGTAATAGATATATATATATATATATACATACGTATGTTGATTTATTGTTTGAGAATTTGATTTCAAGTATAGCTGGTTGTATACATATAACATAATATCATGAAATTTATTTGTTTACACAATTATAATGATATCTAAAGGCAGGATGCATATATATATATATATATATGTATATATACATATTTATTTAATGTATAATATGTAAATATAGTGGTACTTATGAATATATATATATATATATTTATATATATATATGTTCAATATGAATATACTTATGAATTGCAATGTGTACATATATATATATATATATATGATTTGTTTGTGTGTGTGATTGGCAGCTAAACATTTTGGAACATACTGGCAGTTTAACCAACCAAATGAGGATTACTTAGACCGATTAATTAATCCAAAACAAAAGATGGTTAAGCAGTAAAACACAGATGCAATGTGGTAAACCCAACCGCAACCTCGATTGGGTTTAGCTCATATTTTGGCAGTGGTTTTATTCCACCATGTTCTATCTTTGGGATTGGGTTCCCATGATTTTCCTATAGAAAAACACACGGTTGTGGAATACAACAATGTTTTGGTGTGGAAACTTGTGCGTCAACATCACCAGGTACCCGTGTTTTTTTTTTGAAGTGGCAGAAAAAATGCCCATGTGCTTTCTTAAGGTTCTGATGATGATTTACATTCCAGGTTTGTTTTCCCACCGTGATACATCCTGGTGCATTGATTTTCAGTTGGGGACTGTGCAGATGACGCAAGGAATACATGATGAAACTCCTTGATGACAATTCCTATGAACGAAAGCAGATGCTATATGCCATCAAGGTGTTCCTTGGCGTGTGAGGCCTGGGATTCCAGCATTGAAGGTCAACTCCCTGAGATATGTTGTCCTAAAGTTCCAACAAGTTTGCCGTACATGTCTAGACTAGTTTCTGGAAGTAGCAAAGCGACATGATTATTTGGGGTGGCTTGAGAATGGCACCAATAGACCCGCATCAAGCAATTAATATACCGTATTCGCCATTCAATTCTTGTGGTCAATAATTCTGGGCCATACATACCCACTTCATCGCGATGACGGATATCCATTGCACATTGCTCTTGCTTCCCAAGCCTCGAACGTGAAATCACGTGCCTCTTCAAACATCTGTGTGGGCTGGTTTGATATAGAGAGAGAGTAATTAATTGTATAATTCGCTCCTGTAAAGCAATTTAATGTGGAGATCCTGCTACTTGTAGATCATCTCCAAAGAAATTATTGGTTACCTATCATATATAAGGCTATAAGGCCTATTTTTTAGGGACTATCCCCACTAAATATTGCCTTAGTACCTCCATTTTAGGATCCTGAATTTCCCATTGAATAAAAATCCCACGTTGGGTCCAGATCCATTTTTCACAGTGGGCTGACTTCATCCCAATTAACGCATCCAAGACATTCTCTTAGAACGGTCGCCAACCTGAACCAACTAGGTCCAAATGGCCCAAATACCCAGTGCATTAATTAGTTGTTCATACATCGTATCCCAAACGATCATAATATTGATTAGTTTCTGATTTGATATCCCAACCGCCCTTGTTTAAGAATCATGACTATCCAGTGGTTAATTACATGTGCTTTTGTTTTTTCTCCTGACATCGGTCCGAGATGTCATGTCATGTCATGTCATGTTATATATATATGCGTAAATTTGATTAATATCCAGAGCCTTAGTGATGATCATACAATCAATGATATCAATGCCCATTATATGCAATACTTCTAGATGATTGATTTTCCATCTGGGTAACCGTAGCAAAATCACCCACATTTGAAGTTGGCGAGGATTGATCTGACCAATCTGGGGCGGGAGACGCTACCCATCTTCGTGCCGGAGATTCGGAAGTCCCGTGGACGATACCGTGGACGTAAAGCAACCATGGTACCCTCTGGTAAACTAGAACATATAGCTATTGAAAATGGCCATTTATAGTGGATTTACCCATTGAAAATTGTGATTTTCCATAGTTATGTTAGTTTACCAGAGGGTAAGTGGATTTAAGTGGATCGCTTCTGGGTTGTCTATATAGTAATGCAACAGTTGTTTGTTGTTTTAATCGGCCTTTGCGATTTGTATATGGTTTATTCGTAGATTGGCTACTTTGTATATGGTTTAGTTATACATATTGGCTACTAGTATCACTGTTGTGGTTGTTGATGGCTGTTTGTTGATGGCTCTGCCTATGCTGAAGAAAGACAAATTGGAAAAGTTCAGATTGAGATGAAACAGTGTGAGCAGTGGTCACCTGGTAAATCATTGTGGATTGCTAAGAGTTATGCCCCGATGCTTCGCTATATGTCACATGCTTTGTTTCGACCTCTGAGTTGTTTTTCCTCGGCAATTCAATGCAGTTGACCCAGTGTGTTTGTTTGGGTTTGGCTCTAACCCACTATTTCCTTTCCACAGAAGTGATTGTCGCATCTTCCATGTTCTTCCCTCTTTTTTGCAGTGTATTCTTGGCTTCTCTTTTTTGGTCAGGTTCGCGCAAGAGAATGGAAAACAGATGATGGAGATGTATTGCGATCAAGACATTCTGATTCTGATGCTCAATGCTCCCTTCATCGTCCGCCTGGTCCTGGCCTTTGCCACCACCATCATGTCGAAACGACAGCCGCTGAGCAGCAAAGTGGTGCGACTGAAGTGATGGTGGGGTCCTACTTGGGCATTCCAGCAAGGTGATAATTTGATAAACAAATAAGTCAGTTATGTAAAGATTCTGCATTATATATATATTATAGGTTGTATGTATTGTGTATTGAACAGCTCAGAAGCTGGGATATTTTTTTGGCTGGACGGACTTTCAGGTCCAATCGCATCAAGACGTTTTCTTCTGCCACCAGCGCGGATGCGCAGAAGATTTTGCGCGCCATCGGGCCTCCCAGCATGTTCCCAGCTAGCCTTGGAGGCAAGGTGGGGTAGCCTAGAAGGTAAGTGGTCCCCAAGTGCCAGGCATGAGATTATCAACCCAAGTATCAGGGGTATCTCCCATGTGAATGGGGTGGAACAACCCAGTTGTAAGAGGTATTGACCTACACTGTAGGTATTTGGTGGCTGAATATCCAGAACATGAACGCGCAATAGATGCGATAATGCATCAGCAGAATCTTGAAAATTCATGAAAAATCCCGCTCTTAAAAGCGCCGCAAGACCAATCTGGCCTCAAGATTTTGCACATCAAGATCTCTACATCTCCACGTTCAGTTCTCAACATGTATGCATTTGCAGCAGGGGTGAGCAGAGTAGGGGTGGCAGAGAGAATATCCATAGCTGGGCAGACACACTCACATACATCACACGCATAATCGCGTGTATCTATACATAATAACTAATTATGTACTGTACATACAGGCATGCATGCATGTATGCATACATGCAGACAGGGACAGACAGAAACATACACAGACAGGCCGAGACAGACGAAGACAGACAGAGACTGAAAGACATACATACATTACAAGTAAATTTACATTATATTACACTGCATCACATCACATCAATTACATCACATCTCATTACAGTACAGTACATACCTATAAATTACAGTATATATGTATTCATTATTCAAGCTTTATTTACATGTGCCATACGTGCCATATGACTTGTGACCGCCAGACTCATGCTAGGCTGACCAGGGCCATCCATAGCCCCAAGAGGTTTCGTATGCTCCAGGCACACGGAAGGAGCGCAGCATTCCTTTCTACTTCCCCTTGGCGCAGGATGATCCACAGAGGCAGGCCGCAGATTGGGGAAGCTTCCCTGGGATCACATATTATATTACATTGTGTTTCATCATATAATACCATATTACATAATTGAAATATATTATATATATATTCTATTATATTATATACTATGTTATTTTTTATCATATTATATTTTAGTATATTACGATTCCTGAGATGTAGCCCCATTCATGCTTCACCATCATTTTCCCACTATAATAGCAATTCGAAGGTTTACCCTTTTCAGAGACACCCACATGCACGTATACTTCCAGCCATGCAATCAGAGGGAAGGAAACACAATAATTTTCAGAACTGTAAAGAAAACGTGGACAAAACAAAACTCATTAAAAAATCACGTGTCAATGGGAAGAGTCACGAATGTATTCCACATGTGTATATATATATACACATATTATATATATACACATATTATATATATATTTATATTCATTTATGATTGGGGAAAATCAACCGTTATTTTGATTAATGAATAGTACATTAACATATATATACATATATACATATATACAGTAGATTCATTCGAACTATGATTATTTACCTTCCAGTAATGTTATATGAATCAATATTAATCATGAACCATAACAAATGTCCATTGATTCTCCAATGACCATGGACACATCAATGTATTCCATTGATTCTGTAAGAGAACCTGCCATTCAATGAATCTACCATTCATGTTTGAATATCAGTTGGAAATCAGAATGAACATGTCAATTCTCTGTATCATTTTCCATGGCATCAGCATGTATTTTTCAATATTTACATCCCAAAATCAGAAAAGTTCTTGCTTCAGCTTGTCCATAGCAGCTCAGTATCAATATGAACAACACGCATTCATAAAACCATAGCAATCTCCCATGGATTCTCCATGTTTTTCCATAGGATCAAGTCCTGGATGGCTCTCAGCAGCTCTGGCATCAGCCGCAGTGGCGCCAGCAATCCCCCGCCGCGGAACGAAGCCTTGGACGAAGCACCGAAGATCCTGTGCGGAAGCGGCGGCGGTTGGCCTTGGGGGCCTTGGTGGTGTTAAAATGATGAAAGTAGACCTTGGTCTTGGAGTTTTAGTGATTTCTTTGAACTATAATTAGATATAGTGTATCAGGACGAATAAAATGGTTGCGTCTTATAAACATCACCCTCAGCCGCGGATCAATGATCCTCATTTCGCGTGGCCTGCATGGCGGCTCGTATTTCAAGTCGGAATGAATTAAAATACTTTTGAAGCAAACCAGCTGATCCGCGATCCGCCATGTGATTCATATTATGATATGAAATCTATCAGGAATCTAAGGAGAGAGAGGCGGGAGAGGGTAGCAGCAGCTAGTCCAGAGGAACAACTTTCATCCTGGTGTTGTAGTATATAATTTATATAACTTATATAACGCATTGCTGTTTTCAAAGCAATGCATGGAATCTCAGATTGGATGACCCACATCAACTTGTGGGCAAACCTGCTCTGGATAGTCAAAACACCACTTGCACAAAAGTCTCGAAGGTTGGGTGCCCAGCCCAAGCCAGGATCCAAATTGACATCAGGCGACAAAGTGTTTCAGGATGGCTTGAAACATGTTGAAACCGGATATCTCCTAGATTTCTGGGGATCATAATCCCAACCCCTGCATGTTCCAAGGATGCCGTTGGGTGTGAACTCACTTTCCACAGATGTCGAGGAGGTCAAGGATGCAGAGTTGACGCCAAACACGGAGGTGCAGCTGGAACAAAGGAAATGTTGGGGAGAATCCTCCCAGTTGCAATTTTGAGATGTTACTGTAGAATGTGCCAAGATGCTTCTTGGAAGGTTTTCTGGCAATCCAAAATGTTAGAGTCTGTTAGAGTGAGAGTGTGCCAAGATACTGAAGGTGTTGGGGGTGAGGTCCGCTCTCATTTCATGAAAGTGAAGTACGAGAGGGAAAACATCCGTTCCCAAGGCAAGAGCATCCCGGTAAAGGACAAAATTCAGCTTCCATTGCAGCTGTCCCCAAAGTGGTCCGGTTTCTCACCTCGCTGATATATCCATGTATGAATGGCCTCCTAATACTGAGCTTGTATTTCGTTCAGATACCCCACACATGAAACCCTGGTGGAACTATAGTGTTGGACTTAGTTAGTCATGAATTGGGAGCCTTTGAGGCGAAATGATCTGACATATCTGACATGAGGGTGCTGGGCTTACTGTCCATGTCAATTCCATATCCCAAGGGCAATATATGGAAAATTACCCAAGCGAAATAGGCACGAGATCCTCAAAGTGGATGGTCTCAATCCAGGCTGGGCCGGGCGCCTTTGCGGATGTGGCCAATGTGGAACTGGAGGAACCCCAAGCGCCTCAAAGCCATGGCTGGTTCTGCTGCGCGGCCCCCTGAGCCCTGCGCAACGCACGGGGTGCAGGGTGGGGTGATGTATGATTTCTTTCAATCGGATCATGTTTCTTTTTTTGATGGGTTGTACATCTACTCTACTCCGATCTATCTATTTGTACACGTTGTTGTTTGCTTCTATGGGTTATGTTTACTGGCTATATATATATATATTGTATACTGCTGTCACATATCTTTACTATGGGATGCTGTACTTGAAATTGAAACCCTGAGGAATTGAACTATATACAGTATGACTATTTAATATTTTTGTTTAATATATAATTACATGACAACATGACTAATTACATGACTAATTACATGACTACATGACAAACATGAATTGGCATTTGTTTGAATAAGAATGGTTGATTTAGGCAAGAGATACTTGGTGTTTCAAGTATAGTCCATTAGTTCATATACCTGATTACCTGGGATCCTTTCTTCGAGGGGTGGTTTCACCATCAACCAGCAGCAATATGTCGAAAGCAGATTTGATTCCAAACTGCCGGTTTTCTTTGTGCTACATACACATTTTCAGCCACAGACCTCGGAGTCAACAATCCATGTAGCTCTCAAGCATCTCGGGGTTGAAGTCCTGAAGTCCATGTTCTCACCACACTTTCGCGCTTCACCCCGATGTTAAAACAGTAGTCGTAGCTCGTTGGGAGGTTCTCTCAATTGAGAATCCTCCGGTTTGTTTTGTCCTGATGCGCCCCAGCGCGCCGACGGCACAGTCCATTTCTTGGTGCGCTGGACGCAGCAGATGGCACGTTGCGTTGATTTTATGGCAGTGTTTCAACGCTGCTGAGGCCTGGCTCCTGAAATGGGAGGCCAATTTTCTCATTGAGAGGTGTTCTCAATGCCGAGCCCTTCAATGGCGCAGATGTTCTGTTTTGTTTCAATGGCTTGGGGATTTGCCTATAATAGAGGCAAACCAATCCGCTGAGAGAAGCTGAGATAATCGCTTAATGAAGGGAGTCACCATTTTGACCATTATTGAGCACTGCTTTTCAGTGCGTGATGATGCGTGCTGTTGAGCACATGATGAGAAAAAGTGAACAAAAAAACATGGTGCGGAGAGGGGACTGGCAGTGACTGACTTTTTTTTGTTGCATCATTTTGTTTCATTATGCACCGTAATGTGGCAAATTCAATTAATAAACGATTCCCAAAATCACTATATATATACCCATATATATATATATATATATATATCATTGGGTGGTATAGTTATATCAAGGTTTATTATTGGGTTTCCTATATTACAGGTTGTTTCTATTTGTTTCTCATATTCAAGATTCATCAGCATTCCGATATATTCCGATTGCACCAGAAGAACCCCGGCATTTGGCATGAGGATTCATGATCACTCGGAGTCCTTGAAAACCAACAAGGAATCAGAAACCACTGCCAAAAATAGGATTGGAACTCAGAACATGTGTTCCCCCCATATAATATAATATAATATCATATGATACGATATGATATATAGTATGTATATAAACCCCTCCCAAGGCCTACATTTTGTGTATCAGATATGTCCTTGAATGCATCACCTATTGTAGCACTGCATCAGGAAAGTATCTTGGGCGCATGCGCCTGGACACATCCTGCCCACATACAGTATGTAGCTGCAGCATAGCACTGTAACATCTATATTTTATATATTTATTTCATTATATTTAATGTTTTTTTTTAATGTTTTTAATATATCAACACAAATTTCATATCTATGATCTGATTCTTGCAACTCTGCTTTGTCAATATTTTCTACCGCATTTGCTATTTTTTACGTAACCTTTAGGATTTGCAGCAATATGAATTTCAATAGGGGAATAGCTGGATTGACATTTTGTTTTTTGTCTTTACAACAGGGTATCGCATATTATTTTCTGTATTTTTTTTAAAGAATACAACTGGTTGTAAGGTATTTTTTTTGTAATGACAACTGGTGGAATTCATGTTTACTAACTTTTCTGTAGCAATTTGAATCCTTTAGCTTCTACCAAGGCTGAGCTTTGTGCAAGATTAGATGATATAGTTTGTGCATCTTGAGATTTTACACGTTTATTTACGTAAGAATTTGCAGATAACAAAGGTGTAGAAAAGTGCAATAGATATGTATAAAACTGATCTCCACTTATATTTTTTTAGGCATTTTGATTTTATAATGCAATTATCTGGTTAATCCTCCCACAAATTCATAACATTCCATCCAGCTTTGCATAACAAACTGACAATAACCAATCATATTCTCATTTTATGTTAATTGTCTTATGTGTTCTTGTGAATCTACGTTATTTTCCATTAGCTTTTTCTTGAGCATCTACAAAATTTTTGCTTGTAGAAGAGTTGTTTTTTTTGCTGTTAAAAAAAATCTGTATAATGCAAATGATCTTGTAATGTCATTGCTTTAAATCCAGGAGTGCTTGAGTTAGACATTATTTGTTAAACATAATTGAGTTTGATGATAATACAATAATAAGTAACAACAAACAAAATCTAGATCAGTTTTTTCATATATTTGTCATATTATAAGCTGTCTTACTTTTTTATAGCTTTTTATTTTGTTTTGTTTGTTTAATATGTGTATTTTATGGGTTTCTAGCATTGGGTGAATATGTATTTTTACTTGGAAAAATCCTATATCTTTATTGTTTATTTCAGCGCTGATTCTGAGGATCTAATTTTACGATAATCAAATTATTTTTTGTTTTTCTTGAATATATATATATATATATATATGTGTGTTTTTTTTTCAGATTGATTTGTTTGTATTGTTTAATGATAATGTTCTGCAATTTTGTGATGTGAACTTTGATAGCATTTCAGGGTTTTTTATTTTTATTGTCTATTACCTTGTTTCTAGCCCTAAATTGCAACACTGTTTTTTAAGATTTTTTCTTTGCCGATCTATCCGCAACCCTTTCTAATACATTTTGTTGGGAAGGTTTTTATTGATCTGTAGATAAAGTTAAAGAGGTATTGCTATCGGATGAGCTCATGTATTTTTACTTATTATTGTTTATTCGTTTCTTCGTGTTTGTTAAAGAAATTACTGCTTAAGATTGCAGAAGGTTCTTTTTCAATTGTTTTTGCTTTATTATGATGAATCTAATTACCTTGGTTGCATTTTTAAATTGTTTCTCTTATTTTTGCCAAAGTTGATTGATTTGCTTGGAAAGCGAAGACATTTGTTCTTTAATAACGGGCTTTTTAGAATTTTCTTTTACAGGATAAACTAGTTTATTTGAGGAATGTCCTTAGCAGACAGGCCGATCATTTGCAAGAAATTGCAATTTCTGGTGACGCATATGATTTTAAGTATCTGGATTCAAGATTCAAGATTCAAAGCTCAGAAAAAACTTCTTCCAATCCAACCTCTTTGGATTCAAGATAATTCAAGGCTCAGAAAAAAAAAAACTCTTCAATCCAACCTCTTTGGATTTAAGATTCAAGACTCAAGGCTGAGAAAAAACTTTTTCAATCCAAACCTCTTTGGATTCAAGATTCAAGATTCAAGGCTGAAGGCCTTGGGATTCAAGAAGTTTTTTTGGGATCTTGAATCTTGAATCCGACCCCCTTGGGTTCAAGAAGTCTTTTTGGATTTTGAATCTTGAATCTTGAATCCTACATCTTGAATCTTGAATCCGATGTACTTAGGGAAGGGTGGGATGGGGACAAACTTGCAACAAAAAATGCTCTAAGTTTTAGAGTTCAAAATGTTAAGAAAAACACTGTAAATACCACTAAATTTGCTTGAAAGGTAGGTCTTGGGGGGGTACCACACACACACATATATATATATATACACATGCATATATACATATATATATATATAATACATCATACATAAATAATCTTATTTAACACGTTTACAAACATTTCTAAACCACATATATATATACACATATGTATATACATAGGTGTTTATGTATATATATATAAATACATATGTATGTATTTGTTGAAGCGGATGGTGTTCCTAGCTGCTTGGGTGGCTCAGGCATGAACGCTGCTAACTTTACAACCTTCTCCACGGGCATTGGGTGTGGAAGCCAAGCGAGTATCATCGGTGTTTCCATATTATTGAGACTGCACTAGTAGTAGCACCCCAACACCTGCCGAGAAGGTGATTTGGGTAGGTTTGGAGGATTCAAATATGTTCAAATTTCTGAAGGTGTTTGGAAGTCCACGGGAAGGAATCCAGAAACTACAGTTTAAACATGTTCAATATCCGCCCGGCTTCGTGTTTTCCATCAAACCAGTGATCGGGGAAGATGGCATGGTGGGGCCACTGAAATGAGTGCAAGGCATTTTGTGACCTCGGGATTGCATCAAGATGTAGACGTCAAGGACACCACAAGGCAACCTTGCCAAAGACAGTCACTCAGTGAAGTTGCCACCAGGCCTGGTCCTCACACAGATTTTGTATCCACATAGAAGTTCTTCAGAAACCTATGCAAAATCGTGGTTTCAACTATGGCACGATAATCTCCATTGACTTTCCGACATTCTTCAGATCATCTTTGGTTATATACCCACTATATCCCCATTGTATCCCCAATTTTGGATGGTCAAATCATGTTAAATTATGTTAAATCCACATTTTTTCTGGATCCCCAACTTAAAAATCCAATCCATGGCTGGTGTTCCCACCTTGCATCGACAGGTCGCACGGCTTCGTCTTGGGCCAGAAGTATCTGCATGTCGGGGTTTGGCTCAGAGGGTTGCAGGTTTTTTCTGAACAAAGCGGAAAGAATATGGGATGGGGGGCATGGATAGGAAAAAAGACAATGAAAGACATCCATGACTCAGATGTGAGAAGCAAGTTGGCCAACCAAAGATCCTTGTGGAAAATTCATGGCCCATGGCCATCCATGGCCTCAGAGGTAACTTTGTTTTTGAGTGATTTCGGTGGACAGGCACCCCGTGGATTTGAGACTGTAAGATCGTGCAGCTCCGGTAGACATATCAGACTACCGGTGACTACCAGCGGGATAGGGGGGAGCACGGGCGACCGTGACTGATATAGAGTGGGAAGGAATTACTGAGTATACTGTCATGACCAGGGACTAGGGACTGTATTTCCAGCTTGACCTCCCTTCCGTTTGCAACTGCAAAATACTCAGTCTTATTAATATTTATTAATTATACCAGATGGTGTCCCTATGATTTCGGGTGGTTCAACTTTAACTTGGTGTATTTTTACAAGTCCAAGAATCAATGATTGACTCCAATAGGCGCAAAATTTTCCGGCCAGGATTACCCCAACGAGTTCTACCGGATGCGAAGTGGGGCACTCAGCCGTGGTTGCTCATTTGCGGGCTCGTTGGCGGAGCAACCAGTTGATAAGCCCAGAAGACTGGCAGAAAGTGGGGCGTCCAGTCAACTGTAGAACCATATATCATATATCCTAGAGAATGGTCGTGCTGGCAAACCCAACAATACACGACCCGTGCCATGTTACCATAAGATATTCAAAATTGGGTCTTAAAAATCAGCCCTATACTATCTAGTGGTTAGGCGGGTGCTAACGAGCCAGCCATGTGCATATTCCAAACCAAAAATGGGGAGCCAAGGAGCCATGAATTGAGTTCCCCAACCACACTATCAAGTGATCGTAGGACACTGGACACTGTTGCTGAAAATGCTTCATTAAGATCATTAAGCCTGTGTCATGAAGTCAGACTCAGGTATGGGCTTAATGAAGCAGCTGCCAACCAACAAAGCGGTCCTGGGCCCAGTTTAGAGAGAAGCGAAGTTTCCAAGTTTCCTGCCGGGCGAAGTGCGAAGGTGTCCAAATGAATGGCCAGTTTGATGGGGAAAATCCAAACGATTGATAAAGGCCCCTATGGTTATATCAAGTAAGCGTAACCCTTAACAATTTCCACAAAAGTGGGGATTGAATCTGGAAATGTGGAAATATGTCGACAGTATCATGCATCAGACGGTCATTACATTGAGATACATTGAGAATTTCTCGATGCTTGAAATCCCAGCAGTTCATTTGGATCAACCAACCGATGGTAAGTTTTCGTGGGTCATTTAGGGTTTGCTACAGATTTGTTGGTTCTCTAGCCTGGCTTTCAGGTGCGATTTTTTCCTATGATCTTGGGCGAAAGATAAACCTGCCAGGTGTTTGCCGAATATGTCCCCATTATTGCGTGATGATTGTATTTGGCCAGAGGCAACTCACATCAACTATTTAACTATATATATGTCAACAACTTTCGACTTATTTATCCATATGTAACTATTATCCATCTTCAATCTATTGATAGGGATCATAAGCCCCCATATGTCTTTGGATTCACATTTCATGGGATGGATAACCATGGATAACCAATATAACCAGAAACCATTTAGTTGCCAAAACATATACATTTAGAAAAACGCCATCTCTTGACCCTTGCACATTTGGCGATGTGTTGAATCCACAAGATCCACCAGGACAAAGACTTGGACAAGCCTGCCTATGTCTTCGACGCGCGGGGAGCGGGAGCATCGGGGAGCATCGGGGAGCATCGGATCCGAGGGGTCAAGATGTTTCATGATCTCAGAGATATGGGCATTCTTTGGAGACCATGTGACTTTGTTGGGTTATATCTGGTTAGATCAATTAATATCTGGTGAAATTCAGTTAGATTAGCATCATCTTGATTTCGGTCAAGCCGTTCACGTGGCGGCTCTGATTTGATTTGATGATGTCAAGGCAAACTGCAGTCTCATTATGTGTTCCACAATGGTTGGGAATCATTTGATAGAAACTATGGCCTATGGTTTAACATTCTAATTTGATGTATACTTTGATTTCCCAGCAAATGTTTCCATGAAATGCTTTCCACTATGTTTCTCTCAAATTACCTTCTGGTAATTTAGCACAGCTATTGAAAATTGCCATTTATAGTGAGTTTTCCCATTAAAAATTGTGATGTTCCATAGTTATGTTATTTTAACAGATGGTATCCATCATCTGGATTTGTTTAAATCATGGTTTCCATTTTCGATCCATTTCCAGCCGGGCCAGGTGAAGTATTCCATGTCTGCCAGCATCATTGCAGTAGCTCGGCTGGCCGTGTTAGACAATGTGAGCCACTTGAGGGTGCTGTCAGGTCTATATTTCTTGCAAAATTGATATATCGGTATATTGGATTAATGACGATAGAACCATTGTGATATCCGCCATTAGTTTGGATATAACCCCTGAGGGTATCGTTATACAACCACTTAACTATCATAATGATAATATATCATAATTTGAACTGCACCCCCAAGTATATGATTATAGTGACCTTCATCATCCGTAAGATGCTTGCATGTGTAGCTGCAGGGGACCGTCTCAAGTTTTCATCCTACGTGAAAATTATGAGAGAACGTAATGTAATGATATCGATGTATCTGTGCGTGTGGAATCGTACTGTAGGATTACTATGGATGCATGCATTTGCATATACACTCAGTCTCACAGTTTTGAACTTTTATTAGTTAATATATATATATATATATATGTATATCTATGATACATGTGCATTGAACAAACATTGATAATTTGAGATACTTCGGATAAATTTGAAACCATGCCATCCACCAAGCGGTTTCGATGCCAACGTCCCAGGAGACGATGAATCCCAAACTTGGACAGCTCACAAGGAGCTGCTTGGGGGAAGAGCACAAGCTGCACCACAGATCACTCCATGGATCATTGAACATATAACCTTTGATAATTTAACATAGTTATGGAAAGCACCATTTTGAATCCGTAAATACTCTATAAGCGGGCCATGTTCATCCGTTTTCCAATATTTCCATAGCTATGTGTTACTTTACAAGAGGGTACCACCCCCCAACTCACATGACCATCATGCCACGCCAGTCAGTTGTGATTGTTGTGCTTGTTGGTTTATAGCTTCCTTAACGAATATAGATGATATAGAATATAGTATATAGATATATCTCCCGACCATAGGTAAGATTAAGATAGTTCTAAACCAACTTAGCCAAGCCATCGGACACCACTTGCATGAGTTGGGGGCTGAAAGGCAACTTGTTCTCTAAATATGGCCAGTTCTATGGGTCTATCTATGTTAGTAATTGATTGAAGATGGGAGCGGGGCACGTCGGGTGTCTCTGGAGATTGGGTATTCCGTCAAAACCATATGTTGGAAACTGCTGATTATATAACCAGTTGATTTGGGGATATCCTATTTTCAGACAAACTGTTGATTTTATTCTGCTGATGTGCAGCTTTCCCTCTATCCTCTACTAGGCTATGCATGTCAACTTGCTCGAGATAGACTTGGTCAGGGGGTGGTTGCTTCGGTCTCTGTTGAGGAACAAGATGCCATGGATTTGGAAAGTGGGTTTGAAATTATATTACTTGGGTAGGCGGTAGGCGTCACAATTCAAGGCCCACAAATGTTAGTGAATGCAGTGATTTTGGGTGGTAAGCCATCCCATGTTCTGGTTATACAGTTACGCTGCGATTGTTTGTAATTTCAAGCCATGGCCATGAAACTTCATCACCAAGCTTCAGCAACTCTGGGCAGCCTTGGCAGCCTTGTGCCATCTCATGCCATCTCGAGAGTGTTGGCAGGAATGATCCGGAATACAAGTACAGGATGTATCATGCAGCGTGCCCCTTGCTGGTTGGTTGTGGAGCCTGGCCGCCTCCAAGCTTGGATGCGACAGAAGGTTAAGAAACACCATGTTCATGTAATTCATGTTGCTTGTTTTCTTCTCTTAACTTTCAATGGTTTTCACCACCAGCAGATTACTGCTGATCTACAGTTTGATAGATGTTTGAATTACAACAGATGTTCAGATATGTTTGTTGCATGTGGGTCATGCAGTTGGTAGCCCCATGATCTTCACCTGGGCGGCACCCTCAGCCGTTGCCCTTAAAAAAGCGGGCCCCAAGGGACGGCTTTTGCTCGCCGTTTCCGCGGTCATGGCGCGAGCGGTGCCCCCTTTGGCCATTCCCCCGGCTTCGATAGATGATCTCAGCGCTGCCATATCACCGCGAGAGGCAATTTGTGGTGAAGCTCGGCGACGGTCAAGTGGGGGTTTTCTTCATTGGTCCCAGCCCCAATAGAGATGACCAAACTGCAACAACATCAAACAATGGGAACAACCAGTGCCAGTAGCTTGGAGATGAGGGTTTTGGATGGTCAGATGTTTTGACTGCTGCTCAGTTGGTGGTGCGGCTTCTGTGGTGCGTTGGGAGCTGTTTTGCTAGATTTTCAGAACAGATGTTATCGTCAACAACATCCTCGGCGTCATGTATAAATGTGTAAATGTAATGAAGAGACGATCAATCACCCAAATGTAAAGTTGCCATGCGGACCGTTGAGACTTTTGGTATAGAATAGATCCACTTTTGTGTTCTCTTCATGTTTTGCACACCATTTATATAAATGACTTTGATCTCGGAATGGATTGCAGTACCTAATGTTTTCCGTATGCTGGACTGTGTTTGGTTCTTGTTGTTTAGCCACTTGGGTTTCCGGCCTTGGAAATTCATGGATGCCTCAGGAAATCACATATCGACTTGGTGGAAATTTCTGGCCTTCGCGTGCTTCTGCAAAGCTTCATGGGGACCCACTTGCTGCCAGGGGTCGGTGGCTGTATCCCACTGTGGGCCTGGTGAACCTCAATAACTATCACCAGAAAACACTTGGAGGTTTCCTAAAGTGGGGTATTCCCCAAAATTACTTTACTTCGTGTGATCCCCACCATGACATTTATCCATTTTGTTACTGGCAAATCTTCTGGCATTCTATCTGACATATCTCCTGGCATTCTATCTTGCATTCTATCTGGCATATCTTCTGGCATTTTATCTGGCACATCTTCTGGCATTCTATCTGGCATATCTTCTGGCATTCTATTTGACATCTTATTTGGCATTCCCTCTGGCAAATCTTCTGGCGTTCTCTCTGGCATATCTTCTGGCATTCTATTTGACATTCTATCTGGCATATCTTCTGGCATTCTATCCCGCCGTTGAGGTCCAGCGGTGCACACTGAGCTGGGCAGGTCCCAGGTTGAGGTCCAGCGGTGCACACTGAGCTGGGCAGGTCCCAGGTTGAGGTCCAGCGGTGCACACTGAGCTGGGGAGGTAGTGCACACTGAGCTGGGAAGGTCCCAGGTTGAGGTCCAGCAGTGCGCACTGAGCTCGGAAGTTGGCAAAGAGCTTGGCGAAGAGGCTTGGCGAAGAGTTGGCAAGGCGGAATTAGAGGTGGAAGTTGATGCACTCGAGGCGAAACAGGCGGAGGAGGCGGAGGAGGATGAGGAGGAGAAGGAGAAGGGAGAGGAGGAGGAGGAAGAGGAGGAGAAGGAGGAGGAAGAGAAGAGCTAGCCGAGGAGGAAGAGAACAGCTCTGATAAAATCTAACAACCCTCACCTGGCAGGTGGGGAATCATCCAATTCATTAGACCATTTTAGTATTGAAAACCATGGTTACTTTGGGATCCCCCATTTGAAGAACCCCCCCAATTCTCAATATATAGTAGGGTCCAACAATTCTAGATTCTAGACTATGTAAACTCGTTCTAGATGAAAAAAAAATCCATGAACGTTCCACGCCAATCCCAAAGGCCCACCCCCTAAAATCAGCGGTTTCAATCTGTGGCCTTTTGCAAATCCACGGGGCTCAGGTCTGTTAGGAGTTTCTGGCGCTCAGGGTTTCGGGGTTTGGAACCTCCCCTCACATGGATGCATCAAACATCCCCTGTTTGCTGGTCGCATGTGCTCGCATGTGGTCGAATTCCACAGGACCTGCTTCTGATCCACAGACGTTCCCGACAGGAAGCGGCGGTTTCTAGGTTGCATTATTTGGATTTGTTCAGATATGTTCCGATCCTCCATTTATAGATTTATAGATGTTTTTCATTGATGTTTGCATTCCAATGCCCGTTTATAAGGGATTTTCCCATTATTTTCCACCATGATGGTTATTTCTACAGATGGTATTCCCATATGTTCCCATATTTCCTTTATATATAAATATATACTATTTTACATCCTAATCTTCCCACTTTATCCCATTTAAAGCCCCCATTTAAAGGACCGGGTCATGACAGGATTAGCGTTTTGTTTCTGCGGGGTGCCTACCGAGGTGCAACTGACGGGCGCCAGCGTGGAGATGCAGGGCAGTTGCAGCATCAAAATCGAGGCGCAGCAAAAAAGATGTGGAGAACCCATTGGTTGGTTGATGAATTGGTTGATATATTCTAGTATTTGGATGATATGCAACGGGGGATGGTTGGATGATATTCTCCAGATTAATGGGTTGGTTGATGAGAATAGAGGGGTTGAAGAATGGCAATTGGTTGATATATTCTAGTATTTGGATGTCCTTTTCCCATTGGTTGATGATTTTTTTTAGCGGTTTGAAGAAAGCCATGGAAACAGGTGATGATAGAGGGTATACCAGCTCCCGGCCCCTCTATTTTTACCAAAAGGACATCAAATTGGTGGAGAAAAGATGTGAGATTTGGAAATGGATGATCTCCAGATAATTAATTGGGATGTATTGGGAGGATTGAGTAAAATTTAGTATTTGGAGATCATCCATTTCCATTTCCACAGGTTGATGGATCACGTTTTGTTCAAAGTTGGAACAATTCCAGGATTTACTATTGCTTATGTACTATGACTATACATTGTTCAAAGTTTTGCGAATTCGAATCGACTTTTCATATATGATATGTGTTCAGAAGTTTTGGGTGGTGCTTTATATGATTTATATGTGTTTACATTTGACATAATTCTATATTTACACATCGTACTGCATGCATACATATATTACGTTTATGTATATATATATATATTATATATATATAGGTGGATGGTTGCATACATCATACTGTTCACCTGACATCTACATGTTTTTCATGGTATCTACACCCACGCCATGTAGGTTTGGGGTCGCTTGTTTGAACCTTTGAAACCACCAATAGATGGGTGTTGAAACCAGCGAAAGGTGTTGCTAACCAACTCACTCGCTCACTATCTAAGATATCTAAGTAAGTAACTATGTAACACATTATATAATAATTGATAACATGATCTTATTATGTTAGTGTTGGTGTTACGAACTAAATAAGAAAGTAACTTCAGTAGCTCTGCAACATTAAGTAACTGGGTCAGATGGCCAAGCTGCCCGTGCCCAGGCCCCAGGGACCCCGGTGCTTGTGATGCGCCTGGACAACAGCTCCGACACGGAGCGATGGCTCAGCGAGTTGCAACATGCCACGCAGAGATCCCGGAGCTACCGGGAGATGCTGAGGGATGTGCCCTTGCTGAGTACCTTGGATCTGCCTTGGGTGGTGAGTTTTTTTTTCCCGGTTCGGCTGTTTTCAGTATGGCGTGTCGTTTCTGAATCCCCTGAGGCTCCAATGTTTGTCCAGTTGATACTATAAGCGGGTTTTTCGAACAAGTAACAAGTGCAGGGCATCCCAGATTGGCCATGGATTTATGACCAGAATCTCTTAATTGTTTGGTTTCAATTATTGTAGTTGTTTGCGGATAGAAGGTTTCTGGTATGTATAAAGGCATAATAAAAAACACAACAAAAATGATCTCTTTTGTGGATTTCTCTAGAAAACCAGGAGATGAATGTTTTTTTCTAGCAGAAAGCAAGAAATTTAATTTTCGAACACCGTGTGTTTCATGGTCATTCCACTGGCCAAATTCTGGATTCGACCAGCACGCACTACAAAGAGCTAGCCAAGGTGCTCCCAATGGGTTCCCATTATCATGTTCTCATTAAATTGCCGTAACTTGATGTAACTTGGGTGGAATACCCATGTTCAGACACACCCAAATGTCAGTGTTAGTTGTTGTATCTCCTGATATTCTTAAACACATTTTTTGGTTTCGCCATGAAATCACAAAAGCCCCATGAATTCCCATGAAATCCTCATGATCTCCCCATTGCCCAAGGCCCCCGCAGCGAAGTCGCGTCCACACCCAGCGAGACGCTCACTGCGGAGCTCCAGGGCTTGAGAAATCGCTTGGCGCAAGAGGAAGCCACGACGCGCGAGATGGAGATGAGACGCTCGGAATTTCTCGGGATCATTGGGGATGGGGATATTCCACGGTATTCCTGGGGTTAAAGAATGGTAAATTTAAAGATCACCCAATTTTCAGACCAACTATGAGTTTTTCTATAGTTTTTTCCATACTGAAATTTGCTAAGCAGATAAATTCACACACACAACCACACACACACACAGACATACATATATATATAGGTCGTAGATATGTATTTCATTGTGTGCAGGACGTAAGATTTGCCAGGGTATCTACTTGTGGTTGTCAGAAGGATATCTACTATGCAGACTGTTTGTTGAAACGCGGCTTTTTCGGATGTTCCAGTCAATGATGTCAATGTCAAACTTGACTTGATGACTAAAACATACCTGAATAGCTAACTGGCAAATAGAAAAGATGAAACATATAGTGTAGAATCGCAGGAGTAGGACTACGCCTGTTTATGCATGCAAATCCTCGTTTCTGGTGATATCCCATATTAAATCACATTATATATTCCACATGTGTCTGTCGATAACAGGAACCCTGAAATCATGGGTATTCAACGTGGCTGTTGGTGGTTGATACCTTGTAGTATTTTAAGTTTCATTCAACCACCATGAAAAACACATTATAACATATTATAACTCCATATACCACCATTGAACCTCATAGGTGGTTCATGAACCCTGGTTGTTGGGGTTGGTTTCCTTTTTTCCTCCAACCAACCCTGACCTCCGAGATATGCGTGCTGCAAACCTCCGCGCCGATGCTGCGCAGCAATCCTTGCGCGATGCCCGGGAACGATCACATGGAGTGGAGAAGGCGCACCATGGCCAGGGCCCCTGCATATCCCAACCATTCCTGCAAGCTGGTGCCAGCTAAGTTGGTTTATACCTGGGTTAAGGATAAAAGATGGTAAAAGTAATAGCAAGTAATAGCAGGGCTATTTATTTTTGTTTTTTTTTCGCGGCAGGTTTTGGAATTGTTTGTGGGTTCCTGGTTCTATGCTTTACTGTTTCTTTGATTCTCTGCTTTTCTGCTTCTCTGCTTTTCTGCTTTTCTGCTTCTCTGCTTTTCCTGCTTCTCTCTGCTTTTCCTGCTTCTCTGCTTTTCCTGCTTCTCTGCGTTTCTGCTTCTCTGCTTTTTGCGTTCCTTGCTTCTCTGCTTTTATGCTTTTTGCTTTTCCTGCTTCTCTGTTTCCCCTGCTTCTTTGCTTTTGTACTTCTGTGCCTTTCTACTTCTACTATTCTACTTATTCTTTTCTTCAGTCATGTGTTTTTGCTGCTCTACTTCCTGCTCCTTTGCTTCTTTGCTTTCTGTCTTTACTGTCTAATTATTCTGTTTGTATCCTAAATGAAACCCTAGAGAGACCCTAGGTGAATCCCAATGAAAACCTAAACAACACTCTGAAAAAAAAACGGATGGCTATTTTTTTTGGGATTTTTTTCCCGTTTTCTGGTGGAAGGAAGGTGCGAGGAAGGAACGAAGGAAGGAATGGGTGAGGGGTCAAAAAAAAACAAATAGGGATCAAACAAAACAAATAAGGATCAAAAAAAACAAATAGGGATCAAAAAAAAAAATGAAAACTAAAGGAGGAGAAGGAAGGAAGGAAGGAAGGAAGGAAGGAAGGAAGAAAGAAATAAGTAACCTTCTCTTGAAAAATGAAAGGAAAGCTTCCTTCTCTTGACCCCCCCACCCGCTTTTATTTTTTAGCCGGCTCCCCTTGCTACCTACTATTCTTTTTTTTCACA
>Ga0126342_10004401_pt1 | contig 23998 bp, 16 predicted proteins | sample Cyp1metagenome_FD_92528 | JGI IMG/M metagenome (GOLD analysis project Ga0126342, IMG submission 92528) | Coral microbial communities from Lord Howe Island, Old Settlement Bay, Australia - Cyphastrea 1 metagenome | ecosystem: Host-associated > Invertebrates > Cnidaria > Coral ...
AGAAAACCATAGGAAAACCATAGGACAACCATAGGAAAACCATAGGACAACCATAGGAAAACCATAGGAAAACCATAGGAAAACCATAGGAAAACCATAGGAAAACCATAGGACAACCATAGGAAAACCATAGGAAAACCATAGGAAAACCATAAGAAAACCATAGGAAAACCATAAGAAAACCATAGGAAAACCACAGGAAAACCATAGGAAAACCATAGGAAAACCATAGGAAAACCATAGGAAAACCATAGGAAAACCATAGGAAAACCATAAGAAAACCATAGGAAAACCATAAGAAAACCATAGGAAATAAAGATATATCTGGTTGATAGTTGATTTACCTACTAAAGATGGTGATTTTTCTATCTTAACAGGTACGTACCCTCTGGTAAACTGTTACATAACGAACTGGAAAGATCCACCATTTTAAATGGGTAAATCCACTATAAATGGTGATTTTCCAGAGTTATATATACTGGTTGGTGGTTTGGAACATTTTTTATTTTTCCATATATTGGGAATAATCATCCCAACTGACTTACATATTTTTTCAGAGGGCTTGAAACCACCAACCAGATATAGTTAAATTAAATATATGGTTAAACTGGTTAAATAGTGGTCTATAGTCTCTATCCCATATATATATATAATATATGATATGTATATATGGAATTAATTAAATGGGAGGATAATATGTCTATAGATACCCATATATATATTATATACCATCAACTTCCAACGGGTGCCGCACTTGGGATGAACCACCCTGGCACCCTGGCCACCACGGTGCCACGAGGGTGCCATGGCAGTTCTTTCCCTCTGAAGCGTTGCGTCACTGACGATGCAGGGGTCAATGGTTTCACGTGGAAAATCAGCGGACGAAAACTGTGTGAGGTGGTTTTTTGCAGGCTCTCTAACTCGAAGACGTGGCCACTGGCCCTGTGCTCCCTATACCAAGCCACTGGCAGTCACTGGCGTCCCTGAGCTCCAAAAAGAGGCTGCGAGGCTGGTCTGGTCGTGGAGGCCGCTGAGCTGCTTAAGGAGATGCCAGTGTGATTTGGATAAAACATATCTGGTTGGTGGTTTGGAACATGAATGGATTATGACTTTCCATAGATTGGGAATGGAAAATCATCCCAACTGACTTTCAGTCCATCATTTTTCATAGGGGTAGGTTGAAACCACCAACCAGTATTATTATTAACCAATGATTAACCAATGATTAACCACTATTAACCACTATTAACCACTATTAACCACTATTAACCACTATTAACCACTATTAACCACTATGAACCATTACTAATCACCATTTTCCTATGGTTTTCCCATGGTTTTCCTACGGTTTTCACACCACTACGATGTGTTTTTACCACAGAAATCGAAGCTGGAGGACTACATTGCTGGCGGCTCGGCCAGGGCACCCCGTAGAGCAAAACACCAGCGTTCGAAAACGTAGCGCCACCCTTTAAGGATATCCTGGTATGTATATATATATGGATATATATATATAATCAATATAATCATATATAATCATATGTATATGGAATTACATGGGATTATATGGGAGGATAATATATATATACACATAATATACCCATATGTTTTTACATGATGGCCTATTTTTATACATTTGTTTTCAATGATATATACATACGTATATATATATATATATATATACATGTATGTATTAATGGCAATTTAATTTTATGTTTTTCCCACTAGATAGTAGATTTACCTGGTGTTGTTTATTGATTCAACTGGTAAAGCCATGGTGGTCTTCCCCTTCGCGGCCAGTGAAATTCGCGTAATCGGGTAATCCAGAGAGTTTTTGGAGGGGGTGATATACCAAGATTTGTTGGACCTGTTTGAATTTAAAAAGGAAGTCAGACTCTATTCTGGATTAATAGTAGTGATATAAAATCATATCTTATATTATTTGTTATTATTTGTTGGAGAGATGCTGCTTGGTTGGTTCATTTATTTGGGGTATTTATGACTCTTCCATATGTTTTTATGAACTTCAAATTGCCTTTTTTTAGGTTGGTGAATTACGATATAATCCAGGATGTTCCTCTATTGGGATATCATGGTTTGTCTGAGAAACCGCAGCAAATAAAAGGGAAAACAGCGCGATTAAATCAAGTTGATATGAAAGGAGCTAAGTGCCGTTTAAAGTTAGATTACCAGACATTAGTTTATTTCTCCAATTTCTTGCTATCAGCGGACTATCAGCGTTTTAACGATTGTATACATGAAATAACTGATAGGTTTTTGTTCTCCATTTATTAATTTACTATATTTAGTTTATTCTCCGTGTTCAATCTCTTGCTAATCCATGGGATATCAATGGAAAATATCAATATTCCGTACTACTCGTACTAGGTTTTGCCATCATTACCCATGACGGATCCATGGTGCTGGTATATATGCTAACATAAAGGGGGTATATTGATGGGATCCATGGAGCACCATATATAGCAGCACCATGGATCCTATGGGTATTGGATACCAATGGAAAATATCAATATTCATTATGGAAACATAATAATTGGATATCAATGGCCATAATAATTGGATATCAATGGAAAACGATTGAAGTTATCTATGGTTAGTTGTATCTATGGTGTATCTATGGTTAATCTATGGTTAATCTATGGTTAATAATCATTATGGCCATTTGAAGTTCAAAAAAAAACGATGCAAACATCGCGAGCGATTGGCTGCCTGGCTCGGCCAGGAAGACGATGAAGTGGAGGAGGAGGTACTCGTACCTCTGGTGTCACCGGTAAGTGTCTCCGGGGGAGTTTTTAAAACATGCGCGAAATTGCATGGAATTCGGTATATATAAGCAGTATAAGCAGTGTCACTTCATATATCTCTATATATATATATATATTCTTTTTCAATTTTGAGTGGTTACCCTCTGGTAATTTTAATATAGCTATGAAACATGGCGCATATAGATGATTTACCTATTAAAGGTGATGTTCCACATCCATGTTAGATTGCCAGTGAACGCAGAATTGGGATTTAGATGATTTAGATGGAATACTAGAACCAAAACATGGGATATGTTCCCAATGGTATGGTGTATATCAACAGAGTACCCTCTGGTAAACAGCAACATAACGAACTAGAAAGATCCACCATGTTCAATGCAAAAAAAAACAACTATTTCGACTGGGCCATTTTCCAGTTCGTTTTTTGTATCTTTACCAGGCCGGGTAACTATTAACCATTAACCATAGATTAACCATAGATTAACCATAGATTAACCATAGATTAACCATAGATTAACCATAGATTAACCATTTATAGATGGTTTACCAGGCTACTTTTTTCGTGGGTTTCATCCATCGTGACCTTGGTGAAAATGGATCCATGGTGCTGCTATATATGGTGCTCCATGGATACCATCAATATACCCCCTTTATGTTAGTATATATACCAGCACCATGGATCCTATGGGATTGTATGTATATATATATATATATGTACATATATATATATATATATGCATAATATTCAATTGTCTATCTATATGTATATAATATATATATATATATATATATATACCCTCTGGTCAACTGTTACATAAGTATTTGGAAAGATCCACCATGTTTAATGGGTAAATCAACTATTTCGACTGGGCCATTTTCAATAGCTATTTGGACATAACCAGAGGGTATGTATACATATCACTGGTTCTGCGGGGATTAAAAAAAGTAGGAAAACCCTCCGGTCAATAAGCATAGATATAACACACCTACCATTAATACATACGTACATTTACTAGTGGGTATGTCCAAACTGTTTCATGTTGACATCTCATTATTGTTACTTGGATTCCCATGCTTGCTGTTTTCTTTTCCAGCTTTAACTGTGATTTCCACCATGTTGTAATCATATATTCATGTATATATATATATATATATATATATCATATATATATATACACACTGGTATCTACGAATACATATGACAAGAATGTACATAAAGGCTTACAACTTTGTTTTCTGAAACATTGCCAGGCAAAAAAAACATTGCCCGGTTGCATTTTGGTGGGGTTCCGAGAAACTGCCATGATTGACACCGTAGGATATAGCCAGATATTTCCAGCCTATTCAAGCGTAGAAATCCAACCATACCAGAGGCTATTGTAGAGGTAAAGTCCCAGCAAAATTTCTATGAAAAAATGGGCTACTGTAGTTGGAGTCCCATTAATTTTTAGTAACATGGTTGTGAAAGTAATTCATGGTTGGAGATATTGTTCAGTACTTGGGGGATCACCAACTATAAGCAACTTATTTTTATGTTCTCAGGATGATCCATGTTTTTTTAACCGTTATCCATTAAAAATGCTGATTTATAGTGAGTTTTCCCATAAAAAATGGTGATTTTCCATAGTTATGTTAAATTACCAGAGGGTATCCCATTCATATTTTTGTTGGGAAAGTTGGTTGAACTGAAAAAGGTGTCAACCAACTTAGCCAACGTTTTTTGTCCCAGCTCCCAGCCGCAGGAGGCACCCAGTCCGCCACCGAAGGCGGCGCAAAAAAAGACCGGCCCCGCGGAATACAAGGCGAGGGCCCGGTGAAAGCAGCGGTGATTGGACTGGACTCGAGGATCGGGGGTAACTATCTCCAACTGAAACTTGAGTGAGCTTAGTGATTTCTTAAGATTTATGCAGATCCTATTTGTTTGTTTGTAAAAATATTCCAATGTATTTGTTGATATTCCCAAGATGGGAGAGCATGAGCAATGGAGGCATCTGGTCTACCGCAGAAAGCCTCAAGTGATCATTGATGGCAGGTGCTACTCTTGAAAGAGATGTAGGACAGAACTGCACCAAAATGTATCAGGAAAACCTGAAGATGCTGAGGCTATTCTCTGAGAGGATGTCTAAAGTCTAAACTAATCGAGTTGGTCTTTAAGTTCGGTGGTCTCTGCATGGTTCTGGTTACAGAGAGAAGCAACTGAAGCAACTGAAGCAACCAGTGAATAACAGAGGCAACAAGTTGTGGGGTATAGCTGGTTGGTGGTGACTGGAACATGTTCGATTTTCTCCACAAAAATTGGGAATATCATCTCATCCCAACTGTTACTCACTCAGTCCATATCAGTCCATCATTTTTCGGGGCCGGGGTGGCTCAACCACCAACCAGCCATTTGTTTAACCAATGATTAACCATCATTAACCATTATGAACCACTATTAACCATTACTAATCAAGGTTAATTATGGTTAATGATGGTTAATTAATGATGATTAACCATAGGAAAAACAATTAACCACTATTAACCATTACTAATCACCATTTTCCTATGGTTAAAACCCATGGTTTTTCCCAGCTCTAAACCCTGGCACCCCTGGCCCTGCCGGCCGGATTCGGGGAGTCAATCGCAGGCAGGGCAACTGGCCCTGGCCAAATTCCACGACGATGGCCGCTACTACAGCGCCCCTTTCCTGGGCGAACGCGGGGTTCGTGAAAGCGCACGAACCGGGAGATACCGGTGGTTTAAGTGGTTTTTCGAAATTCGAAATTCTCGGAGTTTGTGAAACTCTGTTTTTCTGACAAAAAAAACCATGGATATTTCATGATATTTCGAATGACTCATGTGGGTAAACAATCATAAACCATCCCCCAGTCATCACCATGTTTATAGGTGGTATAAAATTCCCATTCCCAGTCATGGGTGGTAAAAATGGAATTGTTTTACCACATTGATCCATAGTAATTATATAGATATATCTTATATCTACCATAAACCCTATAGTTACTTGGATTTATCAATGGATTGGTTTAAGGAAAAATTAAGAGGAAACCATAGATTTTCCCATTATTCATATGGGGGTTTCCGGTTAAAATTTTCCCTTAAACCAATCCATTGAAGTTATGTGTTTTATGGCATTGTTTTACCCGAAAAAATGGCTGATTCATGTGCTACATAAACCCCAGACTTGGACAAACGGAGAAACTCCCAGTCGGATTTCCCTGCGATAACTTCATGGGCCCCCGTGTGGACGGTTGGTTAAGAGAAACCATGAAACCAATAACCAGAGGATAGTACCCATAGGATTTTCATGGTTTCATGGTTCTTGTGAAATCTGTACCATCATATATACCATAGGATTAACCATCAATATACCATGAAATCTGTTAATAACCATCTATGTGGCATGGTAGGGTATAATAAGATATAATAGTACCCATGACGGATCCATGGTGCGCTTGTATATTAATGTTAACATAAAGGGGGGTTTTTTGTTGATGGGATCCATGGAGCACCATATATAGCAGCACCATGGATCCGTCATGGGGTATGGTCTTGTGTAGATACACTTTACCATATAGTTATATGATGTTATATCCATGAAAACTACTGTGGATGGGCCAGCGAAATCCTGCATCACCAAAAAAGGATGGGGAAGAAACCCTATAAATAATGGGATGTTTACCACCTATCAACTGGTGCAGGATTTGGCAGCCATCCACCGTAGTTCGTTATATCATAAACCATGGAATTCAGCCACTTATTTGCGGCAACTGAACGCGATCGACTGGGGCCCCCATCCTGTATATTGTTGGTTAAATCCCATGTAACTCGACGCTAAGATCATGGGACCAGACAGACAAGCTGGTGCACCCCCCCAGTTGTAAGACGGTGACGTTTGGAACGCAGAATGTAGCATCCCAGTAATGTTAGTCGAGCATCGACCATCATCGACCATCATCATCATTAAACATCCAAAAACCCGGCAAGTTCTGAAATTGCTATTTAAAATCATTAAGAATCATCAAACATCATCATTCATCATTTGGGGGCACCAGCCTTAAGGGTGACCTTTTTTTATTTTGCTGGCACCGTTTTGGGCACCGTTTGGCCCTCCAAGGTGAAGCTGAAGAAGGACAACGGCGACGGGAGCTTCGACATCGTGTGGTTGGAGGATGAAGCCGAAGACACGGCAAACTTGGAAGATCTGAAGCGACTCGGCGCGAAGGATGGCCATATCGGATGGGGATGGCCTAATATCGGATGGTTTACCCTCTGGTAAACATACAAAAAACTATAGAAAATCACCATTTTGAATGGGACAATCCACTATTTCAATGGCCATTTTCAATAGCTATGTTAGTTTACCAGAGGGTAACTCATTGTGAATGGGGCAATGAAATGGTATATGAATGGGATTTTTCAATGGGAAATAAAAAGTTTTTTCTGATTGTGAAAGATGGTGATATGGCATATTATAATGGGATTACAATGGAAGTTCAATTGAACATATTATAGGAACATGCGCTATCAATGGAGGTTTATAGCTGTTTATAGCATCAACCATATTTTTTGGGGGATTCTTGACATGATCCCCTATAGTCACCATGGCTGTTTTACTGAAATAATCCAATATTCAATATTGGTTAATAGTGGTTAATAGTGGTTAATGATGGTTAATGATGGTTAATCATTGGTATATAATAATCAATGGGAGATCTTCAGGATCCTAAAATGGAGGTACGTAAACGTACCATATGTTTGGCCATATTTTGTGGGGATATTCCCTGAAATTTAGGCCTTATATATGGAATCGGTACCTCCAATCAATCGGATCCTGAGTCATGGCCATTGAAATATCGGACTTGGGGGATTTTCATGGGGACTGAAATGATGAAACATTGGAGATATCACGTGGATATAAAATGATATAAAATGGGGTTTCATGGGGTTTCCGAATGGGCATATATTGATTATAATGGGGATACAATGCGTAAACCCAAGAGGTCACAACGATCTCACATCTGATGCTTTGTGTAAGGGAACCATCCCCAAATGTGTCAAGACTGAGGGATTTTACGCAGATTTTTTGATGCGGTTGTTTGTTGGTTTTGGAGTGAATCTGACACAAAAAAAAACGCTAGTCATGGGTTGTTTGCTGGGATATGTTTTAATTCAAAAATTCGATACTCCACGGCCCGTGCATTTCAGAGGAATGCTGGGGGCAACGGCATCACAAAATATCCTTTTTCATGGCACAATTTGTGATGGTCCGTGCAATGTTTGTTGGTTTGTAAAGCTACATAGCTAGTTCATACTACATGTTCATACTAGTTCGATATATTTGCAATAAACCCTACTTCACTTACTTATACACCAATTTTACCAAGTAGGGGACACCACCGTTCACCACATACATTAGTAGACGTGGCGGTTTTCGTAGCACTGATCATCAGGATAACCAGCATTAACCAGCTGTCATTTGGCTTCAGATTGGTGGTCGCAAAAATAGGTGTTGCGCCAGTGTTGGGGCTATGACCTACTGGTACCTACTGAACATATGAACCCCTACCCACAATATCCATTGAAATTGCCGTACCAACCCGCCATGTTTGGCATTTCTGAATGAGAGAATTCATGATGATTCACCGATGACTTTTTGGAACCCACAGACCCACAAAAAACGAACTGGAAAGATCCACCATCTTTAATGGGAAAACTCACTATAACATGGCCATTTTCAATAGCAAACTGTTATAGTTTATGGGCATGTTCGAATTCCGAACCTGGGGTCCATGGGGTCCCTTTCATAAAAATCCGTTAGTAACTCGATGATCAATTCCCATATGCGAACCATGGTGCTGGTATATGAATCCCTACATTTGCCCTTGTCCAAAATCACCCAGTTTTGTAGGTTTTTATATACCAGCACCATGGTTCGCATATGGGATTTATAAAGCACTCAAAGTCCTATTTTTAAAAACCAGTTGCTGTCAATCCTCAACGAAGAAGACGCATGGCCCAAATCGGAATTGAGGCCACAATTGAAGGACTTCAAAAAGGGAGATTTGGTGTTGGCCAAATGTGCGGAGGACGGAAAGCTGTCGCGGGGAACCCGCGCGGGGCTTGCTGTGGAAAGCTGTGGAATTCCATAAATTTAGATGGCCAGCGAGGCGGATTTGGTCTAGAAATTGGGCAATCACAATAATTCATAGAATTTGTGATGTCTAAAAACCGAGCAAAAAATCACAAGATGGCCATTTAGTAAATGGACCAAACAATCAACTGAACTTTCGCAATCATGTTTTCACACGATTTCACGTGAACTTTCGCAGAAACCCATGAATGTGGTTAAAACAACAATAAACCACCATAAATAGGTTGTATTTCTACCATTAATGGGTGGTTTATGGCATTGTTTTACCCGCATTAAATGGGTTTCTAATTTTTCGAGATGAAACGAAGCGCCAGGTTTTGTTCGCGCTAAAGCTTGGTCACATCAAGCTGATGTAGCATTGAAAGAAAGATAGACTGGTTGGTGGTTTGGAACATGTTTTTTCCATATATTGGGAATCATCATTCCAACTGACTTTCATATTTTCAGAGGGGTTCAAACCACCAACCAGTAGAAAGCTTGCTTGCCATAGTGGTTTTGAAACGCTGGAAACCTGAACATATATATGAACATATGAGGTAAATGTCATCTATCTGCAGATCTATACCATCCTCGAAATTCCAAAGGGGAGAAGCAATGGCTAAGACAAGTGTCTACCTGAAATTATGTCTACTTGAATAGGAGGGTCCCCGAAATTATAATCATTCTAACTTTCTAAGTGGGAAAAACAATAATAAACCACCCATTTGGGAATGGTTTATACCATCTATTTATGGTGAAATTGGGGTGATTTATGATTGTTTTATCAGCATTATACGTGGTACTGTCCCAGATAAAAGCACCAGGGCTTCATATCCCGGGTTGACATCACAGAGTTTTTGGCTGTGCTGAGAGAAGCCGGCAATTTCGGCATGTAAAGACACATTGTGACCTACACAATGTTACAATGTTACAATCATACATAGAATTGAAGACAATAGGCACAATGAATTCAATATACATAGAAACAAATTGTCAATATGATCTACTATGCGATAGATTACATTATTTTTGCTATTGTTTTCTGGTTCCAAGCCATTTGTGGCAGAACTTGGTGACGACTTCCCGCATCGACATGGCAGGATGGTAGGAGATACACTGCTCTGGTTCAGGAGAACAAGGGCGAAGGTCCGGGTGACAGGTGAGATGAAGTTGAATAAACATAGGATTTCATGTGGTTGAATCAATCATAAACTAGCCATTTAAAGTTTGGGAATGGTTTATACCAACCATTTATGGCGATTATGATGGATTCATGATGGATGCTGAACTTTTGGTGACACCTGTCAACGAAGACTTTTTAGAACACTAACCAACGAAAATTGAGCGCCACTTTGGTTTAGCATTGACATATCCACCGGACATGGTTTCCGTGGCCGGACATCTCTCATTTAAAGATGAGTTGCCTTGATTTTCCCATTAGAAAAAGGTATTAACATGTATTAACACCTAAAGCGGAGTTCCACTTGCCACCGTTTGATGACACCGGAGCCGTATCGTTTGCAACGTGTGCCACCTTGGTGTCGCAGTCACCGGCGATGGTTTGCTGTAAAAGTGTGATGGTTTCACTGAGCTAAGACAGAAAACCCTCCGGAAAAACTAACATAATTAGCTATTGAACATGGCCAATGAAATAGTGAGTTTACCCAGCTAAATGGTGGATCTTTCCAGTTCGTTTGTTGGTATGTTCACCATTTCGGGTAGTTCGCAATTTCGATGGCTCACTTTCCGCAACGGCTTTCCAGGCCCCTCAAAAACGCCGACCAAATGACTGGATGAATACGGGGCAGGAATCAATGGATTGGTTTAGTCGGGAAAATTTTCACCGGAAAACCCCCATATTTATATAATGGGAAAATTTCGATGGTTTCCGGTGTAGATTGTCCTAACAAAATCAATCCATTGAATGAATATCCAAATGATGGTTTTCGTGGAATAGAAAATAGAACAGCAATGCGCAGTCATCCAAAATTCCCTTGGTTTAAAGTTGGTTTAATATTCACACGTCTGACTATATAGATTGATATTATTCACTTTCTTCTAGCCTAGGTAAGCCAGTTATAAACCAATAGGAACCTAATCAATGAATTCATTGAACCAACCTAAAAGCGGTACACGGTGGGGTTATCACCAAAAACCACCTTCTCAACCCGGCGCTGAAGACAGAGCAGAATAACAAATATGGATGGATCTTTACCATGTTACATCATATCGCCATATTTCGTTGGGTTAAAAACATCCATTTCAATCCCAGCTAGTTTGGTTTAAAATCACCATAAAGTACACAAATTGGTGGCTGACTTCCATAGCCAACGAGTTAAACAGATAGCGTAGGCTACGTCACGGTGCAGTACATCGAAGACGAGAGCGAGGAGGAGGCAACAGGATGGATGTCCAAGTGGCATATTGTTGGGCCTCAAAAATGGGGTTACGTTTTTCGGTGGACCAAACAACAAACAAGCGGATATGACATTTTCGCAACAAGAACACTGGTTTTTATATTGGAATATGACGACTTGATATTAGATGATAGGTCAAAGTATGGTTTAACCTTGTGGGGTTGGATCCCGACTGAAAAAAACAATGTTTAGTAGTGAAATGATGGGGGCCCGTTGGTACCCCAAGCTGAAAAAGCGTGCCGTTTGTTGGAACATTTTTTTGTGGTTTACAGTTATGTTTGCTGATGATGGGGCAACGCATGGGTAGACGGTTGTTCGTGGGAGCTGGATTCTATACGGTCTAAAAGGATCTAAAAGGTGTACTCTGCGTGATAGGATGTGCTATGCAAAACAAGAATACAGGAAAGGTTCATGTCGTTCTTGGGATGAATGAAGCTCATTGAAGACGTCAGGGCAACAGGTGACTGGAGTTGCTGATGGGTTAAGCCATTTGGTGCACAACCAGTTGTATGGTCAATGATACAAGCGGGTCCCCCCAAACTATGCTATATACTTGCTTTATAAACCAAAAAAAAACACATATATGCAGATATATCATAGTTTGAATGATTTTAGTACCTCTGTGTTACCGGAGCCCCACTAGGGCCCCAGCAAACTAACAAACTGGTGCACTACCTTGTATAGAAATGGTCACAAACTTTGGGTGTCTATCGTAAGATACACCCCATGAATACCGAGATGTGTTTGTCGATGTAATAGCAGCGAGAGCTAAATGAAAACATTACAGCAATCGATGACATCGATTGATACATGGGTTTGGGGCAAACACAGGCTGATAGAAATACAGCTCAAAAATGACCACTCACATGAATCAACAACATCATATTTTGTATGTGTTCTTTTCACCGATGATGATGGCTCATCCATGTGTACATTACATGGCTACATTTCTTGGCTGAAAAGAGAGAACATCACCATAAATCAGAGAAATTAGAGTAAATATGTGTTTTATTGAACATATGTCAATCCATGTGTGGTGAGTACATCATTGGAAATTGCTGTATGTTTCCTTTGTTAATTACTCAAAACAAAGAAAACACGCTTGCCAACTACAATTGGTTGCCACAGCTCATAGCTCCAACGTATACGGCGTATACGGCATATATCAAGGGACAGGGCTCTTACTTATCTTCAGTTGGATCATCCTACCTACTGAGGCTGTTTTTTTCCTTATTTTGAAACATGTTATAGCACCGAAAAACAAAAAACATTGGGAACAGCTGGAGAAACATCATTTTATATCATCCTGGAAACACTTTTTCTATCTTTTTGCGGGTGTCTTTTGTGAGTTTTCTCAATCGTTTGTCGTTTTTCCAAACGATGGGCGGGTTGAATGAAAAACCACTGGCACCATCAGGGTTGAATCACCCATCAGGGTTGCACCCTATAGCCACAAGGGAGAGACAAACAGCTGACCTCTTGATCTCCTTAGCTTCCAGTATCTATGGTGCCGAGCCATGAAAAATATGAAAAATGGCAACCTACCTACCGTATCACCATAGATGTGAACAGTACATGGGCCCTGGAGGTGTTGATTGACAACGTTGTGAAGCAGATGAAGAAGTTCAAAAAGGGCCAGTCGCTGGGACTTCGACAAAAGGTTGAAACAAGAGACGAAGGACCGTCTCGAGACGGCTTGTAAAACATTGGCATGTAACAAAAGTGGATATGATTAATATACATATATTAATATAATCTAATATAATCTAATATAATATAATATAATATATAATATAATATGATATGATATAATATAATATAATATAATCTAATATAATATAATATATAATATATAATATATAATATATACTATATAATATATACTATATAATATATAATATATAATATATAATATATATAATATATAATATAATATAATATAATATAATATACATACATACATTTGTCATATTATATATATATATTATACAGGATAATATATATATATATATTATACAGTATAAACTCATATAATGTTTGGTCCATCTTCACTAATTAGATGCTGAGTCCCACCCAGTAGTGCTACTCCGTTTTTCTCCCGAGGAAGGTGGAAGCCAAATTCCCGGATGCGCCTTGGACAGATCTGGCGACGATTGGAGGTAGATTTTTGCCCAGTCTCCTATGGTGATATTATGGTTTCATGAGGATTTATATGATGATGATATAGACATATTATATATATATATCGTATATTATATATATATCGTATATGATTTGTCATGGTTAAAATCTCATAGGGTGAACATCGTCATTTATATGATTTCTTTTTTTTGGTATGAGGATAAGAATGGAATTTAACATGTTTTTTTTTTGAGACAAATTCCATTCTTATCCTCATACCACCGAAGAAATCACAAATTTAACATACCATTTAACATAAATTTAACATGATAAATATGGATTTACCCTTTAAAATGGTGATATCATTGGATTGGTCACGGTTTTTTGTTTGACACCAGAAAACCCCATTGATCTTGATGGGAACAGCCCGTGGTAATCAAAGCCTTAAGATTCTCCTGTGACCAATCCATTGATAGGGAAGATCACCATTTAATGATGTTTAATGAGGATACCCGGATACCCGGCCTGGTAAACTTTCACATAACTATGGAAAGATTCACCATCTTGGAATTTTGGGCCATTTTCAATAGCTATGTAACAAATTACCAGAGGATACGAATGAGATTTTTTCATGGGACAGACATATGGATTTAGCCATAAAACCTTGATAAAATATCATACAATCCAAAGGGCAGTTCAATCGGGATGTAGCATGGAAGTATCAGATATCTGTCAGATATTATCGGATCATCTTGTTTTGGGGATTAACCCACCCAATTGATGAACCATGGTTTACCCTCTGGTAATTTAACATAGCTATTGAAAATGGCCAGTTATAGTGGATTTTCCCATTAAAAATTGTGATTTTCCATAGTTATGTTAGTTTACCAGAGGGTATTCATCCAGGAATCACATGATACTTCTAATAAGCCATAGTTGTTTAATTCATGAAAATCCAACTGACGTCATATACCATGTATAGTCATCCCCGATTTTGCTTTATCTGGTTGGTGGTTTCAAACATTTGGATTATTTGTCCATAATATATGGGATAATCCTTCCCATTGACTTTCATATTTTTCAGAGGGGTGGAAACCACCAACCAGATATGATATTCACCAGAGATCAGTGTTCAGTGTAGCCCTCTGTCATTTCAACTGGTTGGTTTTTTGAACGGGATTCCCCGGTTGGAATTTAAGATATTCCCCTATATTAATTGGTTAGCGTTTGGTTATTTAACGTAGGAACTGGAAAATCACCATGTTGGATAGGTAAATCATCGTTTATCCTCTATAAATGGACAATTTTCCTCTATGTTAAATAGCCAGAGGTTGGTATAGTCCACAAACATGTTTGAGACCATTGAATTTTTTCATGGCTGCAGATCTTTCTGCACCCCAGGGTGCCGTCATTCGTGGGCCAACCTGGACATGGGAACGAACTGTAACTATTGATGTCATGGACACGGTTTGTTTCCATTCGACATATAGGATGTTAATGGATGTTATACCATATTATACCATATATATATATATATTTTTATTTGCTGCCACCTGATTTTGAACGGTGACGTCTTCTGTTTTTCTGGTAATGCAAGTAGCTATGGAAAACGGCCCATTTATAGATCATTTACCTATAAAAATCGTGATTTTCCCTGGCAAACTGTTGAATTACCGGACGGAAACATAGCCAAATGGATCGATGTTTCATCAGCAAGCGGAGTATCTGACCATTGGATTGAAGATGTTTGATGCAAATGTTTCAAATATAGATGTCCTTTTCCCATTGGTTGGTTGATTAATAGAGGGGTTTGAAGAAACCCCTTTAATTAACCGTTAACAACAGGTTTCTATGATGATAGATGGTATACCAAGCCGGCCCCTCTATTTTTACCAAAAGGACATTATTGGTTTCAAATATAGAATCGCCAGAGTTTTACAGCGCTTTCCAAACTATAAACCCTCATGAAGACTGATCAATCACAAAGGATACTGCATGATTCCATCTATTGTGGGTAAAACAATGCCATTTTACGCACCATCCCCCAGTCATCATCATTTTTATCGTTGACATGTTTACAATCGAACATGAGGTGGTGCAAATGGCATTGTTTTACCCACATTATTCATTAATAACTACTTTTTATATCCCATGTTCATATCCCATTCATATACCATTGATATTCCATTAATATTATACCTTAATCTCCCATTAATATCCCATTATTCATTAGTAATATACCATAACTATATTCATTAACAGGAACATATGCTGTCATGATGAATAGCTGATGGGATATTTTCATGGGATATCAATGGGATATATGAATACCTGATGGGATATTCATTAACCATATTAGTATACCATAACTATATTCCATTAATATTATACTAATCAGGTATTAATATCCCATTAATATCCCATTATTCATTAGTATACCATTCATATCAGAAACATATTTGTGTCAAGAGCTCCGTGGTGAAAGGACGGTGAGTTCTATGCGGCCACGGTAAAAGATGACCTTGGAAAGGGAAAGTATCTCATTGAGCACCTTGGTGATGAAGAAAAATGATGGTTAAAACCATGTTAAAACCATGTTAAAAGTTAAAACCATATTAAAATCATGTTTAAAACCATGTTAAACCCTTAAAATTGACATAAACCTCTATGAAATAACATCAATTATGATCAACCAACACTATGAATTGCTACCACTGCTTATTTGCCTATAGGTGAACGGCAAGCAGTGGCCAGCCTCATAGTTCCGGTTGATCATTATTTTCGTTTAAAATCGGGATTTCACGGCAAGCAGTGGCAATAGTTCAGGGTATTGGTTGATAATTACATTGTCATTTCAAATGGGGGCTTGAGCATTAATGGTGATGAGGGTGTAATTAAATGGATATAAATGACTGGTTGGTGGTTTGGAACATTTTTTATTTTTCCATATATTGGGAATAATACTCCCAACTGGCGAGCTCATATTTTTCAGAGGGGTAGGTTGAAACCACCAACCAGATATAAATGATAAATGATGGGTTGGGGCTGATGATTCTGTATGACATCTAGGAATTTCACCATTGATGATGGCTCTATGACTGAGGAATTCATCAAACATACCCAATCTGGTTATGTCAAGAGTTTGCGAACGGGAAAATGGCCCATTGAAATAATGGATTTACCCAGCTACAACATGGTGATTTCCATAGTTTTTTGTATAGGTTACCAGAGGGTATATATATATACACACGGGATATGGTGGTTACATGATGGTTGGTTGATGATTAGCTTGGGGGTTTGTTGTAGTGACTGCCCAAGGTTTTTGTGGAGATTCGACAGAGGGTTTTCCGGCTGACTTCATGGGGCGGCGGCTAAAACCACTGATGTTCGCATGTTTGATCCATTTCTTTGGTGAATTTTGGTTGCAAAAATTGTGGTATAACCATCTATAAATATCTATCAGCTATAAACTAACAATGATAGAAACCAACAATCAATCATAGGGACACGTTCGTTCAATGAATCCATGCTTTTTGTTGGGGTTACCACCCTGCCTTTCTGGTGGTGTTTCGGTATATATGCGTGACCGTAGGTGGGAAGACCCCGATGGAAGCGATCCAGAATCCGAGATGCTGGTGGATGACATCCAAAGACCCAGGTGTGGCAGCCGTTCTTGTGTTTCGTTGACGTGGCAAAGCCATAGGAAAATGGAGGCTTTTTTATGGGAAAACCATAGGAAAACCATAGGAACATGGAGGCTTTTTATGGGAAAACCATAGGAAAACCATAGGAAGATGGAGGTTTACCCAACCTGGTTATGGAAAAACAGTTTGCGAACTGGAAAATGGCCCATTGAAATAGTGGATTTACCCAGCTACAAGCTATGGTGGATCTTTCCAGTTCGTTATGTAACAGTTTACCAGGCCGGGTATCCTGTGAAAATGGTGGTTTTATGTGATGTATCCTGCAAGAAAATTGAGTTTTATCGAGTTAACATGTCCAATCCGGTAAAGTTAAGGGATGTTTTCTAATAACCTTGGGATTTAACAAGTAATGTGGAAAAATGATAGGATCAGATCATCACATTCCGGGGAGTTATTTTTCTCTTCATAAGAAATTTTTAATTTAAAGGCGTTTTTTTTTTTAGGTCTGACGTTTGGCCGAGGATGTAACCAAGCAACGTAACCAACAGGCCCAGTTGATCGGAGCATCCAGGGTCTATGTGGATTTCACGAGGGGTTTAACCCTTGGGAACAATGGCCATAGGATCCATGGTGCTGATATATATATATATACACTAACATTTAGAGGGGGTTTTTGTTGATGGGATCCATGGAGCACCATATATAGCAGCACCATGGATCCAAAGAAGGATGGCTGAAGAATGGGAAAGTGACGAGAAAATGGCTGAAACGATGATCATATGTTTTCGGGATCATAAAAGATTATCATTTTTAAATCATGTCTGGACATTTTTCTCAGCGATGATCATATAAAATCATATAAATCATTTCTGGACTATAATAAACTATAGTGACATTTCTGTCATATAAATCATTTCCAGGGTGTGTTTTTCATGTCCCATAAATCGAGGGAGACAGGCCCTGCTGGTAAAATCCCTACATCGTCTGGTGAAGGTGAAGCCCTGCTAAAAAAGGAGCAGGGCTCTTCAGCCCTGCTCCGGCTCCCAAAGATCATCCAACTGCTTGGTGGTTTCAAACATGAATTTTATGTTCCATAATATATTGGATAATATGGGATAATAATGGGATAATATTTCCCATTGACGACCTCATATTTTGGCGAGCTCATATTTTTCGTGGTTCAAACCAGCAACCAGCATGTCAATGATTCCCAAAAAATAGGAACACTTAAATGTGTACGACTTGGGAATACAGTTCCAGTGAACAGTGGTGGATGTGGTTCACCAGAGTTGAATTTCGCGGTGATATCCCAACTGATGGGGATTTATAACCAAGGTTATAGTATAACCAACAAGGGTATCCCATATGCTCCATGTATGGTATATTTACCTACATCTGGGTGATTTTTAGGGCAAATGTTGGTACATATTCCATACATGGAGCATATGGGTATGGTATAACCATGAATTGCAACTTCACCCCCGAGTATAAACACTTAAAATCGGAGGGGGGCCCAAGCTGTCCAAAACCGGGGACGCGATGCTTTTCGATGTGCAGGGTCAATATCGACACCTTCGAGATTGGGCAGAAGCTGATAGGAGAAGTGACCCTTGGATTGGAGTTACATTCTATTCTCGGGTGGGCAAGAAATGGCAATCATCTCCGATTTAGGGAAGTTCTAAGATTTTTTACGCTCAAAAATTGAATTATTATTGTCGTCGTCATCATCATCATCATCATCATCATCATGTCAACATACCAACATACCAACATAATTACTATCATACTATCATACGATCATTATTTAAACAATAAGGGCCATGGTATATTTTTGTTTTTTAAGTTGTTTGTTGTTTTTCAGTCTGATGCAGTTTCCCTTGCTATTTGCTGCATTTTGGAGCCAAAATTGCTGCATTTTGGAGCTAACATCTCCCATTTGCATGCCCACTTGGCTTTTGGCTTTTGGCTTTGGCTTCACTTGGCTTTTGGCTTTTATTGGGTTTTTGTTCCCCACATTTTTGTGTGGGGTTCTTGTTTTTTTTTGGTGCACTCCCGTCCGCCGCCTCCCGCCTCCTACCGCCCGCAAGCCTCCACACACAACTTTGTCACACACAACTCTTTGTCTCACACAACTCTTTCACAGACACACAACTATGGCACTTGGTGATTCAATGGGATTTTATAGTGATTTATATAAGACATTGACACAACACTTTTGTGTGGCAGGTGTGGCACATTTTGTGACATCCATTTTTCGGTGGCTTTTTTTTCGGTGGCTCTGGTGGCTCGGCCAGAAATCTATAAGCCATGACGGATCCATCCTAACGGTGCTGCTATATTAATGGTGCTCCATGGATCCCATCAACAATTTAACCCCCCTTTATGTTAGTGCATGTTAGTGCTATATATGGTAACATGTACCATCAATATACCCCTTTTATGTTAGTATATATACCAGCACCATGGATCCGTCATGGGTAAGGATGCTGGTCTTGAAAGGCCACAAGAGGCCTGAGGGTGCTCGGTGGACAGGTTGCAGCTCACTTTGCCGTTCTGCAGATAGGTGCTGTTTCTCCATGTCACGCCTCAACTCTTTCGCACATAGCATTTGGTTATTGAACATAGCCATGGAAAATCACCATGCCATTTTTAAGAACGGTAAACCATCTATTTCTATGGGCCATCTATACCATGGCAAACTGTTAGTCATAACCAGGTTGGGTGGCACTTTAAAAACACAACGCTTTCACACAAAACGCTCTTTCACACAGATTTAGTCTTCCCCAATCGCCTCTTTCCTGGCCCCATCCCATTTTCGCCTCTGTCAATTGTGTTTATCCGGTCCTTTAATTTGTCGCAATTTCACGTTGGCTTTTAAGTACCTTAAAAAGGCACTTGATTGTTGAAACTATCTGTAGTTTTGTAGTTTGCATATAACATGTCATTTTATGATACACTGCCTTTGTGCATTACATATAAAATTCATAGAATTTAAACCAACTTTAACCCATAGTTTTCCGTGGTTCTATCCCCATGAGATGTTTTTTAAGTGGGGTTCCATCCCCTGAAAATCCACGTTTCGCCCAAGGAGACGGGTGGTGCCCTTTGGCGCCTTCGTAGATGTGGGTGCCCAAACTGCAGCTGCCCTGATTGGAATATGGTTTTTCTACAGTTTAATATAATAAGATGTATCCATGTTTAAGTGGAACTGCATTTCCAGGAACCACAGTTTTATACTGGTTGGTGGTTTCAAACATGAATTTTATTTTCCATAATATATGGGATGTCATCCTTCCCATTGACGAACTCCATCATTTTTCAGAGGGGTTGGTTGAAACCACCAACCAGTTATAATTATCCAATGATTAACCATCATTAACCACTATTAACCACTATTAACCATTACTAATCACTATATTTTCCTATTGTTTTCCTATGGTTTTCCCATTAAAACCTCCATTTTCCTATGGTTTTCTTATGGGAATTCAATGCGATTTGTTCAAAATGATGTGAGATGGTTGTTTTTTCATAGCGGGCTTTAAATCAACGGTAAATCAACGCCTTGTAGCGGGGGTGTTTTTTTTTTCATCATTGGGTTTGTGGATGAAGGATTACCCTCTGGTAATTTAACATAGCCATGGAAAATGATCCATTTATAGATGGTTTACCTATTCAAAATGGTGATGTTCCATGGCTATGTTAAATAACCAGAGGGTAAACATAAACATAATCCATAGAATTTTACGATCCAAATGATATAAGTATGTTCACTGGATACTGGATAATCACTTATGTTTATTTAATGTTGATTTGTGTGGTCTCCACGATCAGGTGAAAACTCAAAAAAGAACTTTGCAATGTAGATCAATGTAGCAACATTTGGACTCCAAGGTCGCATTTAGTCCAGCTCTGCTTTCTCTTTGTATCAACCGCTGCTCTTCATTTTGAAGAGTTGCCCCAACTTGTGCAGATATTTGTTTTGATTTTGAAAACGGTACTGCCATGAGTCTTAAAGTCGTCAAGAACGTTATTACAGCCCCTGTGGAGCATAAGCGAGCATGTGCAACATGTCAACAACTGCAACACGTAAAATGATCAAAAATGAGCACGCGACAAATAGATGGAAAAAAACACGCCCGCCTCGGGGCGTTGGCCCCTAATAACAACGGTTGTTTGAAGGGTGATATCAGCACCAATCATGGGTTCATTTAATTTACATTGTACAATATAAACATATATTAATATATATATATAGTAGTTATATAGTCACATTATATAATATATAATTGTGTTGTTATAATAGTCACAATGTATATATATATATACACTATATTTATAAACATATATAAACATATGATTTTTGTGACTATTAACCTTTGCTTTCACAACAACCTGCCGTGGAATCTATGGACAACTTCTATCAACTTCTGACAACAGAAATCGAGACTTCTGGTGAGTCCATGTTGAAGGAACACTAGGCCTTGACTAGGCAGGGTGCTCAGGCGGTGCCTGCTTTGAAGCCCCTCAGAAGATTGGGAACTTCCGATACCTGGTGACGCTTGCGTCATTGTCCACCTACATCGACAAGGTCTTGCTGTGCTGCCAGCCGAGACCTCGGGGAGCTGGTGAACGAGCCAAGGCCTTGCGTGGAAGAAATGCTCTCGAGCAATTCTCCACTGGACAACTGGAGATACCCGGCCTGGTAAACATACAAAAAGCGAACTGGAAAATGGCCATAGAAATAGTGGAATTTTCCCAGCTACAAAATGGTAATTTTCCATAGCAAACTGTTAGTTTACCAGAGGGTAGATTGAATGACATGCCACATGATGAAGCAAATATTTGGTGCTTTATTTGCAAGCTTGATGACACTGGAGGCTATGTCCATTATTATCCGATGATTGTCCCGTTATTATCCCTATATCATATAAAACCATATTGAACCATATTAAACCATATATAACCATATTGAAACATGATTATCCCAGTATTATCCCTATTAAACCATATCAAACCATATTGACACCATATTGACACCATATTTTTCACCATGCTTGGAAGTTGGCGCAGTTCGGATGCAGCCTCCTAAAAAAAGCGCGGAGTTTTCAAACCAATCCAGAGATGTCCCCATTTCTTCCGTTTTTTGGTTGATAGAAACTTCCCTCCATTCAACAACCTTTATTAGTAATGGTTGGTTAATGGTTACTAATGGTTAATAATGGTTAATAGTGGTTAATGATGGTTAACCATTGGTATATATTCCATTCAACAACCTGATGGTTAATCACTTACTGATGGTTAATGATGGTTAATAGTGGTTTTCTTGTGGTTAATGATGGTTAATCATTGGTATATAATATTCAATGGGAGATCTTCAGGATCCAACAGATGGAGCTACGTAAATGTACCATATGTTTGGCCATATTTTGTGGGGATATCCCCCTGAAATTTAGGCCTAAAAAATAGGCCAAAAATATATGGAATCGGTACCTCCATCTGTTGGATCCTGAGTCATGGCCATTGATTTCTTGGATTTCATTGGTACCCTGGGGATAAACGTTGATGTGGAAAACCCAAAAAAGGTTTCTGTTCGGAAATTATGATCTACGTCTACAGGAGGGTAGATAACCAATGGGGTTACCCTCTGGTTATGGTGGTTTCCATAGGAAAACCATAGGAAAACCAAAGGAAAATGGAGGTTTACCCTCTGGTAATTTAACATAGCTATATGGAAAATCACAATTTTTAAGAACGGTAAATCAACTATTTCAATGGCCATTTTCCATAGCTATGTTAAATTACCAGAGGGTAGTAATAATACTTTACCAATCACCGGCCCCGCAGTGCCCCAACACATGTTTCGTGAAAGGTCAAGATTGAATCAACTATTTGCTAACCCTCTGGTAAACTGTTACATAGCTATGGAAAATCACCAGCTTTAATGGGTAAATCAACTAAAAAAGGGTACCCTCTGGTAAACATACAATAAACTATGGAAAATCATTATTTTTAACGGGTGAATCAACTATAGATAGGCCATTTTCCAGTTCGCAAAGTGTAAACGTTTACCATTTGCTATCTTTGTTGTTGGGTTTTTCCGAAAAACTGGGGCATTTATCAACATCATCCGATCGATGATATGGATCGAATGGTGTTAGCATTGGATGCCACGGTGCCGGGGATATCACCAGCCATATGGGCGATATCACCAGCAAGGATTAGTGAAATCTTCACTCAGTAATTTTTCTAATCCAAACATGGATCTGTTTCACTAATCCAAACCTAAGTTTTTCATAGTTTTTCGCGTCAATGTTTGTGGATTTCTCCATATTTCCATCAACACACCTCCATTGTTTGGGGTGCAAAAAACATGGTACCCGAAGTGGTCAACATACCAAAAAACGATGTAACATCACCATGTTTCATGGGAAAATCCACTATTTCCATAGAAAATCACCATTTTGTATGGGTAAACCAACAATTTCTATGAAAAATCATGGAAAATCCACCATTTCCATGGCCTTTTTTGATACAACCGGCCGGTGACACCTCCGTTTCTCGGCTAAGCCCGAAAGCCCTCGGTAGGTGCCTACACCGACGGCCTGGTCCATGTGTCCAAGATCTCCAACGAGCGGATCGAAAACCCCGAGGAACTTGGAACGGCGCAGGGTTTTTCGTGGCTTTTCGTGGCTTTTTGTGCCGTTTTTTTTTGGTTAATGGTTGGTGATTAATAATGGTTAATAGTGGTTATATAATGATGGTTAATCATTGATTAATTAATATTCTAACCCATGAATGCGCATTCTTTTCCAACATTCGGTCTCAATACCTTTATCGTTCTTTTAAGCTGGGGGAGATGCAAAAATTTGATTGATGCCCATTTCTCCTGGAGATCGGTTG
>Ga0126342_10004402_pt1 | contig 23998 bp, 29 predicted proteins | sample Cyp1metagenome_FD_92528 | JGI IMG/M metagenome (GOLD analysis project Ga0126342, IMG submission 92528) | Coral microbial communities from Lord Howe Island, Old Settlement Bay, Australia - Cyphastrea 1 metagenome | ecosystem: Host-associated > Invertebrates > Cnidaria > Coral ...
ATACATAGATACATACATAGATACATACATAGATACATACATAGATACATACATAGATACATACATAGATACATAGATACATAGATACATAGATACATAGATACATAGATACATAGATACATACATACATACATACATACATACATGCATATATATATACATATATATATACATACATACATACATACCTAGAACCCAAACGACCTGCAGAAATAGGTCAGACCCGAGTTTTGAAAAAAGTACAGGTCTCTTTGAAAAGTACGGCACTTTGTAAAATATTGGATTTTGGACATTTCCAAGAATCTTCAAGAAACATATAAACAAGGATCATATTGTATCAATCTATCTGGAATTCAACATGGTTCCCATAAGAAACAAATGATACCTGGCATCTTATTGGTATGATCACCACAAACCACCCTTGACACACCACGATCCCACTCGCTCGTCCGGTTTTCGCCTGAACCCCCTCCTGCTCAAAGACGTTTGTTTGGGAAACTCTGGCAGCAACTCCATGTAGATTTTAATATAGTGGTGAAATTAATTTGGTATCTAATCTAATTTCAACTACTTCCCCAAGAGTAAGCAATGGTTAATTTTGCTGCGCAGGGCTGCTCAAAGCAACTAAACAACTACACCTTGCCGATGGCAAACAAGCCACGCTGATCACAGTCAGCTTTTTTCATAAATTGCATTGTTGAGATCAATGATCTCTGACAGACACGCAAATGTATCTGGCGAGGGGCCACACGTCTACTCAAGCGGCTCGGTTTTCCTATGTAGTCTTCTTGCAATTGCACGCTCTCTGATAAGGGGTTTAATGCCCAAATTGTGCCATCTTCTTCAGCTCTTTGGCTCTCTCTCAACAGTCTCAAAGCACCATGGTGGAGCATGTGCAACTTCGGAATGATTGCAAAGCGGTTCAAACCACGTTGATACACCAGCGAAGTAGCCAAAGTATATTTTTGTAAAAACAGCAACCAGAGTTTGGCAATCTTTGCTGCCCTTCCCCACCGGATAAAAAATCCCTCATGGTACATAGCAGACATTGCCGTGTTCATTGCCGAAGTCCCCACAGCCTGCATATGGCCAACTTGGTACCCCAAAAAAAACAATGCCATTAGCACTTACCAACCCCCCAAAAAAAAACACAACAAAAATTGGACATACTGAAACATTAGTCGATGAAATCAATCCCAAGGACTATGGCTTGAAGTAAAGGGTCATCTGCCATCTCAGTAGACCATCTTTGGCACAGGTCATCTAGAAACAGAAAAAAGTGTGTGCTAGCACTCCCCTTGTTCCAAGCACCAACAGGGCAAGTGCTCGATTGAGGCCAATTAAGTGTTTCTCTTCCAAGTTCTTCACAATGCGGACTGATCCTTTTCCGGGCACAGACATTTTTGTATTCCGTGTTCAAGAAATCAATCTTTTCATCCATGGATCCACCTGGAAAGTCAAGGTTTTCGATCATAGATACCAGTGCACTGGCAACCCAATGCTTTGCCAATCCTAAATGCAAATTGTGCCATACATCCGTTTTGAAGAACTGCCAATGATCTTCTTCTCTCAATGGAACACCTTGTAGTATTGGAGGCACTTCGTCCCATGCATCACAGTCACCCAAGGTTCCCTCCCACAGGGGTTTTCCCGATGTATCCTCATACGGTATGTGTGGTAAACCTAATGTCGGATTTGCCTCTTGGCCAGCTTTACACATCCAACATATTCCTTCACAGGGTTTTTTGCTTTGCGCCGCTTTGGGCACATTCCCAAAAGTATGCTTCATGTTTCCCATTCGAGCCAATGCTGGTAGGTCCCCTTTGGTCCCTAAATGACAGCAACGGACACGGACAGAGCCATTCCCACTCACCACCCCATTCACCAAAAGGTCTTCCATGTCTTTGGCGTAGACACTGACCAAGTGATCTAATACCTCAGGCTTCTTCTTGTAGAGCTTCCGCAGCATGCACGAGAACATGAAATTTGTACTCCATGTGTGGCCACAAAAATTCAGGCCAAAACCATTTCGTCTCAAAGGAAGTCGATCTTTGCCCTTCTTGAGATAGGCTTTGGTACCTCGCCCTAGGGCCCCATGAGTGCTTAGCAGCCACAACGGTTGTTTCTTGTATGACCTCCCTTCATCAGTGTGCGAAAAAACTGGCACAACAAATCGCAAATCAACAGCTCCAGCATCCCGCATAGCAAAGATTTGGTGAGTAGGAAAAATTGCCTCATAGCGATCCCAGAATTCTTGTTGTGCAATTTGCATACTTTCCAAACTATCACAGGCACAAAGTAGGCGTGGTAGTCGGTCACTATCCAGCAAGTATTTCACCCATGAGGAAAACTTGATGTATGGAAAGCCCTTGTACCGCTTGGCATCAGCGAGATCAACTTTGTCAATCTGCATAGGTACGGTAAGACCATGTTTCTCTAAGACTTTGTGGGCCCTTTCTTCAGCATCACCTTTCCTAATACTCGCGAACTCTCTCATAGCCGGGGTAGCTTTGGGATTTTCCTCCACCTCAGCAGCGGCTAGCTCCACCACATAGCTCATAGGTTCCTCAGAGAACAGGCTGGTACAAATGGAGAATATGATGGGATGCTCATACATCCCAGGGGATAAGGGGTGGCTGTGAGAGAAGCTTGATGCAGGCATGTTGAAAATCACAACTTTGATCCAAGTCGAGATTGAATCAGCACCTGCTTTTTTCCCAACATCGCGCACCCCAGAGATTTGAGCTAGCAGCATGGCGGTTTCTCAGCCAACCCTTCTTGGTTGATCAGCCCTGCCACCAGTGACATATAAAAAGAATGGAGGCTCAGGAGCGTTGCCTTTGTTCAAAGCCCCCTCACCCCCAGACTCATGTTGGTTTCTGCAGCCAACATGAGAACTAAAATGGGAAATGCATGCAGCTTCCAACATTTGAATTGAATCAACGCTATGGGATTTCGAAATCACCCACATGGAATCGAACCCTTGGTCAAGATAGGAGAGAAATCTTTGGGGAGGGTTCGAGGTAATGCCAACTTTGAAAACAGTGATTCTCACCCCTTTTTTTCCTCGAAATGCTGTAATTTGCGACCTGGCATGAGCCAAGATTTTACCACATGTAAACGATCGGCCGACCACAGGCCTCATGCAATGATACAGCAAGCCACATGGACGAACTGATGTCCAATCAAAAGTCTCAGCATCAAAATTTTCAGCCACGGTAGTGAGCGCAGCAGTCACGTCATGAAGGTTTTCCTGAGTAGCCAAGACTGGAGATGAGGAAAAATGAGGGCTAGGGCTCCACAAATTAAATGTTGAAAATCCCCTAAATGTCCCACAAAATAAATATATCTATCACATATGGGGTGTAATGCACAGATTAAGGTTTTTTTTTACTTTTAACATGCACCAAATGGATGCCATGGTGCCACATGGGTGGCGCTGAGCTCTTGCTTTGAAGGACCGCTGGGGTGCTCACTCTCTGGTGGGTCAGCCCTGGTGAAATAGTCCATGTGGGGACAGGATTCCATATCCAGAGCATGTAGGTCAGGCATTATATCATACTCAAGGCGAGGCTGCCTAAGATAACCAAGAACAAAATAATCGCATAAGATGTTTGATTGTTTGACTATGTCTCACATTTTCCAGATTGTAACTTGCCAGGAAACACAACATAAAAATCAGACAAGGAGCTTCGGGGAATTGCGGCAAGATTCCACAGTTTCCGCAAATGTTGCTGCCCGCTTTCCAGATGAAAAAACCAACAGCTCATCCAGCCAGTCGTCCATGTTGGGAAGCAAATAAGTTTCGCAAGCACCGTTTTTTTTGAGAACAGATTTAGAAACTTTGGCTAGGCATGTTTTAGAAGACTTAAACCCAACAAATGGGAATGTATCATCTAACAGATTGGGCCAATGATATTAATTAGTTTTCTCCCCACAGCTGTCGAAACACAAAAGCCATTCGATGCAATGCCTGTTGATCCTGTTGATCATTATTGAACCCATGGCTGAAGAATGATGAAGAAGAGGATTGAAATGACAAACCAAGTTGCATGCCATGATCTTCATTGTACAACACCGGCAGGACTGGGGAAACGACTCCTCGAGCTGCAAAGTTCGCCAAGCGCTCCAGGACACGCCCGGGCTGTTGCTCCTGGCGAGCACCTGGCACAATGGGGGTAATCTAATTGAAGTATATACTGTATATATAACATTCAGATCAAATAATAAGAAGGCATTGCAATGGGGAGCCGCTGGCAAGAGTAAATTTTCAACTCTTCTCGATGCGGTTTCAACCTTGTGATCTTCAGACCATATGTACGGCATCCATGTTGACGCCATGAAAGTTTAAAGCACGTGCGTTGCACATGGTTTCCCCAGAGGCCCAAGCTGGACCCAAAGACTTCGATTGATGAGCTCTATAGCCCATTCCAAACATTTTTAGCCTTCTTTTTTGAAGGCTACCCCAAACATTTTCACGGGAAAGCTCACCAGCGAGCCCTGGCGCTGAAAGGCTATCCCATCACACCATATCAGACCCTCACATCCTGGACGCAGGATCACTTCGTCAGCATCTTCAGCACATTCCTGAGAGACAAGGAGCCAAGAAAGGGTATGGGGAGATGTTTCGCTTTTACATGCACCAAAGCCCAGTTTTTTTTTGTTTGACTATTCTCATGTTATTTCATTCATGTTGGAACCCACTGCCCAATCGAATGAATGGAAATCAAAAAGTTAGTGGGCCAAAAGTCTTTGCAGTAGCCTCAGCCGTGGTGACCTTTGCACAAGCTTGCTGAGTCTTTTGGATCTGATCTTCCATTTTGGCGATCAACCTCAAAGTGGCACGTGATATGAAGGGGGTAGAGCACTATGACCTTATTCCCATAAGTAACCCCATCATTATAGGTCCCCATTGATTTTTATTCCAAATATGTATTGAAAAAGATATGAGTGATATGAGGATCACCATATTCCCTAATGTAAGCAGGCAACGGTGCTGCCTTTGCATCATCAAGCTTCCCACCCTTTAACTTCTCCACTTCAACCTTGGTTTTTTCCACGGCCTCAAACTCACGCTCCAGGATTTCCATCGCGGCCTCCAAGCTTTTTTGGGACCTGAGCGAATGAGCGGGAACCCAGAGACAGGGGTAGGTTGGCATTGAAAATAACCATCATTCTAGAATATAGGATAAAAGAATTCATCAGCATTATCAAATTACAATTTGAGGAAAAAAAAATCCACCAAAAAATATAGGAAATTTGGGCCAAAGACTTTTTGACTCGCTCACGATGTGGGCTGTCTTGATCATGTTCTAGGATCGCTTCATCCAACTGACCAGATAGATCACTTAACTTCGTAGTCTTGGAAAGCAAGGAGTCACCAAATTTTTTCAACGATGCATACTCCTGGATACGTTGCCAAAACAGGATAGATGTACCCCCAACATTATTATAGTTTCACATGGGTCATAAAATTATAGCATCCCATTCTTGATTGAAACAAATTTGTGTAATATACCACGGCTGCATATACAATATATATTTTTTAATGCCTTACACAGCAGCTTTTAGATTGATTTGTTCGATATAGCTCGAAGCTATGCATGCATATATACAAGTATCATATATTAATATGTATGCGGATTATATTTGATATAATATATAAAACCAACCCCAATGTTTTAGGCATTCACTCCTGAATGCCCGTCACCGGTTCTGCATCCTGTGGTGAATTTTCATCTTCCTCCGGCTCAGAGCCCTCAGCAGGAACCAAATCCTCACGGGTCCTTTTGGGATTCAACTTCTTGAACTTCACCGGGGCATTGGCTGCCTGCCAAACTCAGTGGGGATAACCAGTATAGACCAACCAAGATAGCTGGGGTCAGTGGATCATTAAAGAATTATGGTTAGATAGATTAAATATATATAAATATGACCCATTCATATTTACATTTTGAGTTTTGGAAATTGTATATATAGTTGGTAAAATTGTTGGCCTGGCATGATATGACAAATCTGACATGCAATATATGCACCTGCATGTGCAGAGAACACAGAAGTAGAGATGGACCCTTTGATTGATGTTATAATTTCTTGCAGAACACCCACATATGTTTTCAAACAACAAACAAGGAACCACGGTAAAGTGGACAAGAATCAGCACACACACACAGACACACACGGACTCACCTTCGTAGACGTCTTGACATACCGCTCCAAATCCTCGTCGACGCTCTCATCCTCCTCGTCGATCTCGACATGGTACTTGTTGATGTCGGAGTTGTACTTGTCCTTCCTGAGTCAGGGACACATTGAAATTCACAGGGTTCTGGGTAAAGCGTTCGCTACCGAAGAGTTTCATCCCCCCCGATGGACCTTTTTTTTGATCTTTGTTTGCAAAAGCACTAGTCCATTTAAACTTTAAACATAGCCTGTCCAGGCATGCATAGAATATAAATATTGTCATATGTATAAAATATTTTATACACAGATAAAAATCATAAGCTGCATGCATGCAAACAAGAGAAGTATAAATGCAAATCGATATACATGCATGCAAATATCGACCAACACACCTAGTGGCAAGTGTCTTCACCAGAGATTCATTCCCCTTGCGCTCGCAGAACTTGACCACACCAGCAATGTAGGACCTCAGTTTCGCTTTGCAGGTTTAGCAGATTTGGGGCCCAGTAGGTCTGTTGAGATAGAATCAGCTAACCCCCATATGTTGCTTGTATCTTGTAGGGTTTTTGGGCTTGATAAGAGATGGCATGACTGAACCAAATGTGTTGGTAGAATGGCTTCAAGACATTGTGAGGCCACATATGCAGCCTAGTTACTTGGACCAGCCCAACTTTACCTTCATCTTCTCCTTGGTATACCAGCCTCTCTTTTTTGTGCGCACTGTCTTGTTCATCTTTTCCCGCTGCTTGGTCATGGTGCTCACAAAGCGGTCCTGGTAAACACATGCTTGTAAAATATACAAAACATATGTTAAACATGACAACTCATGTAAGGTTGTGGAATCAGTCTCCCACCCAAAGGAATCCAAGAATGCACTGGAACTGGCCACTTGTAATCATTCCAAAGCAAAATTGATGCTCAAACAAGATGCGCTCTAGGTATTGCAAGATTATCTCATATATTATGTAGTATATATTGATGATGATGTAGTATATATTGATCATCAAGATCATCGATCATACCACGCTAATGGGAGATTGGTCAGTCCTTGTCCCAACCACAAGCCTCAAGTTCATCACGAAGAGCCAAGCGGTCAGTACCCCCTTTCTTCCATCTCTGATGGATTTCCTCACTTACATGGCATCGACCACTTGGCTTCACCTCACAGATTCTCCGTAACCTATTGTTTTTGGCTGCCTCAGTGTTGGGTTCATCCTCATCCCCATCATTCCCAGTCACCTCAGGCTCTTCAGCCTCTTCAGCCTCATCAGCACCGCGGCGGCGCTTGCCAGAGGCCGTGGCTGGGGATGGGCCAGAGACTTTGCGACCAGGGGGTGTGAAGGTAGAGGAAGCACGACTGGAAGTAGGCTTTTTCTTTTCAGCAGCTTCAAGCTTCTTCTGCAACACCTCTAGCTCTGCCCTCAACTTGGCTTTCTCCTGCAAGTAGGGGACAGGTTTCCACAATGTGTTTTTGCTAGAAATTATGGGGGCACCAATCATATGAGAGTATGAGCCCCATTGCATAGAGAAAACGATACATATTTTGTGGGTTGTAGCACGATGAGCCGAAGATTGAAATAACCATAACCATTGGTCCCATACTTGAAGAAGTTGGTCTGTTCATGGGAAAACCATCAGCAACAAAGAAACCCATTCAGGGTATGACGGTTTGCTCCTGGTGAATTGAACGTCCCCTCCACAACTTGAGTTCATGAGCTGCTAACATTCAAAAATTAAGACCGTTGTGTGCAAACCCGCTTCAAAATATTAGAAACAACATCCAGATGGTGTCCAACAAATGAAGAATAAAGATGGTAACTGTTCAACTATTTTTTTTGACGCATGCCTGCATGGGCTGATGCTGCGCAATCTACTTTTTTCAGGTTCAAGATGACAACATGCACCATCAGGATATTAGTGATTCATACTGCACTAAATATGCATGGGATATTTAGATTTCATTGGTCAGCAATGCCCCAAAGAAGACTTCAAAAGACTGTGAACAACTTTTTGGTGACGGTGGCAACCAAATTTTTGTCAATCAATAGATCAACTAAATACTGAAATTTGGGGACCATCATAGCATGACCCGCACCACCTCCACAATCGACCTCGTCCAACACAGCAGCTGGATCAGGCGACCCTTTCTTTGCAGCAGCTTCAGCAGGTGGCTTACGAAGGCGCTTGGATGGCTGGGAAGGTTCAGGGGCCTCCTCAGCTGCCTTTGTGTTCTTCTCTTTGGGTTTGGGAACAGCTTTCAAAGCAACACTAGGACCATCCGAATCCTTCTGAGCTCCATTGGACTTCTTCCCAACATCCTTTTTTTTATCCCCTTTGGGATCTTTACTGGGGGGCGCAGCTTTGGACTTACAAGCACGACCCCTGGACGGAAACCTTTCGTGCAGCTCTTCTTCCGTTGCCTCAGTTACAAAACCAAGGGATAGAGAGCCAAATAAGTCGATGGTTCATGGTATCGATATAAAATACATACATATAAAATTCAATAAGGGCAAAAAACACAAAGTTCCATAATCAGTATATGAAATATATATGTACACTTTGCATGAAAACATGTTGTTCACCGCACCAGACTTTGATGCAACTAAGGTGCAGGTTGGGTCTCTTCCTGCAAAATAAGATGTGAGGCAACTGTTTGGGGTTGATAGAAACCCAATCCTTTGAACTGGAACCCCATTTGTATTTTAAATCTTCCAATCCCGGTCTCAGCCTCGGCAGCTTTTTTCTGCTTTTCTTTCAAAGCCTTTACTTGTGCTTCATATTCCTGGGAAAGGGTTGATATGACCACTATGTTATTCACATATATAAGCAATGGCTGAATGACCCATGCCATCACATGATATGAAAGAAGCATGTATGGGATCCTTGATCTTCGCGTCAAACTCATCAGGGTCATTGCCTTCCCTCTTGACGGCAAGCAACTTCTTATGCCCTTTCTCTAGTTCTGAGCAACTGTGGACTTTGGACTCCAGCCGGGTACTTGGCGCCATTGCAGGCCTATGACAAGCCAATCACCTAATGTGACCGGGCCCTGGCAGCGAGGATCTGAAAGGGCTGTGGGACAAAAACATGTGTAAGACGCATGTGTGCACAAGTTTTGGTTTGAACACGTGTAAACCACTGGTTAGTAACTCAATCTTCATCATTTCAAGAATGATGTGTGTTGCCACTCTTCAGAACATCAAAAAAAAAGCTTTGAAATGGCATTTTTTGGTGATGTTCCCAGTACGGGAAAAGTACGTAAAAAGTACGGGTTTTCATACGGGAAAATACGGCCTTTTACGGGAAAGTACGGCACTTTGTACGGGTGTACGGTTTCGTACGTACTTAGTACGTACTTAGTACGTACTTTCCAAAATCATGGATCCCTATGATAATCCTATTAAAAACTTGTTAAAACACTGTTGAAACATATCAAAAGTATAGAATGCTTGGGAAAAAGATCTGGTCTTCTGATGTGGTCCCTTCTTTGAAAGGTTTCCCCAAGAGAATTGATTTCATTGGCTAAGTCCAGGGAAGAACCCGGGATAACAAACTCTTTTCCAGTGACGCAATCAGGGCTCTGGTCGGTCAAAGAAGCTAATTCTCCACATCCCCACATCCATTGGGTTGCCTTGAATTTGAACAGGACATATAGCTGCAGTGGGTATCCCAACTCTAGCTAGCAGTCCATGGGATCAGTCATGTTTGATCTGATCATAGCTCTGAAGGGAAATATTGGCGCCAGCTACCCAGGTTCAAGCTACAGTTTCCCCGTGCGTAGGCCAGCACGGAAACCATATTCCCATCCTCCCAAGTGTCAGCTTGCCAGTCAAGGCTGCCAAAGAATTGCTGCGTGTCCATCGCCGCCATCTCAGCAGGAACCTCAGGTGGTGCAGACCTGGTTTCCACCAAGTGGGGGAAGAGCTTCACCAAGCGTAGTCCAAAGTGAGGAGGATAGGTCCTGAGCGCAATGGAAGTGGTATCACAGTTTCCGGTATGGTATTATGGGATATGTATGGATATGTACAGTACATACCGTATATTATATATATAATATATTATAGAGCTTAAATTGGCATTCACAAGACCATAATTGAATTTAGTACTTTTTGGGGATCAACTGCATCAATGTTCCTTTGAAAATCTGAAACATACAAGGAATTTGCCTTGAGGGCAGCTGCTGACCACAACAGTTGTTAACAACTGGAATGAAAAGTATAAGCTGGGCACAACATGAAACAACTAAGCACCTCACCCGGTGCCACGAAGTTGGGCTGTCCCAGAATAGGTCTTACGACCTTTTTTGTTGACCTTGATTGTAGCACTCTTTACACCAGTACGGGCAATCTCTCGCCTCTCATCTTTAGTCAAAGGCCCCTTATCCAAACCACCAATCTTGCGGGAATTGCTCCAGCAAATGTGGCGCTTTGGGGTACAACCAGAGTAATGGCCCATCCACCATCGGCACACAAAGACCTTCATGGGGAGCGCTGAACAAACAACAAAACAATTGTTTAGGTTCCAAAACTAATTTCTGATCCATTAGATGATCTTTTTTTAAGGCATTGGATTGGCCCGATCAAAGAGTGTTGTTTTTTCATGTTTTTCACTCTCAGTTGTCCCCTATCAAACAATTATCCATCGTTCTTTTGAATATATAGTGGTTTAATTTTGAACCATTATTTGGAGAACCCCCGGCCTTGTTAAATCGCCGAAGGATGGCACGGAGTCTGGGGTGGTACCAAACCAAAGAGGATACAGGCTGCTCCACAACCCATGCTGCCCCAATAGCCTGTAAGGCCATGAGTAGAAGCGACACCCTCAGCAAAGAGGTATGCAGAGGGGAGGGATGAGGGTGGCTTGTGTCAGTATTTGGATCCCCAAAATTCAGCACCTTAACCATATATTGAAAGGGTTGGACCAATAACCCCAAACAAACGGAATGGATAGATAATAAAAGCCCAAATGGATTATCAGTTTTATATATCTTCTGCTCACAACAGTAAATTCCACGTAAATGGGTGATTTTTCCAATGCAATTCTTGCACACTGTAAGCTAGTGCAATAAAAGACCATTAACTGAATCAGTGAACATTCCTTTGAAATAGGTAAATAACATGTTATTCCCATATGGGTATTTCTCAAAATGGGGATGCTCGAAAATACCTAAAAGTGTTAAATTTGGAATATTTTCGAGCATCACCCATGTAGGGAAGTACCCATAATTCATGATGTACATTACATATACCCATGCATTCATACTTAAAATTGTTGAATGTTCACAACCAAAAGTATTCAAACAATGATCCATATCATGTCCCAAAAATCCCATGACGATGTTACATTCCAGTATTCTTGGCTCCCATATATTTTAACTGAAGCGAGTGTCCTTGTCGCGAGCATGTTGCCCAGCACAACATGAGGTCGGGATTGATCACCCAAAGGGGACATCATAGAACGACAATGGGTCGCAGCATTTATTGCCACAAATGATGAGCACAGCAATCCAATGAGGCATACGGAGTTGTCGAACTTCATGTTCAATATCGAAACCAATGCCAAACTTAGATGCACAACCATGGGGAAATCATGGGCAATCCCATGGAGATAAGTGGGCTAAGGCAAATTAAATTTTCTGATGGTTAAAGTGAGGTCCAAATACCATTACTTGAGTGATGGGCCTATAAGCCATATCTTTAATATAGCCCGAACATATTATAAAAGATCATCCCCACTAGAAACAATAACAACCTTGACGAAGTACGAGGGTCCAAAGGCTTTCGGGCCACATGTTTAGTTTTTCCCTGGGCAGACCAAACCAAACAAAAAATAACTCCGGCGTGAATTTTCCCCAAAACATTATAAGCCCCAACAGTAACAGTATCTTTTGGTTTTCCTGGTGCCCCATGCCAATTCAATGCAGTCAGCATTAGTCAATAATGTTTTGGATGTTGGGATGTGAAAAGGGGGAAAAAATCTAGAAGCCAGGGGGCCAGAAACCACTGTCTGTTGTCAGGTCCATGGCATTTTGCTTTAAAGGCTCAGGGTTCCCCAAAAGGATATCGAACTTGGCAATGGTATGCCCTGTTGCGGCCATGGAATCCGCCACCCATCCCCGCCCACAGAACAGCTCGATGTAGTCGTAGGTCTGCGGGGCAGTCAAGCAGCTGCAAGGCCCAAGCTTGGCTACCCCAGGGCTACCACTATGGAATGGGATTTAAAACATCCAAGATCACCCAAGTATGGTATTTTTTGATAAAAGTCAAACCATATGCCTATCCGAGACCTGTTGAATCTCGATTTCTAAGTTTACCTGTTTCTATTTTATATACTTAAGCTTATAAAGCTTATAAAGCTTATAAAGCCAGAAATTGTATCCAATAAATGGAGGGGTATGAAAATCGATCCACAAGGGGTTGATGCCAACTCTGCAGGACATTGCAGGACAGGCCCCTAGTCTTGCCAGATTTGAATCCAAACATGAAACTTAATTCTGATGATTTTATTATATTTACATCCAGAAACAGAATACTTGCCCCTCAAGCACTTCACAAGAGATAGTCCCCTTATGTCAATAAATGGTTGTTGTATGTTTATGCTATTCTGATTGTTTTTTTTTGTTTCTATATCCATTGTTTGTCACAGTCACTCCCGTATGGTAATTGCAATGGGGTATCTAACGTTTCCAATTTCATTATTTTCAAGCACCAGGAAACAGATGCTATATAGACCAATGTAATCTCGGATGCGATTCTTTAATAAGAGTTTGGTGAAGGTGTTGGCACAAATGCCCTTGTCCAGCCTCCAGATATGTTTCAATATTCTGGGACAAGGAGAGGAGCACCGTTAATCCCAAGAGCACCTGCAAGATGCGGTGGGGCTAGATAAAAAGGGATGATACGGGCGAAAACCATGTTGGGCTAATCTTGCCAAAACCAGATTGTCACAAATAATTTGATGAGTATGAGATTATACTATAGATTCATGGGATGCCAAAGGTCAGGGATTTAGTGGTGCCCTGGCAAGCTACTCTTCAATCTTGGGTTTATAGCTGATTTTTGAGTTCCTTCGACCTGAAAAAGAACAAAGTTGTTTAGATACCTGGTGTATATATTATAACTGCATATATATCTATATATTCTACACAGGCATTGATTTTGCTATGAGGTGTTTACATCCCATTCCTCCATCGGTAAACCATTTCCCAATATCCCAAAGATATTTGGCCTTAGGGGCTCCAAGCAGGTGCATCCTCTTCAGAATTGTATCCAGCTTGCAGGTTCTTTCCATTGTGGCGAACGCACCACCAGCAGTGAACAATCCGAGTCTGGAGCCCAAACACTAAATTGACATGGGTAATTTCTGGTGAACGTTGAGAGCTGATGGAACAAATCTCAAAAAAAAATCCACTCCAGCCCATCATGTTTTTCAATAAATATTTCATAAGATCCCCCAAGCTGTCAGATGGGAAACATGCCCGCTAGACGCTTCGAGCTAGCTCCATAGTCATCAGGACGCAAACGGCGTTTCCATCCCAGCCCTCGAACCATGCCTTTTGCGCAGCAAGGCCATTGGCCTCAGAAATTGACAAACTGGTGAGAAGCGTGGACCCCAATTGGATTTTGGGATTGGAGGTAGACATGATGTGAGGGGCACAATTACACACGGAACAGTGTTATTAGTATGCTAAAGAAACATCATGATAGTGTATGTTCACTATTTGATCCTGCTTAGTTTTTTAGATGGTCCTTGTGGATTTGAGACTGGGATGGGATGAATAAGTAAAGCTGCATAGTCAAGATTTTCACTATGGTGGCAACCATAGAAACTGTATTGGAGATGTGGACCTATTTCTTGTGGTTTCTTTTAGGGAGGGCCCAACGGTAGAACCTACACTTTTCTCAAGACTCCGGCAAAGCTACGATTTGAAGGCTGCAGCTTCAATGACACTGTGGCCAGCTGCATAGCAAGTCACCACCACACTGTCTCATCATCCTTCCCATGCCCAAATGAAACTAATGAGATATCAAAAAGTATGTCTATAACACAGGTACCTACAAATTTGAAAAGAGGATTGAAACCAGTATACTACATAGCATGCTAAGGCTAAGGGCATGGAATGTTTACCCCAAATGTACATTGTGGTTAAAACTGCTAGCACTACACTGAGCCAAACCTAAGTCACTCGGCGCTGCATGCTCACAGGTCCCAGCATGAGCACATATCTAGAAAAGCTACGCTGGGCATATTGTTCCACTTGTTCACATGGCCAATCTTCAGACCATCAAATCACATCTCAAAAGTTTGAAGCCATTCTGGCTTCATGGATTGGGCAGCGGCTACGAGGGGCAAACCTTATCCCCAAGGGATGAATTCCCCAAACGACGTAATTCAAAGGTTCAAAAATTAATACGATTGGGCCCAAGTTTGTTTGCAACCAGATTTGAAGAACTGTTTTTTGTTGGGTTACATGGGGCCATCAATATTGTTATAATCAAATAGGGTCAACATCCCATGGCTGCTCCCTTGCTGACTGCCACATGGCAACCTAAGGCCTCAGATGATGCCAGTCCTTCGAATCTGGTCAAGATAGGCCTTCGCTCCACTGTGCGCCTCCGCAAGGATGTTGGATTCGGTCACCTCCTTGTTGGCCCAAAGCTGGGAGCAGAAGGTCCAGTAGTAGTCCTGCAGAAGCATGGCTAAATGGGAGATAGTTTTGAATCCAGAGTTGCATAGTATAAAACCAGGGTTGGATGTATAGTTTGATATATAGCATTTTAGATTGTTCTTTTTGAATTTGGGAGAGTGTCAATTTGAACGTGGGATTGGATAGTTTTGGCTTGTTTTAATTGTTGTCTTGTGTAAGGGGTCTTAGCAGGATTCATTACCAAAGCTCAACTGAAAATGGGGATCTGAAAGATTTCAAGAATAAAGGTCATATCGTCTATTTGGCTCGAAGGTACGTATGTGAGAAGAATGGCAAGAGATATCGAAGGGCTCCAGGGTCAAAACGATGGTTAGTGGGTATTCCCAAGACTTGTCCAATCTAGCCACCAGCAAACCTGAAAACTAATAGTCCTCGTGGGCACTGTAGGATTTCAAATGGGGTTTGATCTTCTGCTCGAATGCGGTGTGAAGGGCATCCCACTTGAGCTGACCGAAGGACTGGGTAGTAGGTCTCCTTCGCTTGGCAAAACACTTCAACTTCTTCACCTCACCCTTGCCTCCTTTCTCCCCCTTCTCGGTCTTCTCCACCTTCTTGGCCACCTGCTCCCCAGATGCGGTTCGCCGGCCAGGCTTGGTCTTGGCACTTGAACTCTCACCCGTTGGGACAGGCTTGGCTCTCTTGTTCAGCGGCTTGGAAGGCTCAGGCTCACCCACAGGCACACCCACACCATCAGTCTCATGATCCACCTCACTCATCTTCCCCCGCTTGGTTCCCTTGGCTTTGGGAGAAGCTTTGGGCTTGGTCGCATGTTTGCGCGTCTTGGGAGTCTTGGGGTTCTCGGCATTCTTGGTGTTCTTGGCGGCTTTCTTGGCGGTCGACTTGGCCTTTGCTTTGGGATTAGCGGATGGTTTCCTTCCCCTCTTTGACTTCGCAGGCTTCTGTCCATCAGGGCATTCATCTCCATCGGTAGTGGCCTTCTTGAGGCTGAATTGCATACGGCGAAGGACCTAAGATAATTTTCAACCATATGAGGACGATAGCTACAAACTTGGTTTTTGGTAAATGCTAGAAACTTTTGTAGGGGTTATGGACTTGGATTTTCTTTTGGAAAAAGTAGTGTACCAAATTCTTCAGCGCAACAACTTTTCGAATAGACAATGGACTACAAAGGAAAGGCAAGATGCTAGAGAACCAGGGCTAGATTCCAAGTTGGGTTCTTCAGGAATCTCCTTGTTCAATCGATCAGCTATTACCTGGATGTCTTTGTCAGGCATTTCAAGGGTGTCCATGTTATCAGCACCATATGGAAGGCTGTCTTGAACCAGGATGGGATCATGTTCAGCCTGCAAAGACTTCAGCGCATTCCTTGGTTATTGAACGAGCCAAAAATCAAAACACGTTGCTGGCAATAAACAACATCATCAGATTGGTCATGACGATTTTGTCGGGTTAATTCAGACTTGAATTGATTATGTTTGAATATGTTTGATTCAGGGAAAATTGTAGACTCATTGAAACAGAAGAGCAACTGTTTGAAAATATATGGTACTTATATTCAAATCCTAGGGTCTTAGCTGCTTGACGGCGGCGAAGCTCAACAATTTGCTTTTGCAGCCACTCTAGGTTGTTGAAGTTATCTTCATTCTTATTGGTTTTCTTGTGGCCAGACCCCGATGAGGAGGAACCACTCACAGATTCATCATCACCACCCTGGCCATCCCCAGCCCAACTCTTGTCCTCGGGGGTCTTGTCTTCAGGCGTGCCGGGGTCCCGGGGGTTAAGGTCAACCTTCTTGTCCTCGGCAATCTGTCGCTCAATCTTCTTCTCATCATCTTCATCATCCTCCATGTCACTCTCAAAGTCGAACTTCTTGTAGTCGGGAGTCCCAAGGTCATCCTTCCCGTCCACCATGTCAGGGGCCAAGGAGGTGTCCTGCGTCATGAGGAACTGCTGATCCTGGTTTTCTTTCTCTTCCTCCTCAGCATTCCAAGGGTTCACAGAGTCCTCGGCTGCGACCATAAGTCTTTCAAGGAAAGCATTTCCAACATCCGGTTGGCTTGGCGGGGGTGATCCAACCACAGCCTCATTCGAAGCAGGGGTCTCATTATCAGAGTCTGAGTTGATGGTAAGAGGGATGTTGTCACCATCGTCATCCTCCTCATGACCACCATCCACATTCCCATCCTCAAGCGCTGGAACTTCTTCAATTGGCTCATCAGGTACTGCAGAATCTTCTTCGGCATCGGGTTCATAGCTGTCAGGATCCTGGCGGTTGGGTTGAGCACGTGGTGGCATATGATGATGGCCCCTTCATAAAGGAAATTATATTTTTTAATTCCATTATAGACTTGAAACTTGAAACCACCAAAATTCGATCATAGAAATTCAGGAACTTTTATTTTTGCATTCAATGGCAAAGGGTGCTGTTGGTTTGGACCAGTCCTCACCGGTCAGTGCGGCCATCAACTTTCGAAAATGTTTGCTTCTGGCGACCTGGCCCCGGGCGCATTTGCGCTTGACTAGGACGAAAAATTTTTTCACCCACCATGCATCCAACTTCACTTGTTGTCGGTTAGCAGCATTCGGAGTGACCATGGTGAACAGCTCCAGGATCCTTAGGATGGTTGGGAATGGGGATTTGATATTGAAAGTGAATATGTTCCCATTGAACAGCAATTTTCCAGGCATGTATATATCATAAGGGCTTTGAATCGATAGTATATATATAACATAGGTATTAATATGCAATCACTATAAGATTCAGAAGGCCCTTGTGTTTCTATAACCAGACCTATTCAGGTTAACCCATAAAAACCATAACCCATTGCTTACATATCAATAACCCCAGGATGGAACTCCCATACTTTATCAACAATCTACCCCTTGAGTTAAAACATGTTAAAACCAAACAAGTCAGAAGAGGGTGCGAAAGTAATACAACAAATGAACGAGGAACTCCTTTTCAAGGGCTGGAATCCCACACATGCCGACATCTCCAGATTCTGGGTCCACTAGCTTCTTGAGCACTGGGAGTAAAATCTCAGCATGATATTCGGCACCATGGATGTTACATTCCATCTTCTTGCCACCAACGAAATCTTCAAATAGGACCCCTCGATCCCTCACGCGGTCTCTGATGGAGCGGATGGCTTCCCATTCAGCGGCCACACCAAGAATATCCATATTGGTTGCCATGATAGCAAGGCAAGGGTACGGCCACTGATCCAAATCACTGCGATGACCGGCATTTTTTTGTGGTGGATCAAAAAGGGGGAACAACAGATCCTACATGGGGGAAACAATAGATTCAATCACTGCTATTTTTGTTTTCAGAAGTTAATAGAGGCACAAGGCTGACCTGATAGCAATTTACAAATCAGATGCCCCAAAAATGCACAACCCTATTGGATATGAAGTTGACTCAGCCTTCCTGAGCCCAGTCATCCATGTTGGTTGATCCTGGCCCATACCATCCCCAAGGCCCTGGCTTTGCCAATGTTGAAACCGAAGAAGTTGGCGTGGGGTCGAGCGAAAAGGGGCTCACTGCTGGCGGTGGAGTAGTGGTAGAATCCAAATTGGCACACCATGGTGCCCCCTATTGAACCAATTAAGTTAACGGAAACAAACCCGTTTATTTTTCTCCATGGTTTGGATCCTTGGTGGCACTAAGATGGGTCAACTTGGAAGATTTTGATGGTGGCATTCTATGTGAATCCCTTGGCGGGTACATATAGCTACCATAAAAGAATATAAGATATATAATATAACACCAAAAGGGATGGAACATGTTCCATGATTGTGTGGGAAGTGTTGTGAATGCACCTATCCAGTTCATTATCATTACAAAGTAGGTCCCATCTCAAAAGTACGGCCCTTTTGAAGAAATACAGGTTTTTTAATTGAAAACCTGGATTTTTTGAAAGGCATGCAGTTCTAGAGGACACTGGGGATACAGGTACATACATACATATATATAGTATAATATAATATATCTCTTTTTGGTGGCAACAAAATTTATTTTGAACTTGAGCAGCTGCAATGGATTTAATCCTCCGCTGTGAAGAACTTGAAAGCTCAGCCCTGGAAGCACCTTCTTTTGTGATCAGTCTGAGTTTCTGTTGGCACCTGAAAGCACAGGTTGCAACTTATGATACACCCAGAAGTGATTCGCGTGGCTGTTGCTCTAAAGAGATGGTGAAGCATCTCAAAGACATAAACCCAGAAGAGCCATGCTAGTTGACTTGGAGGCTTATTTGATAACATTTTGTTGAAAGGCATACCATGCAACTTGTATGATCATGCAAGTTTACTAGGTTGATGTAACGTAAGGTCTACACACAAAAGTTTCAACGGATGAACGGCTGAATTCTGGGAGAAGTTGAGTAACTTGGAGGACGGCGCCTCAGAGCGAGCAATGTTGGAAGCACAACTGGCTCAGGCTTGGTGCCAACGGCCATGGGTGCCCATGGGGAGTTGACCAACCAGATCCAACAAACATGGGGATGTTGGCTCTAAAATGTTGGAGGATTGATTGTGGAATACTGTGAAATCATGCCCAGAATCCTGTCGGGTTGGTGGGTTCGCTAAAAATCTGGTGCTGAGTCACGTGATTAAATCGTTTCTCCCATAGTTGCTTTTGCTTCGGGAACAGGTGGTTCAGCAGCTCAAAACTGCAGAGGAGGAGGGTGAGGCGCAAAGGATCAGTGGTTTGCTTTGAGAATTGGTACCTGGCAGCCCAACATGGACATCTATATAAGACTATTGGAACAAAGCAACGCACTAATGTGGTCAAACAATAATAAACTGTCCCAATTTCACCATAAATGGGTTGTACAAACCATCAAATTGGGGTCGTTTGTTATTGTTTCAACCACATTGCGATATTTTGCGATTGATATCAGATTTGGGAGCATTGCAGTGTGTCAACGCACATGATATGCTCAGAGAGAGAGAGAGAGAGGGAGAGAGAGAGAGAGAGAGAGAGTGCAGTTTCCCTTAGCCTTTCTGGGACAGTCTGTGCAGGATAAGACCCTCTACCAGAAGATGCTGGTCTGATCCTCAACGACCGCGCGGCTTTCCCATGTGCAGATGCATGTGAAGATACAGCGATGGCGCGTGGTGTTTTGAGGCTGAGCTGGTTAGAAAGCTGAAAGAGATTGACCTGGCAAATGAGGCTGGTGGGAGGTGGATGGGAATCTATCGCCATGACATTTGCAGATAGAAGCTGAGATGTACATGTCGCAGATTTGCATGACATCATTGTGCATTCAAACATGTTTTCACATGTCATCAGCTGTCTTGGCAAAAGGCAAGGGCCAAGCAGCGCGCAGCAGCTGCTGCCAGTCAGGAACTTGTGAAAAAATATTGCCAGATTGGCTAGTGATCATTGTAGTCATTTCTGATCCCTTCAGAACTTGCAAAAATTGCTATGGAAATGTGTCAGACAGAATTGTGACCATCAGTAATCTACAATTCATTGGATTACTTTTCGGGACACTTGACAAGAAACTCCATACAATGTGGGGCCCCCAAGATAGCTAAGTTGGTTTATAACTACAATAACTAGGGTTTATGGTAGTTATAACATGTTATAACCATAGTTAGATGGGGTTATAAACCAACTTATAACGGGCCCCACATTGTAGTCAGGGGAAAACATCCCGGTTTCATCGGTTTCCTGTAGATTTCCCTGGAAAAAACTTGTACAACGGTTGGTTGATTTTTCTATGGAAATAAACTGGACATCAACCGGCTGTCGCCATTTACGACAATGGAACATCCCACTTCTAATCATTAGACTCATATAGAAAACAACCATTTATCATATCTTAGGTTTATTCCAAGTATAGCTGCCATAGAGAAATTGCTGCTATTTTCGAACTTTTTCCGATCGCTCAGGTGCGGCCGAAAAGGCCAAGGTGAAGGCTGAAAGACCTGTGATGGGACCGAAACCACCAGGCCGGGGAAGATCACCATCATAGGGACTTTCCATCTGGGGACCTCCAATGGGTTATGCTGGGTTGATATGAAAATCCAAAAATCAAATGGATGATTGAGTCTTTTTACCCTCGTAAATGGATGATTTAGTTCATTAGATACCCCTATAATCCCCTATATATATAATATATGATTAATAATACTAATATTAATAATAATAATATTATGAAATATGTGGTATATGGATGTATATGGGATCCCCTGTTAATGGATGGTTTATATAATGGAACATCCATCTATAAAATGGATGATTTAGGGTGTACCCCCATTTATGGAAAGCATAATATACCTAGCGAACCTAAAACCTAACATTTTGTAGTTGTTTTTTTCCAAAAACTATGTTTTTCCGCATTTTTTCTTTAAATATGGATTTTGTTCCTAAAAACCTTGTTTTTGAGTAAATATGCATTTCTAGATATCTTTTGGTGCAGTTTATCACATTTTATCTGCAGCTACATATCCCAACCCTTCCTTTGATAGCCCGCCTTGCTTTATGTCACCCATAACCTCAAATAGCATCCTCAAGTCCAATATCAAGAAGATATAGAACTCCTAGTTATAGAGTTTGTTTATTAATCGACCGTAGAACTTCAATTGCATTTAGCTGTCTAGTTGTATATATGTATTTTCATTCAAGCTTTGTGCAACTGCAACTCACATCCTTCAAAGGAATAACATTTGGGATGGGCTAAGTTTGCAGCCCAACCAATATAAATGTCATGTATGTACCTTCATGCACCATGTACATGGCGATAGCGATATCTATTTACGTATGTGCGTTGAAGCATTTTCAGAGGTCCGAAGAAGAGAAATTACTACCAGGAGAGCTTGCTTTCATTTCCAAGATAACACGGTGATCACTTTCCAATACCTGCAGTCCGATCCCGCCGCCGAAAAGGCAATTTTCTCACCAGAAAAGGTTTGAGTTTGACTTCATATCCCTTCATGTCAGGTGACTGCAAGAGTGCAAGAGTGCAAGATTTTCAGCCAAATCATACCCTGGAAAATTGTCCAGGTCGTGAATATGTAATGTGTGTGTTGAATCTATTGGGACATATTGAACATTTTTGACTGAAAAAAGTTAGGTTTCTACAACAAAACCATACAAAACCCGTCTTTTCCCGTACTTAACCCGTACTAAACCCGTATTTCGGAAATTCAACAAAAACCTGGTTTTTGAAAACCCGTAATCAAACCGTACAAAACCCGTAATTAAGCCGCTGTTTTGCCACAGCATGCCAAGCCGGTATCCAAAATTAGATGAGAAGAGAATGCAGCATACCCGTGAAATCTGAATTCATTTAGAGAAAGATTGCTCAGGCAAGTGTGGGTATAGTGAATTCTTTCATTTTTTGGGCCTGTTTGCATTATGCTCAAACCTTTTTATACGCATTGCAGCCTTTGTGGGTGTCAATGGTCATTTCCCTCTGATTGGTGGATTTTGTTTGGGTTCGCTGGGCATGGCGCCAGAAAATGGTTCCACTCGTCACCGTAGCTACTTCACATTGGCCGAAGGTGATGATGCATGCATGGAAACAGCAGAACTTTCCTAAGATGAACAACCATAAAACTGAATGTGTTGGTGAAGGACCCTACTGGTATCTACTGCTGTTGGAACCACAGGATTTGCCAGTACCTGCAATTTTTGCTTTCTCTCTTCCACCTATGTTCAGCAATGCTACTTGCGATTATGATGAAAGAAGGAGAGTGTGGTGATTGGAAGGTGTAAGGATAATTAAGGATATGTGTGTGTGACCGTGGAGCGTGTGTGCGCCCTAGAAGGACTCAACATCCACATTCATGACGAATCATGTTTTTCCAAGATTTTGATATTTTCAAAAAACATTGATTTTCAAAACCCGGGGTTTTGATGCAAAACCCAGGTTTTTTTCTCAGACCCTACGATTTCATAGGTTCTTGGTTCCACTGGTATACATATTTTGCTGGTGGTCAGACATGGCAGTGGACAATCCACCAATTTATCAATTCCCGTCAAACATCTGATTTTTGATGATTTTTGTAGAGGGGATTTCCCATATTTCCCAACTAGCCATGTCTGATGCAAGGGTAGGCATCAATGATATCAATGTAGAATTAAGCCAACGTTTGCCGCAGTCGCGCACATAGGCGAAGATGAAACCAGCCTGAGACCGCCGCCCCTGCCCAGGGTGCGCATCTTTTTGGTGCAGTCAGCAGTCAGCAGATGAATCCAAAGTAGCATTCGGTAAACATGTTTTGATTATTTTGTCGAAACACGAACACTGCTGAGTTAGTCCAAGACATCTAAGACGAAGGTCTAGCTTTAAAAGTTAATAGGGTTATCTCTGTAGGATTTGAGGGTTCAAACAGAAAATCAGTATACGAATCGATGTTCAACCAGATGTTGTAGCAACAACCCCTTTTTTTGCTACTTTACTCAACGCCAAACTTTCCTCCTCTTCGCCCGGACACCTGCTATGCCTTGACAGGAGCAGCACCATCCTCTTCCACCGAAGAGGGGAAGGTGGGCATCAGCTGAACCGAAGTTGCCCGAAGTTGAATTTTTAATTTTTTTTTGTCATTGTCAGATATTTGTTCAGGTGTACATTCCCAATCGCGCTTCGCACACATTATTATATGTTCTCGAAATATATATATATATATATATATATTATATTATATATATATATATATTTGTTTTCTTTTGATGTATTCAAGTTCTTGCTTGGAATATACTTAACTCCGAAAATCATACCCCGCTCATACTGCCTCAGAAGGTATGGTTGGATCCATAGAATATGATATGATATGATATGATATAATATGATATGACATGTACTACATAATATGTCATATTATGACATAGTGTGACATAATATGACATAATATGATATAATATGACATAATATGATGAAATATGTAAACATCTATCAACGTGGAAACGTGGATATTTCCTCAGGGAAAAGCCGGCAGCCGAAGCCAAGGCCTGGGTTTCTTGCTTGTCTCCGCAATAGGGATCATCCACATCGGTATACAGATGCAAAATGGAAACAAGAAAGTCAAAATCAACGATTTCCAGCTTTTCTTAAGTGTATTGTTATTTCATGTTATTTCCCATTTATTTCCCATTTATTTCCCATTTATTTCCCATTTATTTCCCATTTATTTCCC
>Ga0126342_10004403_pt1 | contig 23998 bp, 12 predicted proteins | sample Cyp1metagenome_FD_92528 | JGI IMG/M metagenome (GOLD analysis project Ga0126342, IMG submission 92528) | Coral microbial communities from Lord Howe Island, Old Settlement Bay, Australia - Cyphastrea 1 metagenome | ecosystem: Host-associated > Invertebrates > Cnidaria > Coral ...
CCTGCTGCTGCAGAGGCTTTTGCTGCTGCTGCTGGTCCCCGACCCGTTGTTGTATTTCTTGTTGTCCACAACCTCTCTTCCCTGACGCGCTCCCCCTTGCGGTCGGCCGGGGTCGGCGGATTTGTTACATAGCCATGGAAGTCATGGCCCATAGAAATAGATGGTTTACCGTTCTTAATAGCGTGGTGGATCTTTCCATGGCAAACTGTAACAAATAACCAGATGGTATAGATTTTTCATAACCAGATGGATCATCAGATGGTTTGTCACCATCATATGCTATAGATTATATATAGATCAAAACAAAAATCAGATGGTGTCATTAATTATTATAGATATTCTAGATATTCTATCTGATTATTATCTGATTATCCATAGAATATCCATTAATTATTATTCTATGGATATTCTATCCTCAACCCCCACTGCTTGATGGTGCAATAACCCCAACGTCAGGAGGCCCAGATCAGCGCCGAGACGCTTCTGGAGCTGGCGGAACGGACGCGAAACGATCGCCTGCGGGTGCTGGGGAAACCTGGCAGCGTTTCGATGGCAACGGCATGGCAACGATGGCAGCTGGAGCTTTACCCTCTGGTAAACTAACATAGCTATTGAACATGGCCATAGAAATAGTGAGTGTTCCCACCAAAAATGGTGATTTTCCATAGTTATGTTAGTTTACCAGAGGGTAAATGATGATTTCCCAGAGGGGAGCTTTGAATGATCAGATGGCGGTGAATGTGATTTTTGTTGGGATTTCAAGGGGAATTCAACATGAAATTTGAAGATAAGATGTTGATACGTTGTTTCTTTTTGTGAGGAGGTTTGATTGAGTTTTTTTGGCATTGGATATTGAGAAGAATCGGACAAAAACATCTAATCATGTACACAAAGTTGGTTTTTCATGGGTTTTTCCGATAGCTCATCATCCACGTCCAACACATCTCCCGTTGATCTCCGTTGCTTCCAAGGCTCTGCAAATCCGCCGATGCCCTGGTGGCGCAGCAGGAAATCTCGCAGCAGTTGGCCAGTGAGGCGGAGTGGCAGTTGTCACTCTGATATCACTACCCTCTGGGAAACTAACATAGCTATGGACCATCACCATCTTTAATAGGTAAATCAACTATAAATGGGCCATTTTTATCCATTTTTCATAGCTATGTTAGTTTACCAGAGGGTAGTTTTAGTTGGACAACATAGGATAACAATATAGTTTATCGATGTTCATCAGTGATTAGTAGTGACACTAGTAGGAGTTTGTTTTGTGTTCACCATTGTTTTCGGGGTTGCCATACCACATGAACAGCAATGATGTTGTGTATATGCATGTGTATTGAAACCAATAAAAGGTGTAGAAGATGACATCAACAAAGAACGCCAAACTTTCAAGCAAAAGTATATCACGAAAACTTGAATAGTAGCAGTACAATGGGCAATTGTGCATAGCTGTGCATTATTACAGTTTTTTTAAAAACTTGTATTTTTAACCGGCGCCAATCTGGAACCTTACCCTCTTTGGGCTTCTGCCGAATAATTCATCCAGTGAACGACATGTTGAGTACATTTCAAATGTTTTCAAATTAGATGTCACATCAATACTGAAAGCAAAGTAGTGTCAACAAACGCGTGTAAAAGATGTGCATCTTATTTGAGTAGCTCAAGACAAAGCTCACAAAAACAAACGCACAATTCTTTTCATTCACACACATCAACAAACAATTTCGGGATTATATAATGTTGTATATATATATATCTAACAATCACTGGGTGAACCATTCATGATCATTTGGTTGGTAGTTTGGAACATGATTTTTGTTGACTTTCCATATATTGGAAATGTCATCATCCCATTTGACTTTCATATTTTTCAGAGGGGTAGGTCAAAGCCCGACCATGAATAAAAGCCAATCATCCACAAACATCACCAAACATTAACTGGTTGGTGGTTTGGAACATAAATTTTATTTTTCCATATATTGGGAATAATACTCCCAACTGACTTTCGCATATTTTTCAGAGCGGTAGGTCAACCACCAACCAGATTATGATTAACCATCATTGACCATATAATAACCATCATCATTAACAGTATATTTACAGTATATTACCCACAATGGTAGGTCAACCACAAACCACAAACCATGTTTAATGGGTAAATCCACTATTTCTATGGCAATTTTCAATAGCTTTTTGTTTGTTTACCAGAGAGTATCCCCATATATTCCCATGATTTTCCCATAAAAACCATATAAAACCTCCATTTCTATTGGATATGTCCTATAAAACCCATGGTAAAACCCAGCATTTTTGTTTCACCGGGCTGGGTCTCCATGCGGTTCCTTCGTTGAACGCGACGCGTAGGCCATGTCTTTGGTCCGCGAAGCCCAGAGCTTGTGCGAAGAATTGGACGACTTCGAGGTGCGTTTCACTGATATTTCTACCGCTATATCATGCTATATCTATCTTCCTTGATAATTGATTTTCTAATATATATTATATATATATATATATATTATATATATACTGTGTATATATCATATCATATCATATTATATTATAATATATTATATTATATTATTTATATTTGCAAGCTATGGCAAGCCAGAAGTTTAGGGAATGAAGCCGCAGGGATTACAGGTATCATGAGGTTAGCATCTGGCGATGGCGACATTTGGCGACCAGAGTTACACCCATTGTTGGCAGCATTTCATGTTCAGCATTTTTTCGCCACAACCAAATGATTAAGATTCTGAACATTGGTTGTGGCAGCCAGGAATTCTGAACATCAGCCAGGAATTGTGAACATCAGCCATCATTGTTCTAAATCTTTTCAGCAATGATGTCGGACACTTGGCCTTGCAGGAAGGAGAAGCGGCAGCATCTCGGCTGAGATCAAAACCACCATGGCCATAGAATTCGTTCATCAGCCGTGGGTCAAGTTCTAAAAAAGTGTCCCGAAAAAGATCCAATTTCACCATAGCAGATCTTATTTTGTTGGTTTCATGTGTGTTTTCCAAATCCTGAAGTGAAACAATAGTGGCTTGAGATGGTATCGACATGTGAAAGGGTTCCCAAGTGGGTAAAGGTCAAAGATAGAGCACAACATATGCAATCTTGAACATTAGATTCATTAGATATGCTTCTTTTTTCTTTGTGTGGCGCATTGATTTTGACCCGGACATCATTTTGACCATGAATTGATATAAACAAGTTGTAGTGTCACTACCATCCTCCGGTGGTAGAACGTTTCTTTACAACAACCCTGCATCTTCCTGACTGCTCATATGTTTCTGACTGTTCAGTCTGAGTTTTTTTGCTTCTCCATTTTGCAAATTTATATAGATATTAATTATTAAAACTAAATGCACATGTTGAAACATATATTTGTATAACATACACGATTTGAATGGTTGCCCCATTGTTTTTTTAAAAAAAAATCTCATTTGTCTATCTCCAGTGGCTGGCGTTTTCTAGGTGAGCTACGCCAGCGCGCGGTGCCACTTGCGCTACGGCAGAGGTGACGAGGAGATGCAGGACCACTCGGGACGCCTCTGGGGCAGCTGGGGCAGCTGGGTTGGCTCAGGGTAGCAACAAAAATAGGGACAGAAAAGAAATATTGGGATTTCACGGATTTCACAGATTTCACAGAAATTGGGATGGAGGAATTTAACCACCCAAAATGCTGGCGGTGATAGAATTGGATGTGTTTAGGGGATTTAAGCAGCAAATCCGTGGGGATGATGCCAGCATCAAAGGTGATTCACCGCAGAAATCTGCAAGAATCATGAAAAGAATTCAGTTAACCATTCATCAAAGCATACATTGAACCATTCATTTAACTTAACCATTGTGCGATTGGGTACCTTGGTACCATGTGGGGCCCGTTCGATAGCTAAGTTGGTGCCAATAACTCCAATTTCACTATGGTTTATGGTACTTATAACATCTTATAACATCTTATAACTATAGTTACTGGGGCGAATCTAAACCAACTTTCACATCACTGGGGGGCCTCACATTGTACCATGTTTGATGTTTGGTACCACATTTCGTTTGGCCTTTTGGTGCTGTCCATCAGGACAAGGCCCTGGAGGACGGCGCCGAGGCAGCCGCACTGTGCCGCACCTCGGCATCGGCAAAAAAACGCCCCTGTGGCGATGATTCGTTGGGGGAGATGGCACCAAGATCTTGGGGAAGAGCTATGGAAAATCACCATTTTCAATGGGAAAATCCACTATAAATGGTCCATTTTCAATAGGAGGAACACTTTTGTGGGAATATGATTCATATCCCATGACGGATCCATGGTGCTGGGAGAAATTAATGCTAACAGAAATGGGTTTTTTTCTTGATGGGATCCATGGCACACCATATATAGCAGCACCATGGATCCGTCATGGGTGTTAATATTGTTTGATATTCAGTAAAAAACTGAAAGTAGAGGAGTCTCCCGAAAATTGGGAGGTTTACCATGGTTTATCTTGGTTGATCATCGATTTCCCCCCGGGAAACTGCGGTCAATTTAGCGGGTTTTCATAACTGTCCCTTCCGCAGACGGCAGTTTGGGGTGTTTGCAGTATCATCAGTATCTTTGTTGCATGAGTTTCTTTTGGTTGGCTCAGGCCGCATTCTTCAATAGATCATTTGCGTTGCTTGTCCAAAACAGCATGGAGGTATTCCCTTGTCTTATTGTTTACATGTCTATTCCAGTCTTCAAGCTATTCTCGTTGGCGGTTTGGAACATGAATTTTATTTTTCCATTCAGTTGGGAATTTCATCATCCCAACTGACTTTCGCATATTTTTCAGAGGGGTAGGTCAACCACCAACCAGATTATGATTAACCATCATTAACCATATAATAACCATCATCATTAACAGTATATTAACAGTATATTAACCACAATGGTAGGTCAACCAGTAACGTTCGTATTTCTATGGGTTGTTGGTTGTTGGTGAAATAACATGTGAGTTCTCCCTGGTTTAATCCCTGGTAAAAACCACATCATATTTTTTCGCTTTTTGGTGATGCAAAGTCAATGGATATCTTCACAAAAGGCGCCACAAAAGGCCCCCCCGAATACTATAGTATTATATATGGGTTACATCCTTACTTAGATATAAGAATAAAATGATAAAAATGATACACCCTCCAGTGGCCCTCCAGTAAATTAGCAGTTCGACCCTGGCAGTTGTCGGGGTTGGAAGACTCATTTCCACTATGAATGGGTGATTTTCAGGGTCAAACTCTTAATTTACCAGAGGGTAAGTTAATTTTGTTTCACCCATTCAGCTGTAGATGAATATCCACCAGACATCCAATACTCAATTGTTGTCGTGAAACTAATGTTTGACATCACTACAGGTTATCCTTATGATATAGTTTTCAAAGCACCAACAATTTCCCCAAGGTTTCTCTCATTCTCCATGAAATATACAGTATAGTTACAGTATGTTACAGTATAGTTCTTAGAATGTGCTTAAAAGATCTTAATAGATTCATAGCTGTCAACCCAATTTTTATCATTAACCATTAATAATAACCATCATCATCAACAGTCATCATTAACAGTATATTACCCACAATGGTAGGTCAACCAACCACCAACCAGTATCAAGTTATATCCCACCATTCAACTGGCTGCCACCGGACCGCGGTACCTCGCGCGAGGCCTCCTGGGTTCCAAGAAGGGCGAAGCCTTCTCGTTGCTGACGGTGGGCGACGCCTACTTCGTCGGCAAGGCGATCTGGTGGGAGGAAAACAGGGATCTCAATCCTGCAATTAGTGAGGCCCCCGGCCGTTCGAGAAAGCGTTCAGTTGGTGCCAATAACTCCAATTTCACTATGGTTTATGGTACGCAAATAACTATAGTAACTATAGTAAATTAACAGTTTGACCCTGAAAATCACCAATTGTTAGAGGAAACAAACAACTTCCAACCCCGACAACTGCCAGGGTCGAACTGTTAATTTACTGGAGGGTAAATCCTGGGAATAAACCGAAATGGCTTTATTCAATCAGATGGGAAGGATCTACAGCAACCACAGGAACCACATGAAAAATTAGCTGATCCATGCCTCAGTGACATGAGTCAAAATCCATCGAAATCCATCACCAAATATTGCGTCTTTCTCCATAGTTGGCAGCCTCTCAGGTTTCTGAAGTTAAATATGTTGACATCCAAGGTATATCTCGCATGTTTAGAACTAGATGGTATACACACCTTTACCCTCAAAGTACCTTCAAAACTGGGTAAACATACCAGCAACACGTTTTCTGTGAAGGAGAAACTGAGGGTCTAGGGAGCCTAAAAAACAACACTCATCGTTGTACATTGGTGGATCACCAACTATAGGATTTAATGGTGATACTACTATGATGGTTAAATGATGGTTAATCCTGATAATCTATATGATTAACCATCATTTGACCATCATTTAATGGTGATACTACTATGATAATCTGATATGATGATTGATATTTTTCTATAAGGCTTCGTCTGGAAGAAGGTCAAAAATCCCACAAATCCACTGGTCGATCATCATAGAATACCCCATCAAAACAGCATCAAAGAACCGTTATCGAAAAGGTATACCCTCTGGTAATTTAACATAGCTATTGAAAATCACCATTTATAGTGGATTCATTGAAAATGGTGATTTTCTATAGTTATGTTATATAAATTACCAGAGGGTACCATAAAATACCCCCATATATTCCCATGTTCAACTGGTTGGTGGTTTCAAACCATGGAATGGAGTATGTTCCATTTTCTAGATGGGATGTCATCCTTCCCATTGACGAATTCATATTTTTTTGGAGGGGTAGGTCAACCGCCAACCTGTTCCCATGTTCAATCATTTTCAGACAAAGCCACATCTACAATGTGAGGCCCCCGTTCGATAGCGTTCAGTTGGTGCCAATAACTTCAATTTCACTATGGTTTATGGTACGCAAATAACTATAATAACGAACTAGTTACTGGGGCGAATCTAGTCACCAACGTTCACATCACGCTTGGGGGCCTCACATTTAGTAAGTGGGTTATAACCCCAGTTATAAGTGAATTAACCCTACAAAAATCCCATGTAAACCACTGGGATTATAATCCATTTACTAAGTGGGTAGTTCGCCACATCTATAGGCTGCATAGCAATCATCCCCTCCACGATGATTTCCCCAGGAGGCCGACCGGGCGATCGAGTACCACCGGCAAGCCGCGGCGGTCTTCAAGGACGATTCGTCCATGATGTCCTGGGGAAGCGAATTTTACTGGGGGAGATGCTGGGTCTGGATACGTCATGGGATTTACCCTCTGGTAAACGTTTACATAACTATGGAAAATCACCATCTTATTTATAGGTGAATCAACTATAAATTAATACTATAAATGGTGATTTTCAATAGCTATGTTAAATTACCAGATAGTAACACTTTTGTGGAAATATGATTTATATCCCATGACGGATCCATGTAATTATGGTATGTATGCTAACATGACTGGGGTATATTGATGGGATCCATGTTAGCATATATACCAGCACCGTGGATCCTATGGGTGGGAATATGATTGATATGATATGAGGATTAAAAATCATCTTCAGCATTGGTCGATTGATGAGGGGCTCTCCCCTGTAAGCGCGAATTCGCCAAGCATTTTGTGATAGAAACCAACTGATTGGTGGTTTGGAACATGAATTTTATTTTCCCCAAGAGTTGGGATGATGATCCAATCTGACGAACTCATATTTTTCAGGGGGGTAGGTCAACCACCAATTAGCCAATGTTCCTATCGATCTTCCCCTCAACCAATCTGTTTTTTACACCGCCTTTGCACGACGTGCAGGACATGGGTGACCAGCTTCTTGGACCGTGAACGAGCTTGAGCTGCTGAATTGGGGTGACGGCTGACGGTGGATTTTTTCATAAAGGTCTTGAAGCATTCTGAATGAGGGAGTCTGTGTTACCCTCTGGTCATGACTAACATAGACACATAGCTATGGAAGCCATGACCCATAGAAATAGATGATGTACCGTTCTTAAAAGTCATGATTTTCCATGGCTATGTTAGTCATAACCAGATGGTAAATTCTGGGGACTTCTATGTTGAATCTAGCCGCAGATCGTCTCAAAATATTGAACAGAATCTGGTGCCGCAGATCGAAATTTTCTGGTGAAGCTGGTGTCGCCGATCATCATTTTAAGGACAGATACCTAAAAACTTACGCATGGAACACCCAAATTCACCGGAAATCCAAAGGGACATCATGTTCCAAGCACCTTTTTTCGTGGAATAGAGATTTCGTGGATTTTCAGGGCTGCAATTCCTGGTTTTGATGGTTCAAGATCCTGGGAAGACAGCCATTATCCAGCACTGATTAGTACTGTTAACCCAAGATGAATAAGCACCCAGTTTATTGATAACAGGATAACAGGGGAGTACCACTTATTAATTGTACATTATCATTACCCTCTGGTTATTTAGCATAGCCATGGAAAATAGCCCATTTATAGATGATTTTCCCGTTAAAACCTCCATTTATAAGGGATTTTCCATGGCTATGTTAAATAACCAGATGGTATTTTGGGGTAACCACCAACCACCCCACTTAACAGTCAGGGTTTATGAATCCGGAGTTGACATTGCACAAAGATCCGCCCCGGCTGCAGGCTGGGCTGCGGCTTATCTTACAGAAAGATTGCTGAAGACTTTCTGAAGGCGTAGCGTGGTCGCGTCGTGTTGATGGTGCTTCATGGTGAAGATTCAAAGATCGAAATGTTCTAAAGGCTGTTCTAAAGGCTGAGTAGTGGGGGGAATACCCTCCAGTAAATTAACAGTTCACCCTGGCTGTTGTCGGAATTGGAAGATTAGTTTCCTCTAACAATTGGTGATTTCCAACTTTTGAAACCCTTTTGCTGGATGATCAGCTGACCATTGAACCAAGATGAATTGAACCAACCAAGCACCGTCATTGAACACATAGACATGTTGGTCCAGCCACTGGTACCATCCCCATCTTTCGAAGCATCCCCAGTTTTTACTGGTAACATGGTAACATCCCCAAGTGACCTCCCCAATTCTTGTGGTTTATGGTTTTCAAATGTTTTCAATCACCGAAGATGTCTTTGAACATCGCAACAAGACAAGCACGGAAACACTGCAAAAAGACACACCCAGATAGGGTCGCACTCTCCAAAAACATGAGGTCCAAGCTGGTTTCACCCAAAATCTTTCGTGGGATTTTTGCACATTTGTTCCTTAAAAAAGACACCCAACGACTCAACGAATCAGAGAAATACTATGGAGCTAGGTAAATTATAACGACCTCACTGTTCTCCCTCACTGGAATCATGGTTAGGATTCGGGAATCATCCCCTTTTATGGCCTTCATTAATTCAGGTTAGTGAAATATTTTAATTTACCCAGATGGAGCATAGATGGAGCACTTGGTGATGGGCTGCAACTCCGGTGATACCATCGAGGGACGAACATGGATGAACTATGCCAGATGGTACCAGGACACAAATTGCTCCACATCAATAAACAATGATTAACTTAAAAAACATTAGAGATGTTCCATTGCCACCCTAGACATTTTATACAGCTGGTTGGTGGTTTCAAACCATGGAATGGATTATTGTCCATTTCATATATGGGATGTCATCCCAAGCCCATTGACGAACTCACTCCATCATTATTCCAGATGGGCACAGCCAGCACCACCCACCAGATATTATTATTGACCATCATTAACCATCATTAACCATTAGTAACTATTATTAACCATGGAAATCCCATTAAAATCCCATGGGCACATTGCACCACCAACCAGGTGGTCAAAACCGACTGTTTTTGTTGGGTTCACCCCGGGATTTGGGACACAGTTAAATACCTCGTCGTTCGATTGAACCGGCAGTTGAAGCGTGACGTCAAGAAGGCGGCCACGAATGGCAAGCGCGTCACGTGGCGCCGAATGCTGCGGCAACTGCGCACTGCCGGGATGATTTTTGCTAGAAGGATACGTGAAATTTTGAGATGTAGAACATCTTTGAACATCTTTGAACCATTTCTTTGGTAACTAAGAAACAGCGTTCTGCCATGTTCTACCTGGACATTTGGAGGGCTGCAAGTTCAATCGGTTTATTTTGGATCTCGAAATTTCATGAAATTTCCAAAGTATGATGGGCGAATTGGGCTGTATGAGGTGAGCAAATCAAGGCACTCAGAAATCATGATTGGGGATCTTGTATTTAAGTTACATCGAATAGCAATGATTTCGCAATCGAATCATAGCAACCAGTGACATGCCCATCATAGTTTCACCATGTTTCACCAATTTGATCAGCAGTTGAAACAACCAGATCAAATTGGTGAAACATGGAGAAACTATATGAGATCTGGTGTTTTTCACCAATGCTGCAGTTGATGGGCATTTTTTTCACCAGATCTCGAGATAAAATATCTCGGCGCCCCAGAGGCTGTTTTTTATCGGTCCTGAGGCTGTGTCGCTCTTCCAGGAGATTCAAGATCCGCAGGTGTGGAAAATCCCGTGGGAAAATCTCTAAGAGTTGTTAGTGTTTTTGAATGGTGGGAAATCTAGAACTACCAATTTTAGAATGTTTTCTTTATGTATACCACTTGTATACCACTTATACCATGAAAAACGCCAATTTTGGGATGGTTTATATATACCACTTATACCATCTTATACCATGAAAAAATGGTGATGACATGTGATGACTGATGGTGGCAGGAAGAGGCGAATGGCTGGCACATGCTGGCGGAGATCTATGCGGCCGAGGGAGCATCTCGTCACCAGTTTGATCCCAGCCGGGGCGTTTTAGAAATCTGAGGATAGGGTCCATCACACGTGGAAAGTGATGATAACTATGAGATACTATGGGAAATTAATACTTCATAGTTTTAGTCAACCCTGTGTAAACCATTTCATGGACAGTATCAGATGGAAAACACTTGCAAATCTGTAACTTTGCGATGAACGGTGACATATTACTGCATAGTACATCATATTATATACCCATAGCTGCTACCTATCTATATCTATATCTATATATCTATATATCTATATATCTATATATCTATATATCTATATCTATATATAGATATATATAGGTAACAGTTATAGGTATATAATATGATGTACTATATCTATCTATATCTATATATATATACCTATATAACATCCTGGAAGAAATGCTCCTTCTTCAGGGCTTCCTGACCGCCCGCCCCAAGGACCTGGCTGAGGCCTCCCAATGTGTTTCCAACGCGCGAACGCTCTGTCGCAGCTTGAAGGACGCCCTGTGAGTCCTGTGCCAGTGAAATCATGGTGAAATCATGGTGGATCCTACAATGTGAGGCCCCCGTTCGATAGCGTTCAGTTGGTGCCAATAACTCCAATTTCACTATGGTTTATGGTACGCAAATAACTAGAGTTACTGGGGCGAATCTAAACCAACTAACATCACTGGGGGGCCTCACATTGTATGAATCATTGTTAATTTTAGGGATGATAACCTATGGTGATCCCCGAAGTAGATATGGATTAGGTATATGGAAAATCCATTCCCATGGATGAACAACCCCAATTTTCCATATAGCCATGGTTTCATTTCCCATATCTACATTAATCCATGTTTATATTCTTCATAGATTTTCATGGTTCATGTATGTTCATGTCCCATTGGAAATGAATGGCTGCCGCTAATCTTAAATGGTGAATCCAATGGTGAGTCTTCCGACCGAAATCCAGTGGTGACCCGGCCTGGTCAACATACAGAATAGCTATTGAACATGGTGATTTCTAGTGGGTTTTCCCATTGAAAATGGTGATTTTCCATAGTTTTTTGTATGTTTACCAGAGGGTAATCATCATTCTCCCTGTTTTTAGATGGCCATGTGCTGGGAAAAAACCATCGATTGTTTCTGGGTAAATAAATCATCACGACCGAGCCCTCCGACCGAGCCCTGGGAGTCATGGTTTTTATAAGGGAAATCATCCCCTTTTATGGCCGCAAGATTCAGGTTAGTGAATGATTCTACCCAGATTGTTTGACAAACTTGTGGCAAAAATGCTGACAAAAATGCTGTGGCGGATGGACCTTTAATTACTGTTTGTTCCCAGTAAATACGTGGAGCCCACGTCTCAATTTTCACGGCGGAAGTTTGAGATAGAGCCATCCTGCATGGGCATCCTCCAGGATGAACAAAAGATCAGTTGCAATCCCATTTTAGCCCCAAAAATGAGTTTTGATGAGTATAAAACCCATGGTTGATGATCACTGAGTATAGTCAGTACTATTCATAATGATTCATTCTATTAATTCCCCAAATCACAAAATAATATCAATACAGTCAATACATATATCATTGGGAATATTAAACCTACCAGTTCGGGATGGTAATCCAACCAATCTGCTTAGCCCATGAAAAAAAATGGTCATCACTCCATGAAAAAAAGGAATTTATTTCTACACATTACGAGTGGATTCCCAATATGTAATGGATCCCTATATATAAACCATACAACTATATATTGTGTTGGTCAATTATGTATATGTTATATCCCATTAGATACCCGTTAAATTCCCATCATTGTTGGTTAAATCCCCTTGTCGGGTTTTTGTCGACAGTGTGACAGGACCATTTGGCGGAGACGAAAGCCATGGAGTGTTTAGTGCCCCTTGGTCGCTGTTAGCGACCAGGTGACAAGGCTTGGTAAACAATGTTTTGGAACGACCCGTTTGAAGTTTGAGAAAAATTGGAAATCTGAAATCTGGAAATTAAGGGATAGAAACATCTTTCTGAAATCCTGGTTTAACCCCTTTTCTATCTTTTTTGGGATCCCCAAAAAGGTAGAAAACCACCATAGTTTGGGATATCATGGGGATAAAACGGCATACCTTTGGGGTCAGGTTGGCCAGTTGTCGAACTCCACGGAGATTGGTAGCGGATGAATCATCAACCATTTTGATGGATGAAAATTGTGCCGTTCTTTATATGGAAAAATAGGATAAAATAGGTGGGAACAAAGCACAAGGACCATCACTGGTTTGTGGTTTGGAACCATGGAATTTTATGACTTTCCATTCAGTTGGGAATGGAATAATCATCCCAACTGTTACTCACTCACTGCATTTTTCAGAGGGGTTGGTTGAAACCACCAACCAGATCAGTTTGAACTTCAGGTCTTTGGTCTCTTTGTGGCTCGCCAAATCAACAGCATGTCAGACATGTCATGTGCGTTGGCTTTCTGACTCGTTTTTCGAGCATATCGGATAGACATCGACTCGAAGTTCCCATTAGATACCCGGCCTGGTAAACGTACAAAAAACGATGGAAAATCACCATGCTATTAATGGGTAAACCATCTATAAATGGGCCATGGCTTCCATGGCTATATTAAATAACCAGAGGGTACCCATGAAAAAATCCCGTGAAATTGTTGGTTAAATCCCCATCAATGAGGGTTACTCGAGTCACTTTGATTGGTGACTTACTACAGCAGCGTGCCGAGGACAGCATTGCTGGAGCATGATCAGTTCCAGGAAGGAATCAAAGTAGCGAAAGCTGCTTGGCTGCGATCTGTTTTCAAGTTGGGTCTTGCTTGCGCAATGAGTGGTATAGTATATTGGGGAAGTGCATACACATATTATATACATACATTGTATACCAATGAACGGGATTGAAACAACATTAACGGAGTGAAACGACGAATCCAACCATCGACGCCTGGCAGTTCACCAGAGTCACATTTTGGGCTTGGTAAGTGACCAGTGCAGAGGTAGTTGTGACCTCACTTCAGAAAGGGTAGTAAGTTAGTCACTTCGAGTGATATTATAGAACTGTACATATTTAAGATAACATATACTGATTGATGGTTTGGAACATGTTTATTTTCCAGATATTGGGGATAGTCATCCCAACTGACTAATATGTTTCATAGGGGTTGAAACCACCAACTAGTACAACATATTATTCTTCCGAGTTCTGTGTATATATACATAAACCACCCGGGGGGATGGTGTGTGTGCCCAAACATTGCCAAGCAAGATCCGTAAATTATGATGGTTTATAATGTCTATGTCATCTATATGTATATGATATATATATATATACATATACACTGTATATTAATGATATATATATATATATACACTGTATATCCAGAGAAAGTGGAAGGTGGCCACGGTGGCCTTGGCCACCGTTTTCACAAATAGCGATGTAGCAACTCAATTTGTTGAAAAACCAGATTCAGTAGAGTCATTAAATCACATAGAATATGGATGAATATGGCAAAGTTTAATATCTATTTCATGCGTTTTTTTTTCGCTACGTTTGTTCGAACATGACCTATTAATAGACCTAGTTCATCCTAGTTATATGTGTGACATACGTTGAATCCGGTACGGTTTTCTTTGTATGGTGAAATATGTGGAAAACCCCGGTGAAAAAAAGTAGGGCATTTCAGATCGACAAGAAACGCTACTATTCCTTCTGGATAAAGGATCTACAAAGGATCCAAAATATATGGATTAGATAGCTCTGGGACTGGGATATCCCTCCCCAATGCTCCATGTATGCTGGAATATTTACCAACACTTTTGAAACAATTATCCCGAAATGTCGGTACAATATTCCATAGATGGAGCATCCCTAAGACATCCCTAAGATACCCTGTGGTAAACGTTTACATACTATGGAAAATCACCATGTTTAATGGATAAATCAACTATTTCTATTGCCATTTTCCATAGTTTTTTGTATGTTTACCAGAGGGTATCCCCATATATTCCCATGATTTTCCCATAAAACCCATGGTAAAACCCTCATTTCTAGTGGATATATCCTATAAAACCCATGGTCAAACCCAGCATTTTTGGTAAAACACCGGGCTGGGCCGGGCTGGGGCTGCCCTAGGAGATCGTCAGCGTGCACCATGACGCTGGAGACAGAGAGCGCGAAGGCTTCGCGTTGATCTCCTTGGCACAGCACCTGCTGCGTTGCTGGGTCCAGTGCTGGGGCATGGGATGGCAAAGCCATAGGAAAACCCATAGGAAAAACCATAGGGAAAATGGTGGATCTTTCCTTTGTTCGTTTTTTGTTAACCCACGTTTACCAGGCCGGGTTTGCTACAACATCATGCCATGGGTGAATCCATCATCCATAAAACCAATGATCCATCATGAAATCGATGTGAACGTTTGAAATGAGGTAGCCTGAAATAAACAGGCTGTACCCTCTGGTTATTTAACATAGCTATGGAAAATCACCATTTATAGTGGATTTTCCCATTAAAAATGGTGATGTTCAATAGCTACGTTAGTTTACCAGAGGGTAGCCTGAAATAAAAAGGGTGTAATGATCATCATTTTCCCAGTAAGGTGGCGAGAAATGGATTAGGTGTATGCGGAAAGAAACATGGTTTATGCATGTTTATCATGATTGTCCCAATGAAAAATCAGAAGAGATGAGCGTGTCCCTCCGTTTGATAAATGTTGGTTTCTGGCGCATCTTTATTTCATGTTCTGGGGATAAATGGTTGGGTAATGGGTTTCAAAAACCATTGAGACGGTTCAACGTGAGGCCTAAAGTGCAAGTGGACAGGAATTCGCAGAGGTCTTGACAAAATCGGATGGGAGTTGGTTTGGCATGTCATTTCGCACATCACATGCCACATTGTCCACATTGCTGTATGATGCTGTATGCATGTGCTCAGGTTTTTATGTGCCTCAGATGCAGTCAGGGCGTAGCAGGGCAGGTGGACTCGTGGACAGCTCTCTTCCCAGATTGGAAATCATTCAGCCCCATGCGTTTGATCCCAAAAAAAAACGTTACGTTATGTACATTATGTACCACACAATTTGATAGCATTTAGATTAGCAGTACATACTATACTACTATACCAATGGCTGACAACCAATGGCTGTTGCTTGGCCCTGTTCCCATATGGCCAACCTCTGGCAGCGGCAGCTGATCCCGAAAAAGGACTTTGCGAACGCCGAAAAAGTGGCGAGCGCGGCGGACTTCATCTTCAAGAGCATCCATGACAAGGTCCGTGGCAGAATGAATTGGTTGGTTGGGGGATGTTCGTTCCTGTACTGGTTGGTGATTGCTGGTTAAATGGTTGGTGAATGGTTGGAGTATTGGTGAATGGTTGGTAAATGGTTACTGCAATGGTTGGCGAGACTTCGGTGAAGATGCCGCAAGCTCTAGCTGAACTGGTGTAGTTTAAATGGATTCTTATCCAACAACCAACGGCCATATGAACCATCATCCTCATTTCATATCACTCATGGCCATAATATATGGTTTAATACCATGGGTTTAATAATATAACATATATCAACCATATATATATGTCATCATAATATATGGATTTCTTGATAAAAGCCATTTTTTTTCATTTTTCATCACATCCGACGTCGAGCCATCCGTTGAATCCACTATATATATACCCTCTGGTGAACTAACAAAAAACTATGGAAAGATCCACCATGCTATTCATGGGAAAATCCACTATTTCGACTGGGCCATGTTCCATTGCTATGTTAGTTCACCAGAGGGTATACCATGGTAATGTTCAATCATGAATCCTTAACTTTGATGCCTATGTTGGGTCGATGTTTGATGGCGATTTTTCGTCAAAAAAAAATCCTCTGGTTATGACTAACATAGCTATGGTTAAGCCATGGCCTATTGAAATAGATGGTTTACCTATTCAAAATGGTTATGACTAACATAGCTATTGAAAATGGCCCAGTCGAAATAGTGGATTTTCCCATTAAAAATGGTGATTTTCCATGACTATGTTAAATTACCAGAGGGTACCTCATTTCAAACGTTCACATAGATTTTCCATGGCGAACTGTTAGTCATAAGTCAACTTCTGCCAGGAGGGTGTGCGAGTGTCTCAGCAGCTCAAGGACTGAACAGCCACATTGGTCCGCATCGGCTGAAGAGAATGGCCTTGGAGCATTTACAGCAAAACCTATTGTATATGGCTATGGATCAATACCTATTAATACCATTTTTAGGGGAATGAACATCCATAAATCCCAGCTATTTTTAGGGATTTACTAGGTACCAGGGTTTTGACCCATCCCCATATATTCTCAATGGGGACTTTCAGGCTTGTGAATTAGTAAGTTCGTTGCACATCTTTCTTAACCATGTTAGTTATAAGTTAGTTGCTTAGTGACATAGTTCGATGTTAGTTCGTTAGTTGTTTCCTTGGTTCGTTAGTTACATAAAGTTACTTCGTTAATACTGTAATAGATTGTAATGTATAATAATCTGTAATATATAATGATAGTACTGTAATATACAATGACATGGTTACTCTGTAAAATTACTTAGTCTGATTGATGTTTTGGAACATGGTTGGAACATGATAGTAGGGATACATAAAGTTACTTAGTTGATCACTAATATTCACTAATATATAGATGTATACTTCTAATGTATACTATGTAACTAATATGTTACTTCATATGTTACATAAGTTAGTCACTATACTTCTATGGATGTTAGTCATTGGTCACCCATCATGGCATCCGCCACGGCTGGCTGCGCCAGGATGCCGCCGAGCACGGCATCAAGGCGGAACACGTCCAGCAGGCCGTAGCGCAGCGGCAGGAGACATCGATCGTTGCGGAGGTCCTCTTAGATCATACTGTAATAGATTGGTATATATTACCCATAGGATCCATGGTGCTGGTATATATGCTAACAAAAATGGGGTATATTGATGGGATCCATGTTAGCATATATACCATACATGGATCCTATGGGTTATTGTAATATATAAGAATGTTACATGTATGACATGAGCCTTTTTTATAAAGGGTTATATTGTAATCAATATTCACTGGGATATATATATATAATAATAATAATAGCATATATAGTAGCTGGTTGGTGGTTTGGAACACGAATGTTATTTTTCCATATATTGGGAATAATCATCCCAACTGACTAATATTTTTCAGAGGGGTTGAAACCACCAACCAGATAATATATTGAAATATATTGAATATCAATGTAATAGTAATAGTGTTTTATATATCAAACAGATATTACATGATGGTAATAGCATATTGCATAACTATCCCAGATTTTCTTTTACCTAGAACACTATTACGTAGCATATACAATATTTCTATTGAGTTATTGGTTAATTGCACATATTGCTTCGGCTGCCCCAAGGGTGTTTCTCGTATTGGATTACTGGATTACTATGCCATCTTAGATTCAAAAAAGGCAGATTTATTCCATAGTACCATACCTATGTCTTCTAACAAATATTGTTGGTGTTTTACGAATCTTGTGATTTGATGTATAATGTCAACCCTGGATTAATAAACCCCTAGGCTGTTTAATTGGGAAGGTACCATTTCAGTATCAAATCATAACTATTGGGGGAATACCCCAAATTTCTATAAACCATGGTTTAGCAAAATCCGGGGTTGACATGTTTTCGGGGAATAGATGTTGATCATATTGGACGGTGATATGAGGGCGACTAAGAACACCATTGCAATCAGCTGATGGGAGACTGCTGGGATTCAGCCGACAAGTTTCGATTCCAATGGATTACTACAATGTGAGGCCCCCCAGTGATGTGAACGTTGGTTTAGATTCGCCCCAGTAACTAGTTCGTTATTTGCGTACCATAAACCATATAGATATTGGAGTTATAAACCAACTTAGCTATCTTGGGGACCTCACATTGCCATATAGTATCGAAATGGCCTAACTTGGGGGGTATCTTCATTTGCAGACACGCCCATATCCCGTAAAATGTACAGAGTTCTTAAAATCCCACAAATGCATGGTTATATTATATAGTCATAGAGTCATATCAATGATATATTCCATATTGTCCCATCAAAATTCCAATGAAGTCCATATTTTGGATGCTCAAAGCCGTTCTTTTTTCGACCGTTTCTGCCGCAGGAGTTCTTGAACCTGCCTCAGCCTCTGATCATTGATCCCGGCAGGCAGGGTGTTGGGGTCATGATGAATCGATGGAAGCCATAGCCCATAGAAATCGTTGATTTACAGAACTTAAAGATGGTGATGTTCCATTTCGCTATCTTAAATTACCCATGATCTGGTTGGTGGTTTGGAACATGAATTTTATGACTTTCCATATTTCAAAGTGGTACAATGCTGAATAATGAGCAGTTCCGATGGATCCGTTAGTAGGTCCTTTTCCGCTTTTCGACCCCAGCTGCAGCACTTTTGCCACAGGAACACAAGGATGCAAGAAGCGTTCACGGCAACTTGGTGGGAGAAGAGTGCGGTAAAGATCAAAGATTTCAGCTGGTGGCTGGCTGGTTTAGTACATTCAATTAATTCTTTGTTCTTGGATATTCTTGGATTATTTTTCTCCACCGACTTGTTTTTTTGTTGGGAGTATTTATTTTACGGACCAGCCCTTTGTTATGTCAATCTGGTGTAGTCTGGTGCATTCGAGAATGGTTGGTTCTCATTTCCAGTGTTGAGCTCCTGTACATTAATATTGAAGGACTTCGATGTAGTTGTTTTCCTTCCATTGTTGCATTCCCATTTACGAAAACTGGAGTAAAATAATCAACTTGCATCTCTCAAGTATCTGATTTAGTATAGTCCTACATATCATAGATCACATAAGGTCTCCATATTTTCAGAAAATGCTATATCACATCTCCAGGATTCTATCATGTTTCTACAGAACTTGTGTCCCTTCCACCGGTCCCTTTTTAAAAAACGCCGGCCGAGGCCTTTGCAAAAGCTGCGTAAGAGAATCCGAACTGAGTTGCGGTGAGTCTTCCACGGGTTTTCATCATGTTTAAATCAATGGTGAATCATTAGGTTAATCCAATGGTATATCTATGCCATGGTTTAGTAAATTGTAATAATATGATATGGTTTAGTAATATAATCTGGATAAATTTCATCACGACCTCACTGTTCTCCCTCACTGGAATCATGGTTAGTATTGGAAATCATCCCCATTCATGGCCTTAATTCAGGTTAGTGAAATATTATAATTTACCCAGTAATATAATGTGTTTGCCTCTTATAATCATGGTTGGTGAAAATTGGTCAATGACAATGAGTCAGGATTATTGTTGATAACCATCCACTTTCCAGTGAAATGGCAGCAGTTTAAACTGGCAAGATTTATTTTATAGAGCAAACATTCGAAGTGTCCCGTTTTTTCATGGGGTATTTGACGTTGGTCATGGCAGTTTCCAATCCTTGCGGATTGTGACATCCAGATTATCCAGATTCACCATGGATTGTGAGTCCATTGTCAAGTGCTTGGAACTGGCGAACGAAGCGCGGACTGTCAATATTTTCCCAGCAGAAAACAGATGGGCTACTCAGTTGCTGTATATTTAGCCCAAATTTTACGGAGTCATGCAGGCGAAAAGATGATTCACCTCACATTTGAATAGTCCAATTCTGTCCAATTCTGTCCAATTGGTGGCAGCAAGCAGATAGAGCCTTCAGGTACCATAAAGCACAATTACTGCAGTCTTGGAAAACATAATTGACATTTATATATATATATATATATGATTATAGATGGAAAATGGAGCGCCAAACTGGCCCAATGTTAGTTTTCCCAAAGTCCCAGAATCGGACGAAGAGAACATTTGCAGGAACACGAGTAATTCTGAGGAAAAAATAGTTCCCTTCAAAGAATCCCTGGAACCAAGGTTAACCCCACACAGATTCTTCGGACTGGTTCATTCTTTTGAAAGAAGCTCTTGGATTCACTGAGTTCTCTGAGGAAGCGTTGCGCGCGCAGAAATCGCGACAGCAGCAGGGTGGAGACTTTTGATTTCGGATCATTGAGAGGGCACCAAGCGTGGCCCAGCAGCCTGATTGAATTTGTCCTATAGACATTTTGGGAACCAACTACCCTCTGGTAATTTGTTACATAGCTATGGAAAATGACCATTTATAGTGGATTTACCCATTGAAAATGGTGATTTTCCATAGTTATGTTAGTTTACCAGAGGGTAATGCACATCATGGCACATGTGATGGTACTTGAATTATGCATATTCTCATGATGGAGTATGTGGTGGCGCAACCTCCCCGGCAAGTGGAACTTGGATTTTCAGAGGAAGGTCCGGAGACCGGAGACCGGATGGCTATGACCCATGGTATGCGACGACCCATGACCCACATTCCCTTACCTCTTAAATTTCAATCTAAATCTGTACCCCTTATCTTAAGTTGGTGTTTTCAGTTGTTTTTTATTCTATATTACTTCAATGACTTCTATGTAATACATCCTGAAATGATCCAAATCGATCCAAATCGACTAATATAAAGATTCAGATTGTTCAGGGCTTCGAAGCACCAAGCAGTACACATTGAACCCAACTTAGACCCAACAAAGACCCATATTGAGCTAAAGTTCTGATGGATGGATTCGCTGAGATATGAGATCAAGCATTTGTAGCGTACAATACTGTAGACATTGAGCTATTTATATGATATTTGTGGATTAAACGCCGGGAAATACTTCATTATACTCAAGATGAAATCCCACGTGTCTTCTATAAACCTAGTGTAGATGGGTAAAATGTTGTTTCACAAAAGCCTGGTTACAGATGGGTAAACCTGTTACATCCCGTTACATAAATCCACGTGAAACCCATTTCCATCTCCTGATTCGACAGATCGCCCAGCTAGCGATGTGACTGAGCCTCAAAATGTTGTCAAGTGATGCAGACTCTACAGCTTAGGCTTAGATAACCTTACATAATTTTTGTGATGCGTAATTATGCGTGTTGGGTCCATTCTCTACCGGTGCAAGATGCGAAGATGGACTTCAGCAAATGCCCAGTGAATATGGTTGATGAAAGGCTATAACTTCACCATGACATGCAGAAAGCGATGCTCCGACGATTTTCATGTGACTTTTCATGTGATTCTTTTGTGTTGCTTTTTCGATTTTGAGATGCTTTAACCATGGTTAAACCACCTATAATATCTATAACTGAGTGTTTTAACCATATGGTTACAACTATAATCGGATAAATATCAAATCTATCATATTTCATCGAGTATAAAATATCTATATCCGACTGTTGATCTCTTTGAGGTGACTACTTCCATCATTTTTTTCCAAGGGGAAGTGCTTCAACTCAGCATGGCATCGGCAAAGCCCCGAGCCACTCGCGTCAGCATGGCGTCCCGAGCCGCGCTGGGCGTCAGCGTCGGTTGTTTGCTGATGCTGCCTCTCGGATGGAGGGTTTCAACATATTTCAACAACACATCTGGGGGATTGAAACATCAGAAATATCATTAAAAACGGATTTATTTGATGTAGAGAAGTGGGGAGTTTTTAAACCTGGGATCTAACCATGAATTTCTATGGAAGTTACCCTTTGCGTTTGTCCAGAAATGGAGGTATACTTCAAAAACGGGCAAGTTTGATGCTGAACATATGCAATCTCCCGAATTGATGCCTATTGTAGGGAAAATCATGGTAGGCCATGATAAATGATCATAAACCAACCATGTTAAACCATGATAAACCATTAACCAAGCATCTAAAACCATGTTAAACACTGAAGACTCCTGGGATTTAGTGATTTCGAATTTTGAGAAAGGCACCACTGCGCCACTTTACCCGTCAGCCCGAGGTTCCTGAGAGGCGACCTGGGCCAATGTGCCGTACCAAGGTGCAGACAGCTGTATCCTTAAAACAGAATGAAGTAAGAAACAGCAAGAATATGTGTTTCTAGTCCAAGTACCCATAGGATCCATGTATGCCATATATGGTAACATTTACCATCAATATACCCCCAATGTTAGCATATATTCTATACATGGAGCATCTGGGGTATAAGTGTTTCTTTTGAAATTGGTAATTGGTATTTTTTTGTATTTCAGGAAAGAACGCACTTCGACTTCAATGATATTTTGCATGTTGACTTGACATGTTTTATGAAGGGATACTGTAAGTTTGGCTTCGAAGTTTTTGAGATGGCCGGGATATTCCAGCCTTTTTCAGAAAATTAACATCCCATAAAAATGTACCATGTTCCATGACCCATAGGATCCATGTATGGTATATATACCAACATTTGGGGTATATTGATGGTAAATGTTACCATATATAGCATACATGGATCCTATGGGTGACGTTTTTCCATATTTTTAGGACGAGCGGCAGCGGCTAAACCAGCTAGTTTGATTTGAGAAGCCACGGCATTCCTGCACAGGTCCGCCTTTCGGCTTTGCGCCACGGGCGGCGTCCCTGATGCACGTGGAGATGGGCGAAATGGAAGGTTTTGGGCGATGTGTCATTTTCCATGCATCCAAGGTTGATACCCTCTGGTGAACTAACATAACTATGGAAAATCACCATGTTCAATGGGTAAATCCACTATAAATGGTGATTTTCCATAGTTATGTTAAACTACCAGAGGGTAGTTGATTTGTAGGTAGTTCTCTTATGACACCGCCTAGAAGTAATCCCGGGACAGAGGTCACCCCATCAATTGCATAGATGTATGTTTATTAAACCGTCATCAATCTGCCATCCCCATTACATGCTGAAAGGGCTTAACTCTCTGTCAGCTACCAACGATTCACAAACTTAATTTGGAAAGTATATGTTGAACGATGCCTCACGATTTTGATCACCCACTATATCGCAGTCATACTCTAACTCTGTAAGTATCTACTTCAAATAACAAAAAGATGTATAGCATTCTAGTTACCCTCTGGTTCTTTGACATAGCCATGGTATAGATGGCCCATTTATAGATGGTTTACCGTTCTTAAAAATGGGTGGATCTTTCCATGGCGAACTGTTAGTCATAACCAGATGGTACATCCCTACAAGGTGGTGCCCCATAGTTAGCTAAGTTGGTTTATAACTCCCATAACTATGGTTTATGGCAGATATAACTATAGTTAATGGGGTTTATAAACCAACTTATAACTGGGGGGGCACCATCC
>Ga0126342_10004404_pt1 | contig 23997 bp, 19 predicted proteins | sample Cyp1metagenome_FD_92528 | JGI IMG/M metagenome (GOLD analysis project Ga0126342, IMG submission 92528) | Coral microbial communities from Lord Howe Island, Old Settlement Bay, Australia - Cyphastrea 1 metagenome | ecosystem: Host-associated > Invertebrates > Cnidaria > Coral ...
AATATACATATATATATATATATATATATATATATGTAAATACGTATTATATTTACATTGAATATTCTATATACATCATTTTCTTGATCTCTTCGGAATATTTTTGATCCCAGCTGCATTTTTTGGATAGCTGCTCCAAGTGGCAATCTAGACCAAAGATCAAAGTCTATTTCTGTCTGAAATATGTTTTTGTTTGATGCCTCCGAGTGGCGAGCTGGAGCATTTTGATCCCCCCCGCTGCCTGATCGAAAAACATTATGTATCGAACAATATATCCAACCCACCATTGAAATATATGTCTGTAGAAAATTGATACCAGTGTTTTATTTTTTGATCCGGAATAATCCGGAATATTTTTTTTGATCCCTCACTCGATCTATAAGCACGAATGATTCATACACATAACTAATCGACGAGTTGTTTCATTCAACTAAAACGCTTGTGCCAGAGACCTCTTTCAATGAAAGCGTCTTGGGATGGATACGAGGTTTCATATGTTCAGCGGCCTTGCTTCGGCGTAAAAATCTTTGTGTGACAGCATGCGTATGTCTTCCAACGCAGTTTTGCTCAAGAAGACAGCTTGCCTACAATTGCCCTCAATCTTGCCAACCGCCCTTGCGCAATGAACAGGTGGATCTTTGAGGGTTATTCTTTCAAACCTCAGAACCCTTCGTGTGGAATCATTGTCCGTGGCGTGGATCCGATCTGCGGCGGAAACCACAAATGGGTGTACGAACAAGATCCACAATACAAGATGGCACCTGGAGGCCTCAGCTATATTGCAGCCAGTGTTTCTGTTACAATTACAACGAGCTTACGCAGTCGCATGTTCAGGGTGAAGGGGAGTATGGAGCTTGCTACGAACATGAGGGTCGATTGCTTTGGAAATCCATTTGCCGAAATGGTATGGTTCATCCAACAGCCCTAACCCCAGGAGCACTATTCGTTCCAGAAAAAACATGGAAGAGATCTTGGGAGTTATGCACCAGGATCAGTTGCCGAATCTTGCAATTCGGATTGCACGACCCTTGTTGGTCGTGTACCACAACCCGTTGCATGACAGAGCTGCCCTGACGAAAGCCGACCGCGCATTCTGTCGCAACTGGACGGCGCATAAGCGCAACTTGTATTTAAAGGAGTTCGGATTTTTTTGCCTCTGCCAGTGCTTTGGCTCGCTAAGCGCCTTGCTCCAGTCAATGACGTAAATCTTGAATCGCTATAATAAGGACCCTCAGCGAAACCCAAAGAAGTTGTTGAGAGCTTACCCTCGCAAATACCGAGGCCCACTCAAGACACTTGTCGCTGAAATCAAAAAGATAGATCCAGCCCTGTGGCGTAAAGGATGGAACATGGAGAAGTGTCATGAGCTAGCTTTCGAATACGAACGATTTCTGACCAAGAAGCAGATCCAAAGGCCTCTTGATCCGAGGCATCCAAGGTCCAAACGAAAGAGCCATTAAGAAATGAAATGCTCTGAGTGCTGATGAGATATCATCGGTACCTGGAAATCCCTAGGTTGTAATAGGTTGTAAAAAAATGTACTCGGCTGATTTGAGCTCAAAAAACGTATTTGTTGAGGCAAAAACGTATTTGTTTGCTTTCCTTTGGGTGCACGTTGTGATCTTAAGCAATAGTTTTTGGTAGCTAAGGGACTTTCAGTGTTTCTAAGGGTGTAAAACGGTTTTGTTCTGACAGAGTTTCAGCTCACGAGGGTTTCCACTCACACTGCCATCAAATCTGAAGAAAAAGAGCTAGGCAACCAAGATCTACTGAAACATGACTAATGTACAACTCTTGAGGTATAAATGCAACATGTCAGTGCCAACAAATGGCCCGAAGCAGCGCGATCAAAACCAAAAACCACATTGGACTTCATTCCGTGAATTTCCGCGTTTGGTCCGCAAATTTCCGCGTTTGTTCCGGGAATTTCCGCTTTTGTTTTTGGCGATTGTGTTAAAAAAATGGAATTTCACCTATCAACACGGCTGCAAAGCCATGCCACAGGTTGCTCAAGGCCTTTAACCACCCAATCAATTCCAGGTGAGTGCAAGCCACAACTCCCCATTACAAGATTTTGTGGTGGGATGCATCATGGAGTAGTGACACTTGCGGAAATTCTGGCGCAAATGATTCTTTCCCACTAAGTCTTATTTATTCCCTGGCTTCATGACGGCCCCAACGGCCGAACAAGCAAACAATGCCCAGCGTACTCAAAATATGAAAATGTTCAATAAACGTCTTTGTTTCTGAAAAAATATCAAAAAATGCGTGTGTTCGAAAAAACACGGTTTTCCAAACACATACAAAAATTATGCATACTTATGGCTGCCTAGGTATCATCAATCAACAGCGTCATAGCATCATCACACGAGTGTTTCTCCAACTCTCTTTGGTTTGGACTTTGATGCTCGCAGCTCAGGTGCAAAGCGCGCTGGGAAAATCTCGGTCAAATGTTAAGTGGAAAAAGGCTATCTCGGGTCGGAAAGAATCGACATCCCACTTAAATATCTTTGACTCGTTGATCTTGATATCATTGAACGACCAAAGGTTGTTTGTTATTTATTTATTTATTTATTTAACCACATACATACATACATACATACATACATACATACGTGCATACATGCATGCATACATACATACACACATACATACGTACACACGTACATACATACATACATACATACAGACAGACATACATACATACATACGTACGTACATACATACATGTATATTTATGGAGTTTTATATATGCACCTGAAATGCTTTTAACATAAATCTGGATTCTGGGGCCTGGGTGTTAACTTTTGGGGTGTTCTGGTGTTCTGGGTGTAAAACATGATTATTTTAGTGGTGCATGATGCATATCGGAAAATATCAAAATGGAGTTTGCTCAATATTATTCATTAGTGGTGTTTTGTATGTGTATATATATATATACGTATGTGCAGGACATTATGTGTGAGTGTTTGGTCGTATTCTATGTTTTACCCTGGGTCTTCAATAGCATACTAAAGGCTTATGGTGTGCTTTGTCATTTGAACCACTGGCGTCGCAGGTGCCAAGGTCCTTGTCACCGGTTGCACACCTTACACGATTGAAACCAAACCAGGTTTACCACAATTTTCTTCAAGAAGTCTCTGCTCAGGTTTATATACCCAAGTTTTCTCAGAAAAACCCGACCCAGGTTCTTCCAGGTTCTCCCAGACAATTCCCAACCGTTTCCACCAAGCATTACAGCGGCACAATCCTTAGTGGAAACGGTTGGGGATTTCCTGGGAGAACCCGGGAGAACCCGGGAGAACCTGGGCGGACCTGGGTGGACCTGGGCAGACCTGAGGAACAGAGATAAATTTGATGTTCAATGTAATGCTTAAGATTTCAAAGGCGGATTGGGCCATTTTAAGTTAATTCGGATTTTTAATTTTTGAATCTGGTTTTCGACATTCCCGAAATTGTTCTGCACCTTCACACGCATCAAAATCCTTTTTTTGCACACATTGATTTCTTTCCCAAAGCTCTTCCGCATGGCTACTGAGTTTGTCTTTGCTGCGAAGCTTAGTTCGGGAAAAAGTGGTTGGAAGGTGAGCCAACATTTTGACCAACATTTTCTGAATTTCTGCTGCAGGCGTTGCCGCCCCCTTTGGCCTGCAGGTTTGCCACGCTTGAAAGTCCAGTTACAAGCATTAAAAGGGGAAACCAATATATATATATATGTATATATGTACATACATGCCTTTATTTATATATATGCAGATTTACATATATATATATATATATATTATTTTTCCATCTATAGAATTATACATATCTGTGCTCTATATATATTTTTATATATATGTGTAAATATATACATCTATGTACATCTATTTAGATATATGCATATATACGTATACATATATATGTATATGTATTTTGATTAGGTCCCCATGATAACCCCCATGATGTCCCCAATAGATCCCAATACGCCACCACCATGTTCATCCATTTTCCCTACATCACCATGTTTCATGTTAAACCCATCATTGTACGCCCACAGTTTTATGGCCCTTTACCAGTTGTAAGTGCTACAAAAACCTCACTTATGGAATGTATATATAACCTTATTTCAAAACCAGTTATACCTAAATCCCTATATACAATAGATTGCAGGTGGTTTTCCCTCACCACTATCCTTTGGATCGCGACCGTGAGCACTTCCAACGCGCGGTGCGCAGATGTCGACAGGTGCCATGGAGGGTAACAGGAAAGGCTATGAGTAAAATAGAAAATCATTTTTCGAAGGTAAATCAACTATAAATTGCTATGTTCAATAGAATGTTTAATTACCAGGGGATTTGACGAAGAAACAAATGGATTGATCTTTAAAAAACAATGCACATGTATATATAGATGTATATATGTATCAATATTCACATGCTGGTGATAAACACATATTTCTATATATCATATAGATGTACAAAGTATGTTATCTGATTGAAATTCAGCATATACTCTGATATCATATTGTGTCATACGATGTAGTATAATTTCCAAAATATAATGATTGTTGGTGTAATGTAATAAATGGTAAGTAATTCCATGTGTTCAATAATTTTCGACATTTTTTACAACACCGTATCATATTTTGTAAAACACATGATGCTGAAATTTAGTTTGACATATATAAATGGCGGATATTTTATCATTTGATATCATATCGTATTATTGTTTGGAAGTTATATCACAGTAATAGTAGTGGTTTTACCTTTCATTGTGGATTTTTGTAAATTAGTATAGTAGTAAATTGTATTACATCGTATTTTGGTTTATTATATTATGTGCATATCGTTTAATTTAAACAAAATGTATATTATGTTGTAGTATGCCGTTTGTTGTGTTTTATTTTATAGTTGTATTTATAATACCCATACCGTTTGTTTTTGATATTTTTACTATATCATATTGCATTATTTAGTGAACCACCCTATATATATAATATAGTCACATCTATTGCAATATAAGACGACACAACACTGTAAAACATAATATAGCTGAAAATAGGAAACATCAATAGATTATACTTAGCAGAATAGATAATCAGATAGATAGATAGAACATACACATATATAATGATATATATATATACATATTTATATAGATAATAAAATTGATATAGGCCGTATCAATGATATAGATCATATAGGTATTATATGTATATTTACATGAAGCACATCACATGGCCATGTTTATTGATATAAAGTATACTTTAGAACCATACAAATATACATTTCGAGAAATTGGTTACAGTGCACCAGTCACCATGGCTAACCGAGGTCATCAGAACTACCGGCTTATGGTTTCATATGTCTTAGACAATACCCTGAACATCAGACTAACCCGCCAAATACGATATTAATGTGTTTCTTATCTGTTCAAAACACCAAAATTTGTTTCGCACCCTTTGGATTGCGATCTGAATGACTTTCCATCAAGTGTGTCAAGTCATGCGACCACAGATATGTTGTAAGCAATGATACAGCTGATTTGGTGCAGTGAACCTTGGAGAACAATGCAAAGAAATCACTCGCAGCAAGGGATGGGTCGATACCCACATCTTACAAATCCAGAAATTGCATGAAATGATTCAGAAATGTCATTAAAGATAGCACAAAAGGGACCCCCCATAGAGTAGTCCCATATTTTGTTTTGATAGTGAAACGTTGGCACAGTCCGCAAAGCCGTGGGATGACCTTGTTTATGGGCCAATTTTCCCTGTTTCTTGCAGGTTCGCTTAGGGCTCCTATGGCCCCCTTGTTATTGGATACAGTTTCCAACGGTTTCCAATAAAAATACCCATTGTTTTTTCATCAAAGCTTCCATACCATGTTGGTTTTTGTAGTGCACCGTGCAGGTTCTCCTGTCCGAAGAGAGGAAACTCTTTGTTTTCATGCCGGGGCTCAAGTTGGGTCTGGGTCAGTGGCACCATTTCTGGTCTACCATCCGGTCATGGCTCGAAAAAAATCCGTTGCCGAAATGGATAGAATTGGAACATCATTTGTCAGTAAATAGGAGATGTTCCATTGCCAGGTTTCATTGCCAGAGGCTCATGTGAAGTTTCGGGGTATACTTCAAGTTATGGTCATATTTTTTTGGTAAGACAATGATGTTTTTGCATCGGATTTTGGAGTACCATGTGTTTGGCTTTGGCGATGATGTAACCCAATGCCAGCAACATTCAATTCGGGATGGTTGAAAGCCAGCTATTTCTGGCCGATAAGCCATTGCGAATCTATTCGTACTGATATGATTGTTGAGTTTACCGCAAAGGAATGGAGACATTAAAAAAAAAAAAAACATAATGTCAAAATAGAAGAATCAGTATAAGAAACCAACCATATTTTGATGGTTACATTTTTTTGAACCCATTTGGAGTTTGCCTATAATAGGGGTACCCCTATTAGATATAATATATAATATTAGATATAATAGATTAATAGATATAAATATTAGATATTATCTATAACATTGGATTCGATATAATATATAATATATGCATATTATATAACATCATTTTTCTAGCGTTTTACATTTCTATTTTATAGTGTGCATTGTTTTAACTCAATGATATGGAAAACATTTGTTGAGGTGTCCCCGCCTGTTTCAAATTTCAGCAGTTGACCCGAGCCCAAATCACCATGCTAGAAAAAGGGATGCGAGTCAAGTAAAAAACCTCATCTAAAGTAGAAAAAATGTGCTATAAGATGCTATAATGATCCCAACACAGCGAACGAACTAATCTGTGTTTTCCGGAGATTGCATCGCTGTGCATTTGCCAAGGCATTTGGTAACATCTCGGAAGGAGCTGGCAAATGTCTCTTGGCAAATGTCCATCACACCAGAGGCTTGCTCGAAAACATGTTCCCTTTGTAGACTTGAAAACACATCCATTTATATGGGAAAGTCTCCGGCTGCCACATTTGATTTCCGGCAAAAATCATCCCCCTATTGTGTTTAGATATTTCTCCCCGGCATACCCTTCTTTAGAAGAAATCCATAGATCTCAGCCATTTTGCTATGGACAAGACAGGACTCCATTGTGTTGAAAATGGCAATTTTTTGTATTTTTAGTGGATTTACCTATTAAAAACGGTGATTTTCCACAGCTATGTTAGTTTACCAGAGGGTAACTGAGATAGCCGGTTCACAATCCTTCTGGCGGTTAGTTGGTAAACAGAATACCATAAAGTATCCACCGGTCGCCAACCATTCACCGGCATCTTTAAAAAAAAAACATCACCATATACCCTCTTGTTATTTAACATAGCCATGGAAAATGGCCCATAGAAATAGAGGTTTACCTATTAAAAATGCTGGCTGTTCCATGGCTATATTAAATAACCAGATGGTATTAGTATTAGTACAATGTGGGGCCCCCAAACGATAGCTAAGTCGGTGGACATAACTTCAATAACTATGGTTTATGAGACTTATACTGTGTATATATATATAACTATTATAACTATAGAACCAATGGGGTTTATAAACCAAGAAACATAACTGGGGGGCCCACATATAGAAGGCATATACCCAACAAGCGAGATTTGGGATGATTTGGGATGGTTTTTTATGGACCACAGTATTGAAGATGACAAAAAGAAACAAATACTCAAGATATGCTGAAAGTTATACTTACTTTGTGCTCCTCACTCTGCACTCTGAAGTCTACACTCCACGCATTTCACTGGACAATCCTGAAGGCGAAACCGCCCAACCAAACACACGCTGTAGCAGCAAGACTCTCTCTCACACTCTGCGCTGCACACTTCATACGCAACATGACACGCTCTACACTCTAGAATCAACACTGTAAACTTGACATTCCGCCTCGTCACTACACTACAATTCACACTCAACACTTTCCATTCCACAGTCCACACTTTCCACTCCACACCCAACACTTTCCACTTTCCACTCCACACTTCACACTCCACACATCACACTTACGCACTCCACACTTCACTCACTCCACACTCCACACTTCACACTCTTATCCTGATTGCCACGAAGTCCCACGCAGGCCACACGAAACGATCTTTTGCAACTTCAAAACATCACGTTTTTTAGCAATTCCTCTAGGCAGAGCGAGGCACGATTAGAGCCCCGCGACACGCAACAACTCGCAACGCATTGGGCAAAAACTGTGATGGATTTGAGCTGCCCAGCTATGGAATAGTGGAACATGAGGAACATGAATCATAGTGTATCGAAGTGTATTTTCTATCCCACAAGGAGACGTTTGCGGTGTTTTCCAGTAGCTCGATTTGTTTTTTTACTCTGTATAACTGTGAATGTGGAATGAACATCTAGAACTGCAAACTACGATGATGTGAACATTTAGGTACCAGGGCTTTGATGCATCAATCTTTGAATGAAACACTTAAGAACGACTTGGTGTAATTGGCTGTAATCAGTCGGGTTTCTTCCCTGGATAATTTTTGGTGCTTTCGTTTCTTGCAAAAAGAAGTTAAGGCATTTTGCAGTAGAGATGAGCAAGAAGAGAGATGAGAAGATCGGCCAACAACATGTGACACACATTACACCAACATCGTCATTTACATGGCTTCCTGAACCTCATGCTCCAGCTTTCACTGACCTAGTTCTGGCCGATGTCCAGCAGAACTTTGGTGAAATGATGGTGAAAACAGATGAATGTGTCTTATTGTAAGGTTGAGGCAAGAAACATCACATCAACCAATCAAACTTGGTTGTAAAATCCCGCAACTATAGTTCGATGATTTTGCATAATTTTCACATTAAAGCAGGACTCCATGACTAGTGCAGCGATTCTCCAGCTAGCCATGAGCAATGGAAATCAAGTTGGCACAGCCGAGTTGCATATGTTGAAGAAACCTTGCACCTATGAAAGGAGGTCAAAAAGGGCCAATTAGGAACTAGCAGATGTTCTTCATTTTGAGATATTTGACATTCTTGATGTTCGGTGACACTGGAAGGGTTTCTTGCATGAACCTTTTCATATATGTACAGATATATATATATATATACATATAGAAAGTAGGTATATGCATACAGTATTTATAGATACCTGACATGCATACAGAAGTCCATGTTGGAGAGATTTTTGTTTGGTGAGGTACGCGATGTGGAGTCCAGTCATGGGAGCAATCTGCGAGAGGTCCAGGTGGGATTCGGAGAACGTCCAAGAACGAAACTTTGTCGAAACTGGGTCAATTCTACTTACTAGTAGCACACACACACAGATATATATATATATAATATATATGTATATATGTGGTTTGGGACAAAACTCAAGTCTCACTGTTTTCAACGCTGAGCATGTTTGGGTTTCGATTTTTGAAGTTCAATCACTGGGTGTCTCCAATCAGATGGGTCAACTGGTAGAAAGTTGGAGGGCAATTATGCAAGCAGTTCTGGGTCCTGGGTATATCCCATGAATTCCCATGATAACCCGGGTTGTTATGATAGAACCGACACTGACAGGGGTACCTTACCGTAGAAGCAATAATATTTGGATCCATGCGAACCAACACTGCTCATCTACGTTAAGGATTTGGTTCTCCCAAAGATGAAGTGTATGCGATTTTGACAAGTCCTGGAACAGTTAAGAAATGACCAGACAACAGACAACAAGTGTCGGTGCTTACCTGCTGATTTGTGTGTATGTTTCGGTTTTTAAGCACATTTAGCTTCTAGAGTATAGGTTGATGTTCCCAGGTCGCAAGGTATCATTTACATGTGTCTCTCTCTCTCTCTCTCTCTACGCTTTATTTTCAAGCCCTGGTCCTGTCGTTGAAGAACTTTGCGTGAGGTTCGTATCATGGGTATCCTATAATCCATACAATTCTTTGAAGGCAATTTCTCAAACAGGAATGGGTCAAAATCATTCAACACCTATTATTGTTTGCATGATGGTACCATCGTTGTGGGAATGAAGATCCATAAATCCCAGCTATTTTGATGTCAACAGAAGGAAATTCCATGAGTTTCGATGATCTCTGGTTATCTTCTGGTGACAGGAACTCTTTCAGACGCTCCAGAGCAAGGCGCTAATTGTGGCTGGTTTTTCATGGGTTTCTGGGGGGATTGGATACAGCCCGAGAGCTGGTTAAGAATCCGAAAGCTTGAGGACCAGGGTCCCTCAATTTCTTATTTTTGAATGCAGGCAAATTCTTAGAGCATTCTTAGTTATGTACTGCATGCATCTGCAAAAATTGGACCGAGCTTCAGCGAGGTAACGAGGTGATTTGACAAGAGGCATGCGAAACAATATTTCTTTAGAGCCTGAAAAATTGTTTTTTGCAAAGCTGGGCTTGCCTGAGTTTCATTAGAGCAGCGCGGAAAAAAATGGAGCCTGAACAAATGATTTTTCACAGCTGCAACCCATGCTAAACCCAGCCCTTTGCAGCCAAGGCAAAGAGAGATAATGAGAAGGCAAAATTCCTTGGAGGCAAGGTTCCTGTAGGATAATGGTCAGATTGTCAGACTTCAGGCTTGAAGGTTAGAAATTCAATTCTCCGCCGTGTACTCTTTCAGCATCTAATAGATATTGGGGAAAACAATGTTTCAGGTCCCCAAGCCGATCCACATATTGATTTTGCGTGGATTGGAAGCAGTCCAAGCATGCGTGAAAAAACATTCTTTCGGAGCTTGAAAAATTGTTTTTCTGCAAAGCCTCAGTTTTCTTCAAGCTATTGGGGAAAACAATGTTTCAGGTCCCCACGTCTATCCACATATTGATTTTACGTGGATTGGAAGCAGTCCAAGCAGTCCAAGCAGTGATTTAAGAGTTTGGCAATCCTATTCCAGGGTCCCTCAAACTCTTAAGTATTATGTGTTTGGTATAGCTGCAAATATGCAGCCCGCCTTGGATTCGAGCCCCTCAATTTCTTATGCAGTGAATTCTTGTACAATACTCAAGCTGTATTTGGAGGAAGGGGTTTTCATAGGGATTGATAGCGATTAAACAAACGGTTACAGTGGATTTGGGATTATTAGATTATTAGATATTTTATGAGATTAGATATTTAGATATATTTAGTTTATTTAGTTCGTTGACCAGGGAGACACATTCGAATTGGATTTTACCGGAACTGGGGCATCTATCTACCCAAGCAAGGGATCATTTCTTCCGCGGGGCCTCCGGGCCGTCAGGTGAAGATTTCCGTGGGATAACTATCAGTTTACCACATTAAGAAAAGGCTAGCTAATAGCAAATTGCTTTTATTAAGATTACAGTATTGGATTGCTCATGGATGATCCACATAGTTCTTATATATATATGATTATATATGTATATATACATATCATATATATATACACATAATCATAGGTCGGATGATCCTTGGGTTATTTGGATCTGTGTAGAGTAACTATGTGTGCTTTGTTTATGTTATTTCGATCTGGCATTGCATGCTATTGGGAACACCGGAAGACCGCGCTGAACAAAAACATCCCAGCCTTGCAGGTGGCAAAGTTTCATTTGCTGGTGGTCTATGTGATCCAAGGTGGGATCCACGGATCCATGTCGATACAGGTCATGCTGTAGCTCTGTTATTTCAGGTCCGATCGAAATCTAGTTCCACCGTATGTGGTGAAAAACATGGTTTAATCTAGGCTCTAGACCATCTTGGTCTAATCTAATCTAGTCTAGAATCTATGATAAACATACCCAACAGTGCCTAGTTTGTAGCGTTCATCTCTTTTTGCTTTCCATGTTCGATGAAATGACCCACAAACAAGGGGCAAAATCTGCGCAACACGTGGTTCATCCCAAACAGTGGCCCAGTAATTTAGGAACATATACCAACATTTTGAATTCATAACCCATATGATCCATATGCTCCATGGAATATTTACCTGCATTTACCCCACAAATGGCTCAGTCATGTAGGTAAATATACCAGCACCATGGGTTGCATATGGGTAAATGACACTGGCCTTTTTGATTTCCCGGAAATGCTGCCGGTGAGCTGACGGAGGAGCATCAAAGTGGTCTCGGGGTGCTTCCGAGTTGTCTTGCAGGCCGGTTTTGGCCCTGTCGGCCGGCCTTGGGTGAACTATGATCATGGGATCTTGAGTGTCCCATATATGTTTTTCCCTAACATGGGGCAATCCAAAATCTTCCAAAAAAAGGTGTATCCATGGGGAAACCAACGGTTTGGGGATCATCCAAGTCATTCCCCAAGATTTTGTCCACAACATTGGTTCGTCATCCAGAAGGGAGTTGATGTTGGTCAGTGGGGTTACACCAAGTACTTAAGAATGTGCATCCAACCGGTGTTCAGACATATTATGTGTTTATCAGTTATAGATATATCATGTAGGTGATGAACCAATTACTCCGTGGCATGCCCAAATGTATGCGTATGTGTATGCACGTTTTGTTTTGTTGTGTTTTCCTTTACGGTGTTTTTTCTATGTATTTGTTTGTGCTTGTTGTGTATTTGTATACATGTGCATGAATGTAATGTATGTAAGTAATGTGATGTAATGTAGTGTAATGCAATGTAATGTAACGTAATGCAATGTAATCGAATGGAATAGAATGGAATGTATGTATGTATGTATGTATGTATCTTATGGTATCTTATGGTATCTTATGGTATCTTATGGTATCTTATGGTATCTTGTTGTATTTTATGTTGTCTTATGTTATCTTATGTTACCCTATGCTGTCTTAGTTTATCTTATGTTATTTCATGTTATATTGTGTTTTCTTGTGTTATATTATATTGTGTTGTCTTTTGTTATATTGTGATATCTTGTGTTATAGTCTGCTTTATTATGTCATATGTCGTCATATTGTTGTATTAATGATGTCTTATGTTACCTTATGTTGTCTTATGTTATCTTATGTTACCTTTTGTTTTGTGTTGTTTTTGTTATGTGATGTACGTACGTACGGACGTACGTAATGTAATGTAATGTCATATAATGTCATGTCATGTAATGTAAATATGTACATGTAAATATACATGTAAATCAAATGTAAATGTAATGTACTGTAATGCAATGAAATGCATTGTGATGTAATTTATGCATGTATGCATGTATGTATGTATGTATGTATGCACATATGTATGGATACATGTGTATTATGCGATAATATGTGTATGTTGTATATATATATATACACGATCGTACGTGCACGTATATATATATATATATGTGCATTTGTGTACACACAATTGAAGATGTGTTTGCATAATATCATATTTCTATATACGTAGTATATTATATATGAATGTAAAGCATGTTATCATTTATGTATACAAATACTATATCCAATCATATATTGTTGAGTCTCCAGGCAGCCTGTGCACATTACCAGCTCCGAATCTTCGTGTCTCGACAGTGGCTGGGAGATGTGTGGATGAGTGTTCGGATTACTTGTCTATGGTGCAAACAAGTATTGATATATCAGTTGTATCAATGTAACATGGATAACATTTAAAATATGGCATTTAATAAACAATGAAAACATAGAATATACATTTTATAATGCATGAATTATATGACATACAAATACACATACCAACATAATATATACACTAGAATCCTACATGGATTATAAACATGACCATGTATGGCATCATTTACCTCATGGTTGACTGAAATTTGCCAGTCGCCCTATGCCCTATGAGCTCAGGATGCAGAAACTCAACATCTTCGAAGCTCATTGTCAGGGATCCTGCACCGGTCTGAAGTTCAAGGATCCCGGGGATCGGGACGTTGGGACCTCCACGGTCTCATCCTGAAACCCGAAAAGATCCAGTTATGTCCATTGATTGGTTATGACTATGGCTATAACGTGCATAAAACAATGACAAACCACCCATGACTGGGAATGGTACGTTTATACCACCTATAAACATGGTGATGACTGGGGGATGGTTTATGACATTGTTTTAACCACATTAAGTAAGATTATACATTCCATAAATGGGGTATTTATAACTGGTATGTTGGGCCATAACTGTAGATTTCCCACATTTTCCTGCTCCAATCGGCAACTGGAAGGAACCTCATGATCAGATGTTGCTGCAAACATTGCTGCGCTCGGCTGGGGGCCCTTTGGACCCGGCTGCGGATCCATTACCAGAGCTTCGGCGGCCGGTGATGGAAAGCAAATCGGTATCACTGGGTTTCCCCTGCAAAGCATATTATAACGACCCCTACCTTAAGAAATTAATCCAGGATAATCCAGGTGGACATTTGGGATTCCAAATATGTTCAATTTTGTAGTGCATTTGGGTGCACCTTTTTGGATGGACTTGTATTCTGTAGACCCCTTTTCTGCGCAAAATCACTTACTCCCACCTTCACCCTGAATGAGCAAGAGGATAGTGTTAATATTTTTTGGCAAAAAATCGAAGAACATGATTTGGGGTCCACCTAACCCCAAAAAATGGTAGTTCCCCACTCTTGAATTAAAATTTGCCTGAAATTAGTTTTAGGTGGGTGGGAAGAATACCATTTATTACATCCAGGTGGGGGGGAAGTGCTGCCGAGCAAATTAATAGAGGTACCTTGAAGCAGTAAGGACCCTTGGATTAATACTTTGATTAATGTAGGTGGGGGACCAACTCTGGAGACCCTTAGGAGGGAGTCATACATTATATACGACGTGTGTATATATATATATATATATGTATGACTAAAATATACTATAATGAAGGATTCCCCGGTTCTTCGGGGTCTTTGGTGGTCGTACTATGACTGTTGGGAATATATGATAAAATGTAACGCACATGTGGTGACGGGATATCACCATTTTCAGCTCAAGAATCATCAACGAACGGGGAAAATCCATTCCCAAATTAGATTCTCCGAAAACTACAGACGGATTTGCCCAGGAACGTGTTCAAGATTCCTCCGAATCAAAGGCGTTCAAACCATGCAATTCTAGACGCAATTTGACCATCTAAGTCTTAGGTATTTTGCGTGGGCAAGGTTAGCAACATATTCCTTTGAGGATGTTTCCAGCTCTCCTAGTGTCCTGTGTGCAGTTTCTTTGCTCAAGATTCAGGATTCACAGCAGCAATGGGTTTCCATAGCACAGTTTTGGGTGCAGAAAATTCACCTGAAGGGATTTCTGCAGAGTTTCCCAAGCCAACCACACAATGACCTCAGCTGCGTCACCAAGGATCGTTTTCACATGCAGTCGCAGCGGCGGAAGACGAGGCATTGGAGTAGAATTTAGACTTCCAAATAGAAGTTTCCATAAATGGGTTACCCCAATAGCTGGATGGCTTATAACGGAAAATCCTATTAAAATGGATGATTTAGGGGTAACAAAATAAATAAGCCAATTTTTTGTAACTCGAAGTAGCCAAGAGTCTGATCACTTCCATTTGATGTGCATTCCAGTTCATATCCATGGGACGCAACTCCATGTATTCCTGGTTGGAATACAAAGACCTCCAATCTCGCAGCATCGCCAAAAATATCTCGAAAACTCTATAAGCAATTAAATATCACCATATTCATATATCATCATATCATAGTTTATAATAAAAACTGATGGTTTCAAGTTTCATGTCGATATTTTCCGCCCCCACACCAACCCAATGCCAATGACGCCGCCAATTCCGGGCAGGATTTGCTTCAACCTGGAAGCAGCGAGCGCTGCACAGACGGGCACCAAGACGGTACATAGCCCACAGCGCCGGAAGCGGCGCAGGAAGGTGACTGTAACGAAGGCCCCAACACCTGAAACTGATGTATAGAACCAGATGAACCAGCAATAATGGGGAGGAAGACCAGAATAAAGATGATATGAATTCATGATTTTATAATGGGTTGGTAATAGCTTGGCTGGCTTTGAATTTGTTCCAATAGTGGGTAAGAAAGTTCGCATTAAAAATCTTTGGCAAACCAATTAACATGGGGATATAACTTGATGTACCGCAGCCACATAGTCATGGTATAGATGGCCCATAGAAATAGATGGTTTACCGTTTTCAAGAATGGTGGATCTGTCCATGGCTATGTTAAATAACCAGATGGTATATATATATATTAATGTATTTATCATGTAGTCTAGGCCTGGCTTGGATGTGTATTGAGTTTAGTCCAACTTATTATTGGGGTGCTATGTTTATCCGAGTGAATGCAACGGCCAAGGCTTGCAGGGTTTTGAAACAAGACAAACATAGAAATAACCAATGAACATGGGGATATAACGATTACTCATTACCATCAGGAAGCGAGTAGAATCAATCAACGTGGCGAGCGTGTTGATTTTTCTCGTCCTGGCTCACTGAAACACCAGCTGGTTTCAGGGGGTCAAACCACCCGTCAAGATGGGGATGGTGAAAAAGTTGTTATCCCATGGTTTGTAGAGAAACAATGTGGTAAACTAACATAACTATCGAACATGGCCCAGTCGAAATTCGAAATAGTTGATTTTCCCATTAAAAATTGTGATTTTCCATTGTTATGTTAGTTTACCCGAGGGTAATTCAACCTAGCAATGACGCTGCACCATTTAAAATATTGGAATACGTGAATACGCAAATATCACATTACATATCTCGTATGCATTTGGCATTATTTATGTTTCCCTGCCATATTAGATGACCTGAGGGTACTGAGTACTGATATATCCAGAGTCCATGGTTTCAGTTGATATACTCCATGGTGTCATATGATGTCAGTATGATTATCCATGCTGTCAGTCGAGTCGATATCACCACGGTTTCCGTTGATCTTCCCCGTGTTGGGGCCAGGTCGCAGGGGTTGGCGGCCAAAAGCGGAAAGCAGACGTTGAGGAGATGGAAAATTCATCGGCAATGGGAGAAACTCAAAGACTGCCCCCCAACATGGACCGGAGAATCATTTGCTGATTCGAAAGTCATCTGCGAGCTATTTAAGGGAGGGTCTATGTTAATCCCATCCGCCCAATATTGAACACCCCCTAAACGAAACCGTGGTTTAGGGAATTTCCACATTGGAACCATTTAGGGGGGGTGTTTTAATATTAGGGGGATGGGATTTATTGGGATGGTGGAAACCGACATTTGGAGAAATCTCAGCTGCCAAAAATCAGCTGACTCGATGTGATCTATGGGAGCTGATGGCTGGCTGACCCCTGAGGCACATAGTAGTTGCTGGGAAGGCAAGAGCACTTGCCGGGTATACATCTATCATGTTTAAACATATATACATATATATATATTGATATTAATGCAAATAATTATATATATATATATATATATACATGTATTTATGTGTATATATATATATGTACACGTACACTGATACATAAATATATATATATATATATAATCATATGTACATATGTACATATATACAAACATACATATATGCCTTTATATATGTATACATATAAATATTTACACATATTATATGCATACACATATACAGTGGTTTTGTTTGAATATGGGTTTTACCCCCACATGACTATTTAAATTGGGAAAATTGAATTAGGGGTACCCTATTGCTAGACAAACCAGGTACCCATCAATCATCAGAGAACGTCGCTCAAGTTGGCTTGTCCGAAATGGCGGCCCCCAATCCACTGGTGTAGAGACGATGCTGAGACACAGATCGTTGCAAGTCATGGTAAGAAACTCTTTTGAAAAAAGGTAATGGGTCTTGGAACAAGTTATGAAATCTCATCTGAAATATATGTTATTAATATATATATATATACATACAGTATATATATATATTTGGTGATCTCCTGAATCGCCATCAGCTCTTTTGTGTTTGGTCGCACCAATCCTTGGGGAGCTGCACCTTACGAGGACGCAAAGAGAGAAGATGATGACGTGGTCATCGTCTCCGTTTCAACGACTGTGCGGGATCCCAGTGGAGAAAATTCTGGGATGATACCCGGCCTGGTAATCTACTATTATAGATGGAAAATGGGATAGAAAATGGACTTAATGTGATCTATAGATGGGATTCTAATGGGATTATACCCTCTGTTAAACTAACAGTTTGCTAACTGGAAAATGCCCCGTTTAGTTCGTTGATTTACCCATTCAAAATAGTGATATTCCATAGTTATGTAAACGTTTACCAGAGGGTAATGGATGATATGGGGCAATTTGGATGACCCAAAATCAAGTGCTGGATTTATCATTTCCCAAGAAACAAAATATTGCATTTTTTTAATAGCCATGTATACCCGTGATATCAGCATGAACGCACCATTTAGAATGTTACACGGGATTTTTTTTACCTTGTGACATTTGTAAAATGTCCATCTATGGTACTTTCGATGGTTTGTATGGGTATGTCGGTATAGCCAGGTATAGATATAGCCAAGAAATTAGCCAGGTTGAAGACATGATAGAAATGGTGATAGGTTTGATGTAAGGGTATGTCGGTAAACATATGTAAACAGCGTATATATATATATATCCAAAAAAATGCCAGGTTGATGAAGACATGATAGACATTGATAAATGCTGATAGACGTTGGATTTTGATGATAGACGTTGGATTTTGATGATTTTGCACAGTTAGGGTCATTTATTAGTTAAAAGTGATAAGTGGTTATAAATAAGATTTTATATGTTCCATTAAATGGGATATAAGTTACAAGTACGTGTAACTGATATATCGGGCCATAACTGCAGGTGCTCAAATTTTTGGACCACCATATTTCAGGATGAAGCCAACCATCCCCCCTTCAAGGCAATCCCCTTCCGAATTCAGGTGAAGCCTGGGGTGACCAGCGTGACAAGTGGGGCGCCGGAAGTGCGTGCGGCGCCTGTGGGGAAGCACCTTGGTGAAACAATGTGTTTTTTTTCACAGATTTTGAATGATGTTTCACATGGGATATATTATTGCATGTTTTTTTTGTTGGATTTATGATTATGTATTCGTTTCATTACATGTTTTTTTTTGGATAAGAGATGGATAATTCTCCCCTTGCAGGTTCCGTTCAAAAATCACACGCCCCGGGGCCCAAAAACATTCTGTAACTGGACTCCTCGAGGCCACGTGGTGTCTTGGACATCCGGGTGGCACTGCGTTCGCTGCGTTCAGTGCCGGGGGTAACGCGAACGGAATCACAACCGCAGCAGGGGAAAAAGAGACTGTGGGAAGATGTAGAAAGTGACCATGAAAGATGAGGATGCAACCTCCAGAATAGACCCAATGCCAGAAATGGATGGCATTCTGTATAAGTTTTTGTAAGGTAAATTTATGTGGAGCACAAGGCTAGAATGATCTAGAATGTGTAAACCTCATGTTACCCGGTGGTCACCCCTATGTGCTTACCCGTCACCCCACCCAATTCCCTGTTCCGGCGATCAAGTGTGGCGATGTTCCGAGGTGTACAACAACGAACACGGTATCCAGATCCACTTTCCGCTGGCGCTCTTCAAAAAACTCAAAGGTGCCGGGACTGGTTACCCTCATGTTCGGTGTATGCACCTTAACATAGAACACGATAAGACCCCTGTGATGATTGTTTGATACTGTGGATATATTTTGTCCTGGCATAGATTTAACACAATAAAAAACAGTTAGTTTGGGGTCACTAGTTTTGGACAAACTCATGTTTCAGGACTTGACCAATCAATCATATACCGAATGGTGTGAGCCCTTGAACGATTTTCCTCAAATAATTAGACCACATGGGATAGGGCATTTTCTGGTATCAGAAACGTCGTGAACTGGTACAAGTTGTGTAGCACACAGTCATCTTGAGAAACTATTGCTTCCCAATAGGAAAAATGGTCTTCTTGATGCCATACCCATCCCCATGGGTACTCCAATTTTAGACCACAGCCATATCAACGACGCTGATTGGGTTGAATTGAAAGCTAAAGTCTTAGGAAACAGGCAACAGAACTGGGTGAAACCAGAAACCAGACCCAACAGAAACAACGGCACTTGTGCACAGGCGTGAGATTCTGCGCATGTAGTCACACATGGCATGCGGGGTTTCAAACGTGTTTTCAATGGCTCCGCGGACGTAGACACTTCTTCGCCCAAAAAAACACGCAAATAGACTCAAATGATCATAAACGCCTGGGCGCTTGCACAACTATTCTTGCTTAGCATGTCCAGTTTTTGTTGGTTACACCCCCACTCCATATACATCCCCATTATTCCATGATATGCGTATTGGTTAATCCATTGTTGGTGGTTTAACATCCCCAGTTGTTGGTTATAGTTAATAAGTTATAGCACTATATATATAATTATATATATAATCATTGTACCTCCATTACAACGTCAAATGAATTTATGGGGCTGTAACCATTACCATCTGGTTATTTAACATAGCCATGGAAAGATCCACCATGCTATTAACTTCGGTAAACCATCTATTTCTATGGGCCATGGCTTAACCATGGCGAACTGTTAAATAACCAGAGGGTATTTCGTTATATTTTGTTGGCTATTCCCCGGTTATGCTCCATCTGGAACCCACACAACCAGAAATCGCCACGCTGGGGAAGCCCAAGTACCATTTCTGACTATGCACTGTGGCCCCCACAGTTATTTTTGTTGGTTCATAACCCCCATGAATACTCTTATAACATGTTAATTATGTGAGATAATTGTTATTGGAGTTATAGCCAGTTATGGCCCTTCAAATCCTAGTGATAAGTTCTTACTAGTATATAACCCGATTGTATGGAATGTATTTCATCTTATTTAATTTCAGTTAGAACTGAGAAACGGCCATATATATCACTGTATTCGCCAACCTTCGGGATTTCGCAGCCCCGCAAACAAGTCGTTGGTCAATGAGAAGCGGCCCCAGGCGAATCCTTGACCTTGGCGGATTTGCAAGATGTGAATCCCAAGGCCCAGGGGCCCCAGGGCTTGGACCGCCAAATGCAACCAATAAAAGGTACCACCGACAAAAAAAAGGCAAAGTAAAAAAAAACAAAAACAACATAACTATGGTCTAAGTATGGATATGACTATGATATGACTATGATATAGCTATGATATAACTATGATAACTATGATAACTATGATAACTATTCCCATATGCTCCATGTATAGTATATTTACCTACAAAACTGGGCCATAAAAATGGGATAAATGTAGAAACATATATTCTAGCACCATGGGTTGCATATGGGTATTGGAGATGTGATATTTTGATACCTTGAAAATTCTTGAAATACTTTTTTTTTCAGAAATTGTTTTAAGTTTGAAAAAAGGATACCAAATTTACCGATACCTCTCAATCCATACTGTAATGTTTTCCCATACTTTCAGTGAACAACATAAAACAACAACCGTTTTGAGGTATATGCGACTATGTACAAACTCAAATGTGGAAACAATCAACATTGGCAAGATTTCTGAAGGAACAAAGTAAATCCTTGAATTTGTTAGGGATACATTGATCCATCATCACGTTTGTCACAGGCACTTTGGGAGGTCAACAGAACCTGCGATCCTCAAGCTGTCCGTCGTTTTGTGAAAGGCCGTCTGATTAAAAAAACTAAACAACACCAGTTAAAGAACCATATATGTATGTATACGTTGATCATCTTTCGATTTCGTCTATGTTTAGCAATTTGTTTGATGTACATATATAATCATATATTAATAATTTAATAATATACTATATTATTATCATATATATATATACATGTAATCAAAAAAAAACGATTTGATTGCCAACTCTTGGGAGATTCTTTTGGGGGTCAGTGCGACGATGCGCCAAAGCTGCGAGGTTTGGATGTCGATGCAGCAGATGTTGGCTTGGCAGCCGGCGAATCCCGCCGACGCCAACCAGGAGTTTGAGGCAGCCGTTGGATTGTCGATGTGTGGGAGAAAAAGGCAATGGTTTAGTGGTTTATAAAGATCAATGGGTATTGGTTTAGTGGTTAAACTTTGGAACACTTTACAAAGGTGGGTTTTATGGTTTATAATGGGCAATGGGCAATGGTTTAGTGGTTAAACTTCAGAATACGTTTAGATTATTTATGCCCAATGAATTAGACATAAACCATCAATCATATATTGAGTCCAACGGTGGATATTCCATTCGACTCGTCATTGGTCCAGCCAATATGGCCAGCTCGAAATCGTGGATTTACCCATTATGTAATAGCATGGTGGATCTTTCCATAGCAAACTGTAAACGTTTACCAGACGGTAATGTTGGATTAATTACTAGTCATTGGCATCCATAGACTATATTTGCCACATTCTTGCTGTATGTTCTTCGGCTGCATGTTGATGATGTTAAAAATTGACCATCTCATTGGAGCCGAAGATGTCATCCCTAGGTCACGTCATGTCACTGCCATGTTGCGAAATTCGGACCCACACCTTTGTCACTGCCATACCTAGACTCTCCAAGTACCTCGAAAAGTGATGAAAACTGGGCTAATGCACCCTTTGTTTCAGGATTTGTCTACCAGTTCTCATGCGTCCTTGGAGGGTTTAAACATATATAACCATCGTAGGTATCACCCAGGATCTTTGCACCTTATCCGAAGGACACCTTTTGCCTCAGCTTCTCCGCTTCCTATGACTACTTTGGCTGCTTGGATGAGTGTTGACGATATGGTGATTTTCAACCTGCTTAGTTCTGTAGTGATATGCAGGACAGAATCATAGCAAATATAGGTGTGTGCCGGTTTGTAAATTTGTGCAAAAATGAGGAATTTCATGCACACACGGGACACATGATCATAGTAGTCAATTCGAATTCGGGGGATAAATGTACTGGGAGAAAACAGATACCACACGATGGAGAAGAAACTGATGATCAACCAGTTCTTTTTTTGTTTATGCCATGTGCAGACAAACCACGACAAACCCATCGCGGTGAGTATACGGGTGATTACGGGTGAATGTCCATGTCGACGGCTCACACATGGACTGGTTTGGGGCTAACCAAGCTGTGCACACACCTTTGGATCCTTTGGTACATCATTGAGAATCATGATCATTGCTCCAATCTTTCATATATGTTTGCATTGTTTTGCAGCTTCTCTCCCCATCAATCCATGATCAATCCATTATCAATCCATGATCCATCCGTTTGTCTCCATTCGCACTTTTCTCAGTTGTGGTTATTGATGAGTAATGACTGTTTTTTTTTAAATGTTATAAACAATAATATTAAATATATTACTGGATGGTGATTTCAAACATGTTTGACTTTCCATTTCATATATGGGATGTAATCCTTCCCATTGACGAACTCATATTGTTCAAGATGGTTATTGCACCACCAACCCGATGATGATATATGTACCCTCTGGTAAACTAACAGTCTGCTATTGAACATGACCATTTATAGGTTATATTAAACATATTAATCACTATTAACCACTACTAACCACTATTAAACATGAAATATCATAATGCCATAATCATGAAATATCATAATGCCATATATATATATAAGTTCAGCAAATATCAACATATTCAAAATTGCCAGAGCGTACAACTGTCATCAGCTCGGCATCGCACCAAGTATCCAGCGCTGGCCCTCCGGCATTGAGGTGAGCATCGTGACGTCGACTTGAAGCCGGGTGGTGCTGACATTTCAGTGACCTTTGACACGCGACAGGAGTATGTGACTTGGCTGTGGAGTTTGGAGTTTAGCCAGCGAAAATGAATGGTGGATATTTTTTTTGGCTGATTGGTGGTTTGGAACATGCATTTTATTTTTCCATATATTGGGAATAATCATCCGACTAATATTTTTCAGAGGGGTTGAAACCACCAACCAGTTGGGATTTATTTGGACAAATAATAGCCGCAATCGAAAATGGCAATGGTATAATCCCTTGCAAATGGAGGCGTTAATGGGAAATTTGTCTACCTCAATGGGTATTTTCCGGGAAAGAAGCCATTATTGATTACCGGAGAATAACATGAATAAAAGGTTTTGCAGCCGATAGGGGGTCTTTGGAATTGGATTCTAGGGTCCTTGGTGATTTAGTTCTACCTCTGATTGTGTGATATATGTTTTCCATTATTTATTTCTTTATCTATCTTATCTAT